>Ga0070700_100000161_pt1 | contig 38637 bp, 32 predicted proteins | sample KBSK5101metaG_FD_65456 | JGI IMG/M metagenome (GOLD analysis project Ga0070700, IMG submission 65456) | Corn, switchgrass and miscanthus rhizosphere microbial communities from Kellogg Biological Station, Michigan, USA - KBS K5-10-1 metaG | ecosystem: Host-associated > Plants > Roots >...
GTTTTACGATGGCGTAAGGCGTTTCGCCCTTGTTGCGTGTGCTGATACTATTATTCGGCATGGTCGATTCCTCATTCTTAACCGGATAGGAGTCGGCTGTGTAAGGGTTGGCGAGTGTTAGAGCACTTGCCAGCCCGCTCTTTTTTGGTGGGTGCGGCCAATATAGAGACAGGACTTTCGCTTGTCAAGAAAATTGTTGCGTCCTCGCGCAATTTTCCAGAATGCTATACTTGGGCCATGAAGATCATCAGCACGACTGAGGCAGCGAGACGCTTAAAAGTGAGTCCGAGCAGAGTGCGGGCGATGATTAAGGCGAAACGTTTGAAGGCGATGAAGGTCGGGCATGAATGGCTGATCGATCCGAAAGACCTCGAAGCCGTTAAGGAGCGAAAGGTCGGCCGTCCGCGCAAGTCACGCAAGGGCACTAAAAGTAAAAACTAAGTGTTGTCTTTGAAACAAGTCCGGTTTTATTCCTGGCATAGCCCGGCGACGATGAGTGCGTGATAAATTGCTTGGTCTACACACATGAATAACTGGACCGAACTCTAACGGTACAGCAATTGTTGACGTGAACTCGTCGACCTACGTTCGAAAAAATGCCAACCCGTCACAGGCGTAAAGAAACAATTTTGTACTACCCCACGATCTCTGTGCCGTCTGGGAAATGGCTTCGTCAGTCTCTTCTGTATTGGGACGAAATCGGTTCGATCGTTCCCCAACGGTATGACGAGACGACACTTATACCGTATACCGCAGACATTGAATTCCTCAAAGCTGAGGGTGAGTTTCGTCCGTTCAAGCCAGAATTAATTTTCCGGCGTTCATGGAAGCCTGTCCAAGAATTTGAGAACGAACTACGTGAGTCGATACTGTCCGCGAAATTCCAGAGGATGTTGGACCCAACGAACGCAAGAACCCTGAAAACTAGAGTTCATAGAGACAAGGTCAGTCGGGAAGTATTTGAATTTCTGCGCAGCCAAATCCTAGCAACAGATTGCGATAAGGACTGGTACTATTTTGAGGCTCAAACGGCTCTTCTTTACATGGCTGTTTTGGCGAAGTATTTGGCTGACGCTGATCATACTTCTTCAACGATTCCGGGCACGAACATCCGACGATATGAGGCATTGAATTTCGCAGCGAGGTCAAACGGAAATTCCTTCGCTGGTCTAAACGTAAGCTTCTTTAGACTTCTTCCTGTTCCCCGTGACAATAACTCGCTTGCGGACATACTACAGTTCAAACGAAATCGGCGCGATCATCTGTTACGCTTCCGACAGGCTCTGCGCGGTGTTCAGCTCGCTCTTTCTAAATGTGAGAGCCAGTCTGATGTTAACGATGTTCTTGCCGGGTTCAGCAACGAGCTGGAAAGAGGCCTCTCAGACCTTGAGGCAGTTTTGAAAGATTCAAGAATTGCAACAGTTGCCGGCTCATTCGAGACACTTATCAAGTCCTCATCGCCTGGATGGTTGGCAACAGCAATCGTGGTTTCTGGTAAAGCTAAAGAAATTGCTGACGTGCCTATCGAATGGGCGCTCGGTGGAACTCTACTGCCGGCACAGTAGGGGTGGCAAGGTACTTGGTTGATGAGAGAAACAAAAGAAGGGTGGAAAAAAGACGCTCGCCCTTTTCCTATCTTTACGCAGCAAAGCGCGACCGGATCATTTGACGAGATATGAAGCACTTCGGCTTGAAGGTTTAAGTGGACACCGTTAATCACGCTTTAGCCAAAGATGTCTTATAACAATTGCTCCAGCACTACGCTTCGTCTCAAGGTATGTAAATGTCCTTTCGTGACGACTAATCTGAACGACCTCCGAAGTGGGAACAGAGGTCGATAGATGACATATATGAGGATAATCGATAGTACGAATAGTCGAACTTATTTTAAGTGCATCGTTCAAACGCGGTGAAATAGTAAAGCCGTTTCGGACATACCCAATCATAAGGGCGCTAGTCATAGCCCACGCATAATCTCCTTGCACAAATCGAATGATTCCCTTTCCGCAGTAGTGGACTCCGACGGAATGGTTTGAATCTATAGGTTTGCACTCCACGAACAGCCAATCTTGAGAACGCCTAAACACACCTGACCGATCGGATAGTCCGAAGAGCAAATCAGGCATCTTATCGAGGTGGCTGCCATCATAGGTTCTGAGCTTCGACTCGCGAGTGACAGCCGTTAGTAGCTCACGATCAAAGCCTTCAACCACATTATTGTCGAAGATGTCATCATAAAGGCGTTCGTAAAGCTCATGCGTCACAACATCCTCATCTGCACGAAGCAAATCGAAGCCAGATCTAGGCCGATTCCTCATTAACTCCCAAGCAGCTCTAATTCCGTTCTCAACGACAAGAAACACTGCTATCGAGATGGGTGGATGCGGTAACTCATTAGGGCTTACTTCTCGTTGATAAAATCCGAATGCCATTACTTATGCAAATTCATCGAGGTGATGACGTACAATTTCGGCGGCCAACAACCTCGCTCGACTTCCAGTCCAGTATCGATACTGATTGAGGATGCTCACAAGTATTCCGCCTTGAAGGTGTTCAATGATCCGTGTAGTACCAGTATTGTTCGCCAACTCAAGAATCAAATCTTGAAATGGTGCGGCTAGAGCAATGTTCAGATCCCGCTGCGTGCTAATGAGCACGATTCCAAATGGGGTTTCATCCCTGAGATGGTTGTCTTGCGGTTCCCATTTGACAACATTAGCTTCCTTGCCGAGCACTCGGAAAAACGGCCTTATGACTGATTCAAGTCTCTTTCGAAACTTCTCGCGCTCAACGGGGGTTGGCGGACGACATGCAGTTCTGCGCGCATCGTAGAAGGGAGACTCTACCCGGAGCGTATCTTCAATGACTTCCAAATCAAGTTTGTCTAGACCGTAAAGATCCCCAAAAAACGAGTCGATTTCTGGAAAAACTGTTGCATCATCTGCGGCCAGTCGCTGCGAAAGGCTAAACACAACTTCGCGTTGATTTGTGGTAAGAGATCCAAGTGGGATAACGGGACATTCATCCAGATCTCCCTTCTGAAACTTTCGACGTTCCGCTCCAAACTCCGCGCTTACCATCAATGTATAGTGAGTCCAGATGTTGCTATGGACGAAGAGGTGAAGATAGCGAACTGCAAGTTCTCCGTATTCAACGTTTGAGGCTGAATATCCATTGAAACTTTCGTTGTAAGCAAGATCGCAGAATGCGAGAAGGCCTCTGCCAGCTTTTCTGTGTTCTCCTGGAGTAACGTTCACTAAGACGAGTGGGCGACGGTATATTTCAGGGGTACGCGGTCGATGCAACGTTGCACGGTCGAATTTGTCCAGCATCTTTGGTTCAACTTCAAACTTAAACAAATCCGTTGAGTTGAGATTTGGAAGACCTGATAAGAATGAGGCATCGTCTTGCTTACGGCCCTCTGCAACTATGTAGCCGTTTCCAGTCACAGCCTGTAAATCAACGGTCCAATAGTCCAACAGTTTTTTCACGCGGCCGGACTTTAGTTTTCGGATAATTTCCACATCCAAGGCAGTTCCAACAGCCAAAGCTTTCCAAAGCCAAACATCCTCAAATGTAGAATCGACTTCCACTTCCTGACTAGACTTCGGATCGATTCGCAAGTCCCCACGCCTATTCAGCATCACGTCATAATGCGAAGTGATGAAGCGCATTACCTGGTTAGGGGACGGGCGCTGATTCAACGCGAATAGGAGCATGAAAGGTTGATTCATTTTCGGCCAAACGCGTGTATCGGCAAGATTCGATCCGTTTATAATCCCGGTGACGTCGATCAGGCGAAACATCGTTTCTCGCGCCTGCCGTGCGATCTCCCCTTGCTTAAGTAGAATCCGCGCGGGCAAGGCCATAGCGATCCGGCCACCCAGCTTGGACCACTCTGTGGCTTTCCAAAGGAACGGCAGATCAGGAGCACTGTCAGGATTTTGGTATTTATCTGATAGCTCAGGTTCCTGACGCCTAATGACCTCTCTACTTATCTCGTTAAGCTCTGCCGCTAACTCTTTGTATTTCTCTTCCAGACTCTTCCACGGCGGATTTCCGATAACTAGGTCAAATCTGTTGTTGAAGCATGTTCCTATGTGATTGCCCAGGCTACCAACAACTGGCCCTTCTGCAGCGTCGATACCCTTGCGACGATGATTAAAGAGCACACGGTTCTTTAGTTCTTCGAATTTCAAGGCCTCTGGCGGAACAGGTTTAGGGTCGAGCTCAATTGCAGTGAGGTAAAGACTGAGCGCAGCAAGCCGAAGTGCGTAATCACTGATGTCGAAACCGACCAGCTGGGTTCGCAAAATTCTGCGAATATCAGCTCTAGTAGGACGTTTAGCAGTTGCTCTCCACTGTTCACAATACAGGCGACGGAATGCGAGAACCATGAAAACCCCAGCGCCACATGCTGGGTCCAGCACCTCAGCTTTCGAGGCGTTGGGCAACTCGTCAAAAGCTTCAGATACGAGTGTCGCGGCGATATTGCGTGGAGTATAGTGAACACTTGTCGCCTTCGACGTAGGATCCCATTTCCTACAGAATGCTTCGTATACCTGGCTCAACAATCCAACAGGAACATGTGAAAAATCGAAGGCTGCCCACGGAAATGAGAGTTGGTAGCCGTCCATACCGACGTATTGGGCTCCTCTCACAATGGCACCGAGATGCTTAAATACGGCGCCGTTAGTCAGACGCTCAGCATCTCCAAAGAAATGCCGGTCACCGTTGTTCGTAAGTGGGAGAAAATCTCCGTTGAAGGTATCGTCCAGCCATTTACACGTAGAAGCAGCGTTTTCCCCACTATCAAAGCTGTGATACAACTCAGAAGCACGGGGTGCAATCGTACGTGTATTGTGATTTGTGATTATCTGGCGGTCACACAAGAATCGAAAGAACAAAGCGCGTCCGACGAGAGAAAGAACATCAGCCTTATCGAGCGACCGCGCAAGAGTCTCCGCGCTGCCGTTAAGCAACTCGAACATTTTTTCGAATACAAAATCAGCTGATTTAGGCTCACCTTTGCCATCATATTTTCCCAACGCAAGGCGAGAGAAAAAGGTCAAAGCCTGACTGGTCCCTGCCCGATAGACATTCCACCGTGGCGCTCGCTCATCGAGCGTAACTGGCACTACCCTCAGTTCACCTGGTAGGATCCTCGCAAGATATGTACGTTCACCCCTACAGGCGAGTGCGCGCCGTAGCTTATTGAGTTCACGTGTTTGATCTGATGGGGATAAGGTGAGTTTGCTCTCATTCACAAAGAACAAGAGTGGTCGTCCAAGATTCTCGACAACACCGTCTGGTGTGAGCGCGAGTTCGCGACGAGGTTCAACCAGATCCAGATAGTTGAGGAGATCTGGAGAAACAGAATGATTGAGCGCCCGGACGTTGCTTGGACCAACGCCGTACTCTCGCAGCTGTTCAGTCGCTTCCAATGTTTGAGATTACTGTCGAAGACTTACTGAAATACATACCACCACTGCTAGCTTGCTTTTCGAAGTAGCAAACTTCCATTGCGCTGGACCACTGATCCCGCTGCTGAACCTCAGACATCTTATTCAAATTCGGCGGATTTTGGAAGATGTATCGCAAACGAACTTTAAACCCCTACTATTTGGAACACCAAATATTTGAGAGCGTTCAGGCATTGCAGAACGCCACATGCTCCTAGGTTGCACTCACAGTTGTTAATGCGTTGACGAGTTCCTCAATACCCTCCTGCCAATCAAGCGAAGCTTCTATTGGCTCAACTAATGCCGGATCGCAGAACACGCGGATCTTGCCTGCTATCTCAAAAAGATTACGTGCATACTGTTTCCAGACTTCCGACTCCTGTAATATGCCGGCGACTCTGTCGTCTTTCTTCAATTGCCGACGCTGACCTTCCAACACATAAAATAGACCAACTTCAGCTCCTGGCCGTGATCCTGGAATATCTATGAGAAGCCACGGAGTGCGTCCAGCTATGCGCAGTTGAATTTCACTCTCGGTCTTTTCACTCGGGAACTCAGTGATTGATTTTGGTCCCTTGTCATTTAAGCGTTTTGCAATTAACTTTTCGAATTCATATGCCGCCTCGAAGCGTTTTCCGCGCGGCAGATTCTTCCATAAGCCAATTATTTCATCCCACCGTAATTGTTCCATGTCTCGGCTTACCACCCATAGGCGCTTGAAGAGTTTGCGGCTCAATAGACCCTGAACTAAAAGAGCTTCTGGCCTTTCCCTTGAGATTAATTGCCGCTGGAACCACTTCAGCGTTGCAACGTCTGTTGGTGCAAGTTGAGGTACTGTTGCGGTCCCGAAGTGGGCAGGCGCGTCGTTTTTGTCGGACGTTTCTAATAGCGATATCTGAGACGGCTCACGCTGGTAAAGTGATTCAGGAAGTGACATCACAAACTTGATGAATGCACTCTGAAACTTGTTTCTTTCTTCATCTGTCGCGAGGGCGATTAAGGCATGAATCGCGCGCATAAGCATGGCTTTCATCGCGCGAACGGCGTGGTGCCAATAGCCTTGAGAGAACATTGCGTACCGAGCGATACTGACGAACTCAGCCGCAACCTTACCTTTTGCATGGACACCAATAACTGGAACATCTCGAGCACCACCAGGCACCTTTTCAACGACTACGATTGTTAGGCTTTTAAGAATGCGATCCAGATCAATTCCCTTGGGATATGGAAGATGCATGTGGTCTGCGTCACGATATAGGTAGTCAATCTTATCCGCGTCGATAGCTCCGCTAATGAAAGAACGTAGCAGTTTACTCTTCGGCGAAATCGCGTCAGAAACCGAAGTAGGCGTTGCATTAAGAATAGTCATTATCCGGTCGGCGTTCGTTTGCCATTTGACCAAGACTGCGTCAAGGGCCGGAAATTCGAACTTACTTGCGCCAGCCTTCTTTTTATCAATCACCCCACGAAGCATCGCCAATGTGAGATCACTGTGATCAAACAGATCTTGATCAACGTCTTCCAAGTCATGTGCTAATGGAAAATGGCCTATGTCATGGAGAAGTGCACACAGCAGCACGTCTCTACAATCCTCGGATGTTATCCACTGCTTGAACAAAGGTGACACCGGATCGTTGTATAGAGCAAGAAGGTACTGAGCGACATAAGCATAGGCGCCAAGACTATGTTCCTTTCGCGTGTGACGGGCTTCGGGATATACCTCAACGACGAGACCCAACTGAGCGATACTGTCCAAGCGCTTCACGAGTGGATGATTAAGCAACTCCGTCAAAGCGTCTGTCATCGGGATATGCTGTCCCTCAGAGGGTTGCATAGTGGTCGTAGCGCGAGGTGCCAGTTCTTTAACGGCAGCGAGCGGGCTGGATACGTTGTCTAGACGTCCTAGGAGCTCTAGGGCTTCTGCGGCAGTGGTGATCGCCATCGATCGTAAAAGTATCTTGCTGAGGCCTATTCGCTCGGAAATCCAGGATGGCATGTCTTCAGGCTTTTCGTTCGCTAACATCCTGGCGACGAGAAGGATGAGGAACTTGCGAGCGTAAGGGGAAACAAAGGTCGCGACTGCGTCTACTTTCATCTCGCCATTACTTGGATCAATTCCTAGCCAACGAAGGATTGATACGCCCAATGCCCAAAGGTCCCAAAAAGTGCTTATATCGTGCCGGATGATCGGACCATGAGCGCGGTTTTCGTCAGTGGGGTCTTTGTTCAATTGGCGCGCGAGACTAGGAGCGGCCATCGATAAAGTGCACGCAACGATTGTTTCAGATTGATCTTGGAGTATTCGCTTGCAGGTACCGAGATCAATCATAATAGGCTGGCCTGTAGCATCTACTACAATGTTCTCAGGTTTTAAGTCGAGATGTACTCGTTGCCCGTCCGGATGTTCATGAAGATACCGGAGGGTATCAGCAACGTTTCGAAAAAGTTTTAGGATCGCAGCCTCGAGCTCTCCGGTAGCTTCTTCAGTTAAAGGATATTTGAAGCCGCTGGATATCTTGCGAACATATTTATCTGAGCGCAGTCCGTCAACCACCTCCATCAAGTAGAACGGCAAAGTGTTGTATACATCTTTTTCCTCGATCTGCTTGTAATACAGTATGCGAACGATACCTGGATGACGCAGCTCGGCGAGGAACGCCATCTCCTTCGCCAGCATCTCACTCACCAGATTTATCTTCCCTGCCACCGGCCTTGGAAATTTGAGCGCACTATCAAGGTGATTGAAAATGTCATCGGTCAAGCGCAATACAATCCCCGATCCGCCAACGCCGAGAACGCTCTTGTAACGGTATCGTTCAGGCGGCAGAGCTGGGCCAATTGCACTTATCGCTTTCGCAATGCCTGCCTTCTCCGGTTCCCAGAACTCCCGAAGGTCCGCATCCTGTAGATAGGCTGTCTCAATTTCCGCAACAATCGTCTCAATGGGCCAACGATCACCACTCAATGAGGAACTCTCCACCATTACTCCTCCTATTTTACTGGATTGGTATATCACGCAGCGTTGCGGCGCGCTAGATACAATTGCTAATCGGACGGCATCCGATAACGTTGCATTCTGTCCTCTTCAGACAGGCGACATGCCACCTGCGCTGTCACGCCGCTCGCGCCGATACAGAATGACCGTAACGCCAGCGGTTTGAATTTTCTTCCCGCCTGACGAAGACCGTTCGCGACAACACGAGCATTCGTGATCGAGAAGGAAGATCGCGACGGGATCTGTTATGGGCCAGCGATATCATGGGAACGGTTCGGTCAGAGTTGTTTCGGCGAAGCTCATGGACCGGGGCCCTTTTTGTAGTCATAGTCTTCTTTGCTAATCACTATTCCGACCACAGTTCCGCAGGCTACAGATTCACCAGCTTGGGGTGTTTGGAAGAGGATCTTGCCCGGTTCAATCGGCGTATCGTAACGCTGGGCTAGAACACGAATGTTGAGCTTCGCATTGTGAAGTGTGGTTTCGGCTGTCTTGTAATCGAGGCCAACAAGCGGAGGAACGCGTGTTTGTGGAGGTCGTGAGAGTCGTTCACGTCTAACTGATAAGGCGAGCCCTGAAAGTGCGATTGCGGGCACTACTATAAAACAGACGAGGGCGATGCCCAGAAGCGTCGCTGCCAATAATGGTCTATTGCGTGTGTAGTAGCCCAAAAGGAATCCCAAGAGAAAATGCATTGTGAGTTTCCTGCTTTCTTAATGTTGAAAAAACGAGGAGCGCTTACTCATTGTGTTGTGTATGGGATTGGTGAGTGATTCGCGTGAACGGTCAGTTATGACTGGCTAAGGTTTGAAACTGATCTCGCTCCAAAATCTGTTTACTTCGTCGAGAGGTTCGTTTCTAAGAGTCGCATGCCATTCAGAGATCGTAAGACTTCTGAGTCTTACATTCGCTCGTACTGCATCATCAATTCCCTTGGGTCCATTCCAGCAAAGGACATTCGTTGTGCTGCGTAATTGCTGTTCTCTGGAATCGTTTAGCCGGTGGACGATCAATCTGGCGAGCTGTCGACACACTGCGGGATTCGTTCTGTAATCAGCGTCAAAGGCGATCAGCGCGGTGTAAGGTCTGGCTGCTTTGACCAGTTCACTGTGAGCGCAGGTTACTCCCGATGTGGCGATCACACGAGCATTGGGTCTGAACCGTACTACGGTATCAGCCTTCAACGCTCCCTCGGTGATAAGCACTGTCTCGCCTGGTGCAAGTTCGTCCTTAACAAAAGTGAAATGTATTGGTGTTCCAGAACTAGTGCCATGCCGCTCGAGTGGTGATGAGAGCCAACAGTATCTCTTCTGATGAGAAGAAATATCATTTGCGTGTAATCTGATTTGGCAGGCTTGGATCAGTCCGTTTGCGTCTTTATACGGTATTACCAGAAGCGGCATCAGATAGTTGCGCGGTTTCCAAATGTGGACCATCCCGGACAGTTCCTGCCAGAATCCGGGTACGCCTACGATGCCTGCTCCTGAATGAGACTCGGCATGTTCAGGGAAGTTGGCGCGCACATAGTCATTCAAGATTCCGGCAAGAATTGCGCGCTGTTGGTTTGTTGGAGGCAGCGCTCCGTAGCTGGTTGTGTGCTGCTCCAGCAGTCCTCGTGACAGCAACCCGCTTGGGCCGGTAATTAGTTCTTCCCTGTAATTTGAAGCGGGAGATATCTTAATCAGCTCTTGAAAAACAGCGTCTCTGATTTCCGGAGGAGCCAGTGGAATTGACTGGCTAATGGGTCTCATGATTCTTGGTTGAATTGTTACGAAGGGAATGTCGGTATGGACGTGTATGTTTCCACCGTTGCGGGAGAGCCCGCGAGATCCCGCACTGATGCGCATGCAGATGGAAGTACCTTCGTCTCTCGAAAAGCCACAATAAGTGGGTTTGCCACAAATCCGACACGGACGTTTTTTGCTAACGCGCGCAAAGCCGACCGAAATCATGGGGTTACGTTTTTGCTGCCGCTCGGTTCGTATGAGATCGTGCGCGCAAATTCTCATTTTATGACCGACAAAATTCTCATTTTATGACCGACGAATCTCACTTTATGACCGACAAATTTCACTTTATGACCGACAAATTTCACTTTATGACCGAACCCACAAATTTACTGAGCTAAAAAGCACATACCCTGGACTTGCTGAATGAGCGTTCATTCAGTATTATGCGCGGGTAGAATGGCGGGGGGTGTCGAGAGGAGAGGAAGAGGAAGATGATGCGGATTGAGAGGGCGGCGGTGTTGGGGGCGGGGACTATGGGAGCGCAGATTGCCGCGCACCTTGCGAATGCCGGAGTGCCGACGCTGTTGCTCGATATTCCGCCGCATGAGTTGACGCCGGAAGAGCAGCAGAAGGGACTCAAGCTCGATAACGCGCAGGTTAAGAATCGGATCGCGCGTAGTGGGCTGGAGGCTGCGGTGAAGGCGAAGCCGGCGGCGTTCTTCGTGCCTGAGTTTGCATCACTGGTTACGGCAGGAAACTTTGATGATGACCTTGCAAAGATCAAAGACTGCGATCTGATTATCGAAGCGGTCGTTGAAAACCTCGAGATTAAACGCTCGCTCTACGAACGTGTCGAACAACATCGCCGGCCGGGTTCGATCGTCGCATCGAACACGAGCGGTATTCCGATTCACCTGCTGGCCGAGGGTCGTTCGGACGACTTCAAACAACACTTTCTCGGTATTCACTTCTTCAATCCGCCGCGCTATCTGCACCTCGTCGAAATCATTCGCACCGAATGGACCAAGCCTGAAGTCTCCTGCTTCATTTACGGCTTTCTCGATCAACGCCTCGGCAAAGGCGTCGTGCCCGCGAAGGATCGTCCAAACTTCATCGCCAATCGCATCGGCACTTTCGGAGCGCTTTACACGATCAAGACGATGCTTGATGACGGTTACTCGATTGAAGAAGTCGATAAGATGACTGGTCAGGCAGTCGGCCGTCCAAAGTCCGCCACCTTCCGTACTTTTGATTTAGTTGGTCTCGACGTTTTCACTCACGTCATCAAGAACCTTTACGAAGCGCTGCCCGAAGACGAAGAGCGCGACATGTTCGTCGTCCCGTCAGTGCTCGCCGCGATGGTCCAACAAGGCCTGCTCGGCAATAAGACCAAAGCGGGCTTCTACAAGAAACAAAAGGGTGAAGGCGACAAGCGCGAAATCTGGACGCTCGACACTGCCACGCTCGACTACCGTCCGTCCGAAAAGGTCAAACTCCCGACGCTCGATATGGCGAAGAATATCGAAGACCTGCCCGAGCGCATCAAGACACTAACCTGGGGCAAGGATCGCGTTGGCGCATTTCTGTGGAAAACACTTTCGCGCACGCTCACTTACGCCGCGAAACGAATTCCCGAGATCGCCGACAACGTCGTCGACGTCGATCGCGCAATGCGCTGGGGCTTCGGTTGGGAGTTGGGACCGTTTGAAGTTTGGGACGCGATCGGTGTTGAGAAGTCGGTGTCGCGGATGAAGGAAGAAGGAATGCCGGCGCCGGCGAACGTAGAACAGATGCTCGCATCAGGCGCGACCTCGTTCTACAAAAAAGAAAACGGACAACAGTTCTACTTCGACTTCGCGAGCGGCAAGTATGTTCCACTCGCGGACCCGCCGGGCGTTCTGATTCTCAAGTCGATTAAAGATCGCACTGGCGTGATCAAGAAGAATGCCGGCGCTTCGTTGATCGACATCGGCGATGGTGTGGCGTGTCTCGAGTTTCACTCGAAGATGAATGCGATCGGCGGCGACACGTTGCAGATGTTGAAGTTTGCGCTTGGTGAAGTCGAGAAGAATTTCGTTGGGCTTGTTGTCGGTAATCAAGGCGCGAACTTCTGCGTCGGCGCGAACATCATGTTGATGTTGATGGAGGCGCAGGAGGAAAACTGGGACGAGCTCGACATGATGGCGCGAGTTTTTCAAACCGCAACGATGAGTTTGCGATATTCGCCGAAGCCGGTCGTGGTTGCGCCTTTCCAGATGGTATTTGGCGGCGGTTGTGAGATGGTCCTGCACGCCGATCGCGTGCGCGCGGCAGGAGAAACTTACATCGGTCTTGTTGAAGTTGGCGTGGGGATCATTCCGGCGGGCGGCGGCACGAAAGAGATGCTCGTACGCATAATGGATTCGATTCCAAAAGGCGTGGACGATGCGGATCCCTTTCCGTTCGTGAAGCGCGCGTTTGAAACGATCGCGCTCGCGAAGGTTGCGACTTCCGCTGAAGAGGCACGCTCGCTTGGGTTTCTATCGGCGGACGACACGATCTCGATGAACGCGGATCGTTTGATCGCCGACGCGAAGAAAGAAGTGTTGGCGTTGGCCGCGAGTGGGTACGTGCAACCGCAACAACGCAAAGACGTCCTCGCGCTCGGCGCACCGGCGCTCGCGACTTTGAAACTCGGAATACATCAGATGAAGCGCGCCGGATACATTTCGGATCACGACGCTGAGATTGGTACGCAGTTGGCACGCATTCTGACGGGCGGCGACCTGAATCATCCGACGCGCGTGTCCGAACAGTATCTATTGGATCTCGAGCGTGAGGCGTTTTTAAAGTTGGTCGGTATGCGCAAGACTCAGGAGCGGATCGGGCATATGCTCAAGACTGGGAAGCCGTTAAGAAACTAGCCGCGGATTACACGGATTATTTACGGATTAGGGGTTAGATATGAGAGATGCGGTGATTGTGTCAGCAGTTAGAACAGCAGTGGGCAAAGCGCCTAAGGGAACGTTGCGCACGACACGTCCTGACGAAATGGGCGGGACCGTTATCAAGGAAGCGGTGGCGCGTGTTCCTGGACTGGAGACGTCCGAGATCGAAGACGTGATCATGGGCTGCGCGATGCCTGAAGCAGAGCAGGGGATGAACGTCGCGCGCGCGGCGGCGATTCGCGCCGGATTGCCGGTCGAAACGAGCGCGATGACAATCAATCGTTTTTGTTCGTCGGGATTGCAGTCGATCGCGATGGCGGCCGATCGCATCAAGAGCGGTGGCGCTGAGGTGATTGTTGCCGGCGGTTTGGAAACGATGTCGATGATTCCGATGGGCGGTCACATTATTCGACCGAATCCTTACCTCGTCGACCATTATCCCGACTTTTATTTGAGCATGGGCCTGGCAACGGAGAACGTTGCGCGCAAGTATGAAGTGACGCGCGAAGAGCAGGACGAGTTTGCGCTGCGCTCGCACACGCGCGCGGCGGCGGCGCTTGATGCGGACAAGTTCAAGGATGAAGTAGTGCCGTTGCACGTCGTGCTGGAAGAGTTGGATGAAAAGGGCAAGAAGCAACGTCGTGAAGTCGTGTTTGATAAAGACGAAGGCGTGAGGCGCGATTCGTCGGCCGAAGGTCTTGCGAAGCTCAAACCGGCTTTTCACGTGAAAGGCACTATCACGGCAGGCAACGCGTCGCAGATGTCTGACGGCGCTGCGGCGGCGATCGTGATGTCTGACTCACGTGCGCGCGCGTTGGGCGTGAAGCCGATGGCGCGATTCATTGCTTACGCGACTGCCGGTTGTCCACCGGAAGAGATGGGAATTGGACCAGTGTTCGCGATTCCGAAGGCGTTGAAGCTCGCCGGGCTGACGTTGAACGACATCGACGTGATCGAGTTGAACGAAGCGTTTGCGGCGCAGTCAATCGCGGTGATTAAGACACTCGGATTAGATCCGGACAAGGTCAACGTCAACGGCGGCGCGATCGCGTTAGGCCACCCACTGGGTTGCACGGGCGCAAAACTGACTGCAAGCATCCTGCGCGAGCTCGAGCGACGCAACGGACGTTATGGAATGGTGACGATGTGTGTTGGTGGTGGAATGGGCGCCGCCGGAATTCTCGAACGATTAAACTGAGCCACAAAAAGGCACAAAAGGCTCATAAAGAGAGGATCAAATATGTCTGCCGTAGCCGAAGAGAAAAAGTTAATCAAAGGCGGTTCGTTTCTGATTGAGGAGCGCGAACCGGAAGAGATCTTCACGCCCGAAGACTTCACCGAAGAGCATCGCATGATTGCCGACACGACGCGGCAGTTTACGGATAACGAAGTCACACCACACATCGACGAGCTCGAGAAGCACGATTGGAAACTGGCGCGCCAGTTCGTCACCAAAGCGGCTGAACTCGGATTGATCGGCGCCAACATACCGGAAGAGTATGGCGGCCTCGGGTTGGACCAGACGAGTGGCGCTCTCGTTGGTGAAAACATCGGACGTTGCGCTTCTTTTGCTACGACGCTCGGCGCGGAGAGTGGCATCGGTCTCTTGCCGATCATCTACTTCGCGACCGACGCAGCGAAACGCAAATACTTGCCGAAGATCGCCACCGGCGAGTTGATCACCGCCTACGCGTTGACGGAAGCGGGCTCTGGTTCGGACGCGATGGCGGCGAAGGCGACGGCGCGTTTGAGTGAAGACGGCAAGGAATACATTATCAACGGCGAGAAGATGTGGATCACCAACGGCGGTTTTGCCGACATCTTTATCGTGTTCGCTAAAGTGGATGGCGACAAGTTCAGCGCGTTCATTGTCGAACGCCAGCCGGGACTGACCTCCGGCGCCGAAGAGCACAAGATGGGCATCAAGGGATCGAGCACCACCGCGCTCGTGCTTTCCGACGTGCGCACCCCGGTAGAAAACCTGCTGGGCGAGGTTGGCAAAGGTCACAAGATCGCTTTCAACGTGCTGAACATCGGTCGCTTCAAACTCGGCGCGATGTGTGTCGGCGGCATGAAGTTGATGGTCCATGAATCGGTGCGTTATGCAAACGAGCGTCACCAGTTCGGCAAATCGATCTCGTCTTTTGGCGCGATCAAAGCCAAGCTCGCCGAGCAGGCAATTCGCACGTGGGTGGGCGAGTCGATGATCTATCGCACGCTCGGGATGATCGAGACGGGCGTCGGCGCGGTTGATTCGAAAGACATGGACGCGCGCTTGCGAGCGATCGAGGAGTATGCCGCGGAGTGTTCGATCGTCAAGGTGGCACTTTCGGAATACTGCGATTTCGTGGTTGACGAGATGGTCCAGATCTACGGCGGTTATGGTTACTCCGCTGACTATCCGGCCGAACGCGCGTATCGCGATTCGCGCATCAATCGTATCTTCGAAGGCACAAACGAGATCAATCGCATGTTGATCCCAGGCCGGCTGATGAAGAGCGCGCTCAGCGGTAACCTGCCGTTGTTGCCGGCGGCGCAGGCGTTGATGGATGAAGTGCTATCGCCGCAGATGGCGAGTTTTGATGACGATGATACGCTGCTTGCCCCTGAGCAGAAGCTGGCTACGAACGCGAAGAAAGTTGCGTTGATGACGCTCGGAACGGCGGCGCAGAAGTACATGATGAAGCTTGGCGACCAGCAGGAGATCTTGATGGGAATCGCGGACATCATCATGGACACCTACGCGATGGAGACTGCGATTCTGCGTGCACGTAAACTCGGCGCTACGCAAGGTGAAAATGCGATCGCACGCTATCTCGACATGACGCGCGTCTTCTGCAACGACGCGGTAGGCCGCATTGAATCACGAGCGAAGAGCACACTCGCAGGCATGTCTGAAGGCGATGAATTGCGCACGTTGTTGGCAGCGTTGCGACGCTTTACGAAGTTGCAGCCGATGAACACGATCGCCGCGCGACAGCGCATTGCCGATGATCTGATCGCCGCGAACAAGTGGATCTATTAAAAGACAGCCACAAAAGGCACAAAAGCACAAATATTCATTTATGTGCTTCTTGTGCCTTTTTGTGGCTAATTTATTTCTATGCGTGTCGTTCCTATATCACTGCCGACACCTTTTTATATTGGGCCAGTCAATGTCTACCTGATCGCTGAAGATCCGTTGACGATCATCGACACGGGTCCAAAGACCAGGGAGGCGATCGACGCGTTGCGTGCCGGTTTGCGCAAGGCCGGCTTTCTCGTCTCCGATCTGCGCCGCATTGTTCTCACTCACGCACACGAAGATCATTGTGGACTCGCTCGCTCTTTGCGTGACGAAGCAAAGAACGCGGAAGTGTTTGTTCACAACTGGGAGACTGGCCACCGTCACAGCCGGCTCGAATACGAAGAGCACCTTAATCTACTTGTCCGCGCCGGCGTTCCCGACGACGAGATCGAGAAGATGCGCGGCCTGTACAGCCACATGCGAAAGTATGCCGACTCGTTTGGCGACGATGAATTCACCGCGCTTTGGGACGAAGCCGAACTCGAGTTCGAGTCGGGCAGTTTGCGTATTCTTCACACGCCTGGACACACGCCAGGCTCCTGTTCGTTTCTGCGCGAAGCGGATCGCACGATCATCGCCGGCGATTGTGTGTTGAAACGAATTACTCCGAATCCCGTGCTCTCCCCCGACCCGATCAATCCCTCACGACGTTTTCCATCGCTCGCGGAATATATGGTCAGTCTTGCGCGCCTGCGTTCTTTTTCGCCGACGCTCGTTTACGGCGGCCATGGTGAGCCGATCCGGGATTTCGAGGAACTCTTCCATCGCTATTTTCGAGCCTTTCAGGAAAGACAGTCGCAGGTGATCGGGCTCGTGCCGAAGAACGGCGTGACAGCCTGGGACGTCGCGCTCAAGATGTTTCCCACTGTCGACGACGTTCATCGTTTTCTCTCCGTCTCAGAGGCGGTCGCGCATCTTGATATGGCGTACAGTGAAGGCAAAATTTCGTACGAGCTCAACGGTCCGACCGAAGTCTACAAGCCCCTCGCGTAAGCTGCCCCAAAAATTTTTGGAACTGATCCGGCGGACACGCGTGAAACGCGTAAATTCTTCCGGAGGAAACTCGAAATGAAAGCTAAATACTCTCTCAGTCTCCTGGCCTCTATTATTTTGGCCGCGGGCAGCGCGCTCGCACAGCAAACGCCACCTGCCCCGGAACCGCCCGATGAACCTGCCGATCAGAACTTTGAATTCTTCCTCGGTGGCGACGGTTTTTTGGGCGTCTATGCCGAAAACATCAGTCGCGACAATATGGGTAGCTACCACATGAGCCAGGTGCGCGGCGTCGGCGTGACTCGAATCGTCAAAGACAGTCCCGCTGAAAAGGCCGGCTTGCGGAAAGACGACGTCATTCTGCGTGTCGATGGGGAGAACATCAGCAGTGTTCGCAAACTGAATCGCATCGTTTCTGAATTGGCTCCCGATCAGTCGGTAAAAATCACGGTCAGCCGCGGTGGTTCGGAGCAGGAGATCACTGCGACGATCGGCAAGCGCCGCAACAACTTCTTCGCCGGAGGAGACCTTTTCAAAGGTCAGCCACGCGTCTGGAAGTGGGAGGGCAACCAACCAAAGGAATGGAAGTTTGAAGGACCATTTTTTAATAGAGGAGATCTGCTGGACAATAACGGTGACCTGGCATTTATGCTCAGCAACAGTCGCCGCATCGGCGTGAGCACGATGCAGTTGACCAAACAGCTCGCCGACTACTTCGGGATCACCGGTGGCAAAGGCGTGCTGGTTACGGCGGTGACTGACGATGGACCAGCAGCGAAAGCCGGCGTGAGAGCAGGGGACGTGATCACTGCTGTTGACGGTGAAGCGATCGACTCGCCCGGCGACATCTCGCGCGCGATCAATCGCAAGAAGGAAGGCGACATCACACTCACAGTGATTCGCAACAAGTCGCAACAGACGATCCGGGTGACGCCGCGTGAAGGTGGTTTTTCGGGCACGATGGACCGGCCGCAAGTCGGGCGTCGGATCGTGGTTCCACGGATTGAAATTCCTATTATGCCCGACATCGAAATCGCCATGCCGCGCATAACTATCCCTTCAATTCCGGCTGTCGATATTCGAATGCCGTCCATCCGCGTCTCGCCGCGAGTGCGAGTGATTCGCTCCGAACACGGGCCTATCTAAAAGGCTTGATCAACTCTCAATCCACAGATTACGCAGATTCATCTGTGTAATCTGTGGATACTTGCGCCAAACGTGTGGGTTATGTGATGATCGCAAGCGATGAGAGCCGTCATAATTAGTCCTGATCTTTTAAGGAGTGCATAGAGTGAAAGCGGAATTGCAGAAGTTAATCGCTTTGCAGAATCTTGATACAACCATACGACGACTAGAAAAAGAGCAACAAGCGGTACCCGAAAGGCGCGCTGAGATCGAAGGAGAGTTCGATCAGCGCGCCTTTGAAATTAGGGCTCTCGAAAACCGTCGCGACGAGGCAAAACACGCGCGCGCGCGGCTCGAAAATGAGATTGTCGAGCAAAGGGGCCGGGCGGAACGCGCCGAACGAAACCTGATGTCGTCGAAAAAACAGGAGGAATACACGGCCGCCATTCGCGAAGCAGACTCAGCGCGCAAGCAGATCTCAGCCCTGGAAACACAGGTGCTCGAACAGATGGAGCAACTCGATCAAGCGGATGCGGCGTTGAAGGAAAGAGCCGACGAGATTGCCACTATGAATTCAGATCGCGAGGCGAAGCTCAAAGCATTTGACGACGAGACTGGAACGATTGGCGACCGTCTCGCTGCTGCGCGCAAGGAACGTGAAGAGGTGTTTGCCGCACTGCCGAAACCGATGAGCGCGCTCTACGCGAGAATCAAAGCACGCATTCGCGATGGTGTGGCAGTTGCCGAAGCGCGCAATCGTTCGTGTAGTGCTTGTTTCATGGCGCTTCGGCCACAGATGATGGCTGAAATTCGACGCGGTGAAGAAGTCATTACTTGCGATAACTGTGGTCGCATTCTTTACGTTGTTCCGGCCGAGTCAGTAAAGGCAGATGCGGCAGCGCCTCAACCGAACGTTGCCGTCACGTAAGCCTCCGGGTTCAGAACAAGCTTCTCGGGATTACTGGATTAAAACATGAGAGTTCTCGTAACCGGTGGCGCCGGATACATCGGAAGTGTCGTCAGTGAACAGTTGGTGAGTGATGGCCACGAAGTCGTGGTCTACGACAACCTTTCCAAGGGCCATCGTGATGCGGTTGTCCCCGACGCGCGATTTGTTGAAGGGGATCTGCACGAAGCGGAAAAGCTGCGCGAAACGTTGAATGGAATCGACGCTGTCATTCACATGGCTGCGTTTTCGCTCGTTGGTGAGTCAGTTGAGGCGCCATCGAAGTACTATCACAACAACGTAGTCGCCGGCCTCGTGTTGCTCGACGCAATGCGCGACTGTGGGGTGAAACGAATCGTCTTCTCTTCAACGGCGGCGACGTATGGCGAACCGGAAGCACAGCCGATCTTCGAGTCTGCTCCTACAAATCCGACAAATCCTTACGGTGAATCAAAACTCGCGTTCGAAAAGGCGATGCACTGGTACGAGCGTGCTTACGGTCTCAGGTACGCTTCACTCAGGTACTTCAACGCCGCCGGCGCGAGCGAGCAGTGCGGTGAAGATCACGATCCGGAAACTCACATTATTCCGATAACGTTGCAGGTTGCGGCGGGCAAACGTTCGCACGTCGAGATCTATGGTGACGATTATCCAACTGCGGACGGCACGTGTATTCGCGATTACATCCACGTGATCGACCTGGCGCGCGCGCATATTCTCGCGCTTGACGTGCTAAACGAACGCAGCGCGATCTACAACCTCGGTTGCGGTGGCGATGGTTACAGTGTGCGCGACGTGATCGACACCACGCGCCGTGTGACGGGAAAAGATATTCCGGTTCGCATGGGACCGCGCCGCCCCGGCGATCCGGCGGTCCTGATCGCTGGTTCCGACAAGATCAAAAGCGAACTAGGCTGGCAACCGCAGTTCCAGGATCTCGGCGTGATCATCGAGTCCGCCTGGCGCTGGCTGAAAAATCGGATTTAAAATCCGCGTTATCTGCGGCCGACTATATCGAATTCAAACTTCACGTCGTCATCAACTCTCACCAACCCGTGAAACGCTGACGTCGCCTTTACCTTGAAATCGCCGCGATCGATGCTGAACTCACCAACCGCACGCAGATTGTCCCCCTGAAGTGTAACTACTGCCGGAATCGTGATTTGTTTCGTGACGCCGTGCAACGTCAGGTTGCCGTCGATCTTCACATCGTATCGTCCCGCGCCAGAATTCTTTGCAATTACGTTAGTGCTTTGAAAAGTAATGTCGGGATACTGATCCGGATGAAACACGATCTCTTTCAGTTCCTTGTTGATGATCTGCTTTTGTGGCTCGGTGAAGTCGGCGCCTGTCTCGTGCAGCGACGCAGCCTTCACGACGAGTCGCATTGATGCAGGCGTGATCGTGTCTGGAGTAAGCTGAACTTGTCCGCTGAAGTCGCTGGCCGCGAGATGGTGACTATGGCCTTTGAACCAGAGCAGTCCGCTGCGGTTCGCATGGGCCATGAATTTACTTTGGCTGGCGTCGAGATTATAGGTTACCGTGCCTTGCGGCGGCCCCATCATGATGCCGGGGAGTGTTGCTAAGATGAGACCAATGATGATTGTTCGCATCGTAAAACCTCCAAAGATTAAGGTAGCTTAGTATGCCAAAAGAACAGATCAAAGTGTCTGAAGTAAAACGAACCCGTCAAAAAGGTGGCACTGTTGTCACAGTTGATGAGTTTTTGGGCTTGGACCGTCCAAAAGGCGATCTGGTTTTGAAGGTGGGCCGCGAACAGGTCTCAGTTACAAGTTTGGACCGTATTTACTGGCCCGACGAAAAACTCACGAAGTTTGATCTACTCAGTTACTACCTGAAAGTTGCCGACTACATCATGCCGTTTTTGCAGGACCGGCCCGCGATACTGCAACGCTATCCGCGCGGTATCAAGGCGCCGATGTTTTTTCAACAGGACCTCGACAGTGCTCCTGAGTTCATCAAGACCGCGCGGCTGACAAACCAGGAAGGACGGCAACTCGATTACGGAGTTTATTCAACTGTCGGTTCGTTACTCCACTTCACCAACCTCGGAACGATCGAGCAGCATCCGTGGCATTCAACCGTGAAGCGACTTGATAAGCCTGATTGGATCGCGATCGATCTCGATCCGAAACGCGCGCCGTGGGAGAACGTGTTGCAGGTGGCGCTGGTGGTGAAGGAAGTTGCGGACGAGATCGGTTTGCAGGCGTTTCCGAAAACTTCGGGGTCGTCGGGTATTCATATCTATGTGCCGTTGAAGCCGGCGAATGAATACGACAAGGTCGCGGAGTTTGCGCGACTGTTTGCGAGCGAAGTTGCGCGGCGCACGCCGAAGATCGCGACAGTGGAACGGACAATCGCGAAGCGCAAGAGCACGCAGGTTTACGTCGATTGGATGCAGAACGCGCGCGGCAAGAGTTTGGCGGCAGTGTTTACGGCGCGCGCCAAACCGAAGGCGCCCGTGTCGATGCCTTTGACGTGGGATCAGGTCGAGAAGGGCGTAAAGATCGAAGACTTTACGATCGTCAACGTGCCGGAGCTTTTGAAGAAGGGCGACGCCTGGGCCGATTTCTTCAAGTCGCGTCAAACGCTGAAGTTCTAAGAGTGATTTCACGCAAAGCCGCAAAGAGGACGCAAAGACGCCAAGCATTTCTTTGCGTCTTCGCGCTCCCTTTGCGCCTTTGCGTGAAATCGTCCTTGACGACTGTGCAACTTACTGCTTATCCTAGTTTCCGCGTTATGAGCCATAGCCAACATCGCTATTATTACTATTACGGCCCGCTCTCCTCTGGGAGGGACGGTCTGGCGATGGGCTGTCGGCGTGCGACGCAGTAGCACTTAAGACAAGTTTCCGAAACCGGCCATCAATCCTGGAGGATTGGTGGCCGGTTTTTTTATGCCCTGAGGTAGCCTACATGATTAGCACAACCGAAACTCAAACCCCTTTACGCGACCACGTCGACGTGCGCATGGTCGCAGCAAACGGCGACAACCTTGGTCCGGATCGCAATTCCATCGTCAACCTCGACCCCGATCATCCCGGCTTCCGAGACAAAGAGTACCGCGCGCGGCGCAACGCAATCGCCCAGATCGCACTAACCTATAAACCCGGCTCACCGATCCCGACCGCTCCTTATACCGACGTGGAACACGGCGTCTGGAGCGCGATCTGGAAAGCACTCGACCCCGCGCATCGAGAGCACGCGTGTGCCGAGTATCTCGCTTGTCTCGGGCGTCTCGAGTTCGATCCGGATCGCATTCCACAACTCGACGAAGTCAGTCGAAAAGTCGAAGCAATCAGCGGCTTTCGGCTAGAACCCGTTGCCGGGCTTGTCGAGCCGCGCGTTTTTCTCGAATCACTGGCTCGCGGCGTCTTTCTTTCGACGCAGTACATTCGTCATCACTCGACGCCGCTCTACACGCCCGAGCCTGACGTGGCTCACGAAATCATCGGACACGCGGTAACGCTCGCGAGCACGCGTTTCGCGGAGCTTAATCGACTGTTTGGCGAAGCAGTCAGCCGCACAAGTGACCCCATCGAACTCGATCGTCTCGCGCGTGTCTACTGGTTCACGATCGAGTTTGGCGTGTTGCGTGAAGACGGCCGGATCAAGGCCTATGGCACGGGCTTATTATCGTCCGCCGGAGAACTGGCGGAGATGCACAGGGCCGAACTGCGACCTTTGAATATCGAGGCGGCGGCAGACCACGTCTACGATCCGACGCACTTCCAGGCAATCCTGTTTTGTGCGGACTCGTTCGACGAAATGTACGAAACGCTGAGAGAGTTTTTGGTCTGTTGGTAACCAAATACTTAAACGACGCTGTGTTTTCGGATGAGTTCCTTGCGGTTTTTGGATCGCGTGACCCAAGACCAGACCGTTGACAGTGAGTTTCCTAGGAAATCTCGCGTTCGTGGATCCACTCGTGCGGCATCCACATTGCTTATAGAGGTTTCCCTTGCCCACACTTAATTAATCGCAGGCATCTGGCCAGCTCTACCCAGGAGGTAATTATGCTAGGCAAAAGATTCGTTCCTTTCGTTCCGTTCCTGCTGCTGCTAGCCGTCTTCTTAACGACTTCCACAGCATTGGCCCAATCAACCTCGACGCTTCAGGGCACCGTCACTGACGCCAAAGGCGCCGTGCTTCCGAATGCGACTGTCGTAGTCAGAAACAGAAGCACCTCCTCTGAGCGCACCACGCAAACTGATAGCGATGGCAATTATCAACTCGCTGCTTTACCCCCGGGAGTTTATTCCGTCGAAGTGAGAGTGCAGGGATTCAAGACCCAGGTCGCCGATCAGGTGACTCTCGAAGTCGCGAAAACGGCAGTGCAAAACTTTCAGTTGGACGTCGGCGCCATTTCCGAGCAGGTGCTGGTGTCATCCGACGTTCCCGTCATCGAAACTGCAACCACTTCCGTTGGCACCGTAATCAACCAGCGAACGGTGCAGGAAATTCCGCTCAACGGCCGTCACTTCGTTGACTTAGGTTTGCTGATTCCCGGTTCTGTCACCCCACCGCAAAACGGATTCCTGACTGCGCCTCTTCGCGGCCAGGGGTCCTTCGCGTTCAATACCGCCGGTGGTCGTGAAGACACGGTCAACTTCATGATTAACGGCGTCAACCTCAACGACATGGTCCAGAACCAGATCACGTTTCAGCCGTCAATCAATACCGTGCAGGAGTTCAAGGTTGATAACTCAACTTTCAGCGCCGAATATGGTCGCAACTCCGGCGCGGTCGTGAACATCGCCACACGCTCCGGTACGAACGATTATCATGGCGAGGTCTTCGAATTCCTTCGCAACGAAGCGCTCGACGCTCGTAACTTCTTCGACGCTCGCAAGCCACCATTCAAACGCAACCAGTTTGGTCTCAATATCGGCGGTCCGCTGCACATCCCTCACTTTGGTGAAGGCGGTTCGCCCTTCAGTTATAACGGCAAGAATCGAACCTTCTTCTTCTTCAGTTACGAAGGACTACGACAACGCCAGGGACTAACGCTCACCAGCAACGTGCTGACGGATGCGCAACGCGCGGCCGCGACCAATTCTACGACGCTCAAGTTGTTGCCGTTGATTCCGCGCGCCACGAGTGTGGACATCGTCGGCGGTGTGCCGGTAGGACGATTCGCCGGGTCGGGAACAGCCCCGGTCGATATCGACCAGTGGACCGGCGACGTCAGTCACCAGATTAATAACAACGATCGACTCCACGGTTACTACGCCTTCCAGAAGGACAGGCGCGGCGAACCCAATCTTCAAGGCAACACCCTTCCCGGTTTTGGCGATACGCGCCAGTCACACCGGCAGATCTTCACCCTCAACGAGACGCACATCTTCGGTCCCAATCTGACCAACGAAGCGCGGCTCGGCTTCAATCGCATCAACATTACCTTCACACCGAATTTGCAGTTAAATCCGCTTGATTTCGATATCAACAACGGTATCACTCAGCCGATCGGTTTACCGCAAATAAGCATTACCGGGTTCAACTTCAACATTGGTGGTCCAGCCGGCTTCCCGCAAGGTCGCGCTGATACCACGGTTGTTGTTTCAGACACGCTCAACTATCTGAGAGGGAGCCACTCCTTCAAGTTTGGTGGCGAGGCAAGGCGTTTCTACAACAACAACTTTACCCTCGATACGGGCACGTTCGCTTTTCCGAACGTGAACAGTTTCCTGACTGGAACAGCCAACTCATTCAGCGTCACGATCGGCGATCGGTCGAGTGCGATTATCCAGGACTCGTACGGGCTCTACGCGCAGGACAACTACAAAGTGCGCTCGAACGTGACGCTCGAACTGGGAATACGCTGGGACTGGAACAAGACTCCAACCGAGCGCTACGATCGTTTCGTCGTGTTCGATCCTGTAACTCGATCGCTGATCCGCGTTGGCGCGGGGATCGACAAGGTCCACCAGGAGAATAATCAAAACTTCCAACCCCGAGTCGGCATCGCCTGGGATCCATTCAAGGATGGCAAGACTTCGGTGCGTGCCGCGTACGCGGTCCTCGCCGATCAGCCGGTGACAAACGTGGTGACTCCGCTCACGTCGAATCCGCCGTTAGCCGATCCGCGCACGTTTAGCGGCGCCATCACGTTCCAGAACGCTAAGACTGTCGCTGCCGCGGCTGGTCTGGCGCCAAGTAACGTCGATTCCGATTTCCACAATGCTTACGTGCAGTCGTGGAATCTAAACATCCAACGCGAAGTTGCGAAAGATCTCGGCGTGACCATTGGTTACTTCGGCACCAAGGGAACGCACCTCAGAGTTTCTCGCAACATCAACCAGCCCATCAATGGCGTGCGACCATTTCCGAGGCTTGCGCCTTTCACTTCGACGTCACCGCTGTTGAACAACATCACGCAGATTGAGGGCACCGGAAACTCGAGCTACAACGCGCTTTGGCTCACCGCCAACAAGCGTCTCTCGCGCGGGTTTCAGTTCAATGCTTCGTACACGTTCTCGAAGTCGATTGACTACAACTCGCTGAACAGCCAGGGCGTCGTCGTTCAGGATAGTTACAACCTGCGCGACAGCCGCGGCCTTTCAGATTTCGACGCGCGTCATCGCGTCGTGTTCAGCGGCATTTACGAAGCGCCTTTCCACGGCAATCAGTTGGTCGAGGGCTGGCAGCTCGGTGCGATCGTGCAGTCGCAGACTGGCAATCCGGTGAACATCGTGGTTAACAACGCGACGTTCACGGGTATCAACAACACTGTGCGGCCCGACGTGACTGGTCCAATCGACATCCTCGGCACGCCGAATCGCTGGTTTGATATCTCGCCGTTTATAGTGCCGGTGGGTCGCTTCGGCAGTCTCGGGCGCAACGTCGTGATAGGGCCAGGCTTCAACAACACTGACTTCTCGGTGATTAAGCGAACAAAGTTGACTGAAACCCAGTTGATTGAGTTTCGCTGGGAGGTGTTCGATGCGTTCAACCATGCGAACTTTGGTCAGCCGGGACGTGTGGTGGGAACAGCGAACTTCGGACAGATCACGAATACGCGATTTGCCACGGGCGATTCAGGATCGTCGCGGCAGATGCAGTTTGCGTTGAAGTACAAGTTTTAGCCACGGATTCACACAGAAAAACGCGGATCAGAATTTCTGGTCCGCGTTTATCTGTGTAATCATGTCATTCAAGTCTTCGTGGCCCAGTAGCGGGACGTGAATAGTTGCCAACTGGTAAACAGAGCGGCGGCGTTCAAACAGCACCGCCGCCTGAGCTTTGGTTCTTCCGAGCGGGCGATCCTCACCGGCAGATTCGATCCTGGTCCAACACACTTCAAACGGCACATCCAGCCAGACACTTGAACAACCGTACTGATCAATCAGTTCGCGATTCGCGGCTTCGATCCAGGCGCCGCCGCCTAGTGCGATGACGCCTGTTTCTCCGGTGTGCAGCACTTCGCGCAGCGTGTCCGTCTCGATACGGCGGAAAGCGGGCTCGCCGTCTTCGGTAATCAGTTGCGCGGGAGTTCGGCCAGTGCGCGCCGTGATACTTTCGTCGAGATCTACGAATGCAACGTTGAGATGTTGCGCGAGCGCGCGCGCGACAATGCTCTTGCCGCAACCCATGAAACCGGTGATCACGATTGGTTGCGCCATTTCATCTCACCGCGAGTGAATCGAGCAGGGAAAAGAATTCGGGAAAGGAGATGGCGACACATTCTGAGCCGGCGATCTGAGTTTCGCCTGTCGCAAGCAGAGCGGCGACGGAGAACGCCATCGCGATGCGGTGGTCTAAGTGTGAGTCGACTAGTGCGCCGTGCAGTTTCGTTGGTCCGGCAACGTTGAGTCCGTCTTCAAACTCCTCGACTTCGGCACCCATAGCAAGCAGGTTCTTTGCGGTTGTGGCGAGCCGATCGCTTTCTTTCAGTCGCAACTCACGCGCATCTCGAATTTGTATGCCACCTTCGATCTGAGAACCGACGACTGCGAGTAACGGCAGTTCATCAATCAGCGCCGGGATCATCGAGCCGCTCAACGTTCGCTCTTTTTCACTCGCATTGCGATTGATCCCGCCGCGCACTTCGATCGTGCCGAACGGTTCGTTACGTTCGACTTGGACGTCGGTAACAGAGATCTCCGCACCCCAGGAACTCAGCACGTCGAGGAACGCCGCTCGCGTCGGGTTCAAACCGACGCGCTCGATAGTTAACTCGGAACCGGGAAGAAGCATGGCGGCGGCAACGAAATAAGCTGCTGATGAGACGTCACCGGGAATCGTGATCCGGCCGCCGGTCAGACGCGCAGGTCCCTCGATTGATACTGACAAATCGTGAGTTTCAACCGGCACTCCGAAGCCGTTGAAAAGTCGCTCAGTGTGATCGCGTGAAGGCGAAGTTTCGATCACGGTAATGCGGCCGGTTGCGTTCAGTCCCGCAAATAGAATTGCCGACTTCACCTGGGCACTTGCGACCGGAAGTTTGTAAGTAATAGGAGTGAGTTTGGCGGAGCCGTGAACCTTCAAAGGCGCCTTGCCATCGGTGCTTTCAATTTTTGCGCCCATCAACTCGAGTGGCTCGATGATTCTTCGCATCGGTCGCGCGCTCAGCGACTCGTCACCGACTAGTTCGGCAGTCAGATCGTGACCAGCCAGAACTCCAGTCAGTATCCGCAGTGTTGAACCACTGTTGCCGCAGTCGAGTGGATGGTGAGGAGCAACCAGTTTCCCTGTCCCTGCAATAATCAGATATTGGTTAGTTTGATCGATTGAAACGCCGAGTGTCCGCAAACACGCGACAGTTGACGCGCAATCGCGTGCGGTTGAAAAGTTTGCGATCTCAGAACGCCCTGACGCGAGAGCTGCTATGAGTGCGGCGCGATGGGAGATCGATTTGTCGCCGGGTAGTTGTAAACGACCGCTGATTCGGCGGGCGGAGTTTAGTTTCATTGTGTCAATTTATGTGCGCAATGGGACATGGGACGCTGAGTATGCTATAAAGTAAGCCTCCCGGCCGCAAAAGTTCCCTCCAGTCCGGGATTTCCCCCAAAAAGTTATGGTTATCGCAGAAGAATCAGGCTTAATGTCTACCTCTGCCGCAGCGATACTCTATCCGACCGTCCTGGTCGCGGAAGATTCGCTGGATACGCGCATTATGCTCAAGCGGGCCTTTGAATTAAAAGGCTACCGCGTTTTTGAGGCCGAAGATGGCCAGCAGGCGCTTGAGGTGGCGCGACGCTATGGTCCCAGCCTGATCATAATGGATCTCAATATGCCTGTTCTCGACGGTCTGCAGGCGATCAAAAACTTCCGCAAACTCGAAGGCGAACGCGAACACGTTCCAATCATCGCGATCACGGCGTACGACGTCTACGGTATGGAAGAGGCCGCGCTTGAAGCGGGCTGCAATATCTATCTGAGCAAACCGCTTAATCTGGAAGAGTTCGATCGCGCGCTGAAGAGTCTCGGGTTCATAGTGTGAAGAACACCCATCATCCACAGATTACACAGATAGTAATCAATCTGTGTAATCTGTGGATGCCTATTCTTGACATCCCCGTATCCAGCATGTTACATCGTCGGACTCCTGATAAGTGTCTGATGGTATAAGAAAGCAGCCAGAGTCCTCGCGCAGTGGCTTTCGGAGAGGTCATGCATAACGGTTGTGACCGGAGAAACGACCGAGTTAAGTTTGCCCAGCCGCATTGACACGGTTGCCACCGCGGCCGCCGCGGTTGCTGAGTTTGTAGGCCGTTCAGGTATCAGTGATGACGCTGCGTTCAGTATCGACATGGCGGTGCGCGAAGCCGTTACTAACGCAGTGCTCCATGGCAATCGTCAGGATGAGGACAAAACCGTAGATATCATTTTGAAGAGCTCGCCTGACGCTGTCGAGATCAGCGTGCACGACCAGGGGCCAGGATTCAACCCGGAAGAAGTCCCAGATCCAACAGCACAAGAGAACATCTTAAAAGCCTCGGGCCGCGGCATTTTTTTCATGCGCAGTTTTATGGACGAAGTTGACTGGTCGATCAGACCCGGCGGTGGTACAACGGTGCGCATGCTCAAGCGACGTTAATCGCAATTGCAGATAAGGAGATTTGCTGAAATGGCTGAGTTGAATATCAACGAACGTCAAGCCGGGGATGTCACCGTGCTTGACATGAGCGGGAAGATAACCATCGGCGAAGGGAGCGTTGCGCTCCGCACCGCCATCCGGCGACTGCTTGAAGAAGGCAAGAAGCGCATTCTGCTTAACCTCGCCGGCGTTGGTTATATCGATTCGAGTGGTATTGGCGAACTGGTCTCCAGTTACACCGCCATTAACAAGGAAGGCGGACAACTGAAACTGCTCAATCTCACACAAAAACTTCAGGATCTGCTTACGATCACGAAACTACTGACTGTATTTGACGTTTACGAAAGCGAAGCCGAGGCCCTCAACAGCTTCAAATAGAAGAACGGAGAAAACGATGGCTGAGCTCGATGTGAATGAGCGACAAGCAGGAGACGTCACGATTCTCGATCTGACTGGTGAAGTCCGGCTCGGTGACAGCAGTGTTGCCTTGCGCGATTCTGTCCGGAAGTTGGCTGATGGAGGGAAGAACAAAGTTCTGCTGAATCTCGCGGGCGTCAAATACATTGACTCAAGTGGTATCGGCGAGTTGATTGCCAACTACACGACCATCAGTCGTCAGGGCGGCCAGCTCAAATTGTTGAATCTGACGGATCGCATTCAAAACTTACTGGTTATTACAAAACTGCTGACCGTCTTCGACTCTTACGACGACGAGGCAGAGGCATTAAAGAGTTTTCAGTGAAGTAGGTAGGCCGCAGATTTTCACGGATTAACACGGATCTGATCCGTGTTAATCCGTGAAAATCTGCAGCTCTTGACCAATGTTTCGTGCTGCATTTCGCCGTCTGCTGGCGATCGATGATCCACCGAAGCGGACGGCGCTTGCTTTTTCGATCGGTATCTTCATCGCCTTTTCGCCGTTCCTCGGCCTCCACACCATCATGGCGACCGCGCTCGCCTTTATTTTTCGCTTCAACAAGATCGCGATCTACACTGGAACCTTCGTCAACAATCCATTTTTGACCCTCGTGCCGATAATTATTGCCTCTTACGCGGTTGGGGCATTCATCCTTGGACGGCCTTTGCGCATCCCAGACGAAGGGCTCGAACTGCTGAAGAATCCCCGGATCTTTTCCGGCGATTATTACCGGCTTCTCTTTGTGCAAAGCTGGGGCCTTGCCTGGACTTTTGCGGTCGGCGCCATGGTCCTCTCAGTGGTTTGTTCGCTGTTGGCTTATCCGCTAACATTACGAGCCCTGCGCATCTATCGATTAGTTCGGAGTGACAAGGATTGAAGCAATACTTACTCATCTTACTTACCACCATGCTCGCCGGCGGCGTTGTATCCGCACAACAGCCAGTGCAACAGCGACCGGGAGCGACTTTCGAGGTCTCTGAATACGGTGTTGATTTTCAGGCGGACCCGCGTCTCATCACCGTGATGGCGGCACTCGAAACGGCCGGATACGATCCAGTGCCGGCAGGCAGACAGCCGTCCGTTTTCCTGGCCAGGCTGCGCAAGGATCTCGCGAATGTTGATCCCGATCTGCGCAATCGTCTGAAGACTTTTTACGAACGCAGCAAGCTGCCCGCGCCTGCGACTCCCGCCGACCAGGCGGCACGTTACGTTTCACTGGCTCTCGCGCTTGGACCGACTCCGAGTCTCGAAGCGCCCGCGCGTTCCGACGATCTGCCCGCGGGACTTTTGGAAGTGCTCGATTTCGCGCCCCTCGTCCAGGAGTTTTATCGTCGTTCGGGCATCGACGAGCAGATGGTCAATTACGTCCGAGCTTACCAGGCTGAAGGCGATCGCTTGCGTGGTCCAACCACGGAGATGGTCCGATCGCTGCTGACTTATCTTCACACCAGGCCGTTGACGACTTCCTCCGAACGTGTGGAAGTAAAGAATCCGTCGACGAAGAGTAAACAAAAGACTTATACGTACCGCGAAAAGGAACGCCGGTTTTTGATTCTGCCGGATCTGCTCGCGCCGAGAGGTGCGATCAACTTCCGCATCATTGGCGACGATTATTACGCAGTGGTGCCGGAAGGAACCGATCCGACTTCGTCGGAACTGCGGCGCGCCTATCTCCAATACGTGATTGACGCCCTCGTTCTGCGTTTCAACAAAGACGTTGCGCTCAGGCGTGAACAGGTCAAGCAGCTTCTGACTGAACGAGAAAAGGCCGGCGCGCAGGTCAGTCCGGATGTGTTTTTGAGTGTGAGTCGATCGCTGGTGACGGCTGCTGATGCGCGTTATGAGGAGACGCGACGGCTCGAAGCGCTTTCGCGTGACACGCGCGCGCGTTTTACAGCCGCGAAGACAGAGGCTGATAAGGCGACAATCGCGAAGTCATCTCAGGCGGAAATGAAAGCGATCCAGGATGAAACGATCGCGCGTTTGGCTGAAGAGTATGAGAAAGGCGCGGTGCTTTCGTTCTACTTCGCGGATCAGTTGAAAGGGATCGAGAGTGCGGGCTTCGATCTCGCAAGCTTCTTTCCCGACATGATTGCGTCGTTTGATCCGGTGCGTGAAGCGAAGCGGCCGGCGGAGTATGCGGAAACCGTGCAACGAGCACTCGCGGCTCGTGAGGCGCGTACCGCTGCGCGCAGATCGCAAGCGGAGATTAACGTCGAGGCGAGTGGCAAAGAGGCGGCACTCGTGCGCGATCTTGCAGCGATTGAAGACACGCTGCGAAATAAGGATTACAACGATGCTGAGAGTCGTTTGCGTGAGATGTTGAAGGAGTATCCGCGCGAGCCGCGCATCTTTTTCGCCCTCGGACAGACGGCGAGTCTGGCGGCATCTGATGCAACGGATGAGAACGTCCAGTCTGAAAGGTTGAACCGCGCCCTGGGCCACTATCGCATGGCGGTGGCCGCGGCGTCACCGGATACTGACAAAGCAATCATGTCACGCGCATATGAAGCGATGGGACGGATCAATCTGTTCCTGGAGAATGCCGGTGAAGCGGCGAAACAGTTTGACGAGGCGATAAAGATCGGCGACGTGCGTGGCGGGGCGTATAAAGAAGCCCTGGAGGGTAAGAAGAAGCTAGGCCAACCTTAACCACAGATTACACAGATTAAGCCAAAATCTGTGTAATCTGTGGATTGCTTTTATTCCAGTGCCTTAGCGGCGTTGATCCTGCCGCCGGTGACGGTCTTTCCTTTCAGAGCCACAATCGGATCGGTCGAAGCCAGCAGCTTCTTGCGCAGGTCGTCCACTGACATGCGTGGATTCTCCGCCAGCACCAGTGCCGCGACACCTGAGACTACCGGCGTTGCCATCGACGTGCCTGACTTCTCCTCATACTCGTTACCAAGCCACGTGCTCAGAATATCAACACCCGGCGCCGCAATCGCCACGCTCTTCACGCCGTAGTTTGAGAACGACGCGAGTTGATCGTGACGATCAAGTGCCGCAACACTGATCACGTTCGGCACGTCATAGCTCGACGGAAAGTGCGGCGTGCGATCGTTGTCGGTGCTTGCATTGCCTGCCGCGGCAACGAACAGGATGTCGTTCTCATACGCCTTGCGAATGACGGCCTCGAGCGAGCGCGAGCGTTGCGTCGAACCCCAGCTCGCACTGATGATGCGAACATTCACGCCTGCCTTCTTACGCTCGATAACGTAATTGATCGCTTCGATTGCATCTTTGGTGGTTCCGGAGCCGCCCGCACCCATAAACTTCAGCGGCATGATCTGAACCTTCCAGTTCACTCCGGCGATACCGAGATCGTTTTCACCTTCCGCGCCGATGATGCCCGCGCAGTGTGTGCCGTGACCATTGTCATCCATCGGATCGGAGGCGTTGTCGATAGCGTTGAAGCCGTTCAAGTCGTCGATCGTTCCGAGTTCGGCATCGTGATACGGCGCCATGCCATCCGGACGTGCCCACATGTTTGCCGCGAGATCCTCGTGCGTGTAATCGACGCCGGTGTCGAGCACGGCTACCACGAGTTTGTCCGTTCCGGTCGTAGTGGCCCATGCAAGTGGGGCGCTGATGTCAGCACCTTTCTTGCCGCCATTTTGACCTGAATTGGAAAGTGCCCACTGATTTTCAAACTGCGGATCGTGCGGAAGCACAGGCACCAGTGGTCCTTCAGAAGCCTCGAGATTGATCTCGAAATTCGGTTCGGCGTATTCGACTTCCGGAAGTTTGCTGTATTCGGCAACGATGCTCGCTGGATCGGCGTTATCGAGATCGTCGATCGCTTCCACGCCGCCGGCATTCTCGATGCGGTCTTCGACGCGATCGTGCAGGCGCGCGGTCAGGGCTTCGATAGCTTCATCACTCACGCCGCTTTTGAATTTGACCAGCACTTCAGGACTGCCGAAGCTGCGCGTTTCGCTGAGAGCGATCTCGTCACTGGTGGCTGCTTGTTTCTTCTCAGCGGTGGGCACGATGTGTACCCGCGATCTCCACTCTTTCCGCCAACGGCTGAGTTGTCCTGCGAAAGCAGCTACGAGAATGAGAACGAGTGCGAGTGCGAGGTGAATGAAAAAGTTATTGCGGTTCATGGTGGTACCTCGATGTTAGATCCGGTAATTCTTGCCTTTGAATTTAAAGGCCCTGACCTGGTTCTTATCCGCGCGATATTCGTAGGTTTGGCCCTGTGCTTCGAGCTTGATGCGCCAGCCGCGCGTCATCATCTGGCCGCTCATCTCGCCATCTTCGGCGGCGCCGAGCGCCATGTCCGGAAAGTCGGTGTCTTCGACTGAATGCTCTTTGACGTCGGCGGCGTCGATCTTCAGGCGCTTCGCGAGGTCTTTTCGCGCATTTTCGACTGCATCGTTTTTAGTGGTTGCCATTACGGAATTTCAAACGACCCCCTGGTGTGGTTTGTTCCGGCGATTAGCGGCTCTATTTTGAACCCAAAAGCGGTTTCACGCAAAGCCGCAAAGTTCACGCAAAGGCGCAAAGTGGAATCTTTTTGCGTCTTTGCGTGAACTTTGCGCCTTTGCGTGAAACTTTTCTCTCATTTCAGATCCCCAAACAGGTTTTGCAGTAGCACCGTCACCGCAATCGCCGCGGTTTCGGCGCGCAGGATACGGCCGCCGAGCGTTATCACATGGAAATCTCGTGCCCGCGCGCTTTCGATCTCTTCGTCAGACCAGCCGCCTTCGGAGCCAATGAGGGCGGTTATCGTGTCAGACGGAGGAAGGGTTTCCAACGACTCACCGTCACGTTCGGAGAACATCACACCCACGCTGTCTGGCTTTAGCGCGTCAAACGCCACAGGCATGCTGATTTCAGGCACAAACGCCCGGCCCGATTGTTTCGCAGCCTCGAGGGCTATTCGCTGCCAGCGAGCGACGCGTTTTGCAGCGTCGGATTGATCACGCAGATGGATGTCCGCATAACGCGTGATGAGCGGCGTTACGCGTCGGACGCCGAGCTCAGTTGCTTTCTGCACGACGAGATCAAACTTCTCACCTTTCAACAGCGCGACGCACAAATTAAGTTGCAACTGTGATTCAGGTTTTGCAGGTTCAACTTCAGCCTCGATACGTAGCTCCGCTGTGTTGCGTGTGATCTTAATGACAGTACAGCGAAACTCACGCCCAACACCGTCGAACACGTAAACCTCATCGCTCGCTTTCAAACGCAACACATCACGCAGGTGACGCGCTTCGTCGGCAGCGAGGGTTACAGTTTGATCCGTGAGATTGAAAGCGGCGGGTGGAGCGTGGAATCTGCGACGAGTCATGGCTAGATGATCAGCGCCACCCATTCGCCGTCCTGCGTGATCTCGAAATCATCAATGCCGCAGTAATGAAGACCGGCCTGGACCATCTCGATCTGTGTTTCGAGTATTCCCGAAAGGATCAGCTTGCCACAACTCAATCCCACGAGTGTGCTCATCAACTGCGTAATCACGTCGGCAGTGAGATTTGCACAGACAAGATCGGCCGAAGCGGTTGAATCGTCAACTGATCCGGCCCGGAAGTTTATCTGATCCAACACACCATTCGCGGCCGCGTTTTCGCGCGCAATTGTTACAGCGTCTTCATCAGTGTCGCAGGCTTCGATATGAGCGTGTGGAAAGAGCTTCGCGGCGGCTATCGCGAGAATGCCAGTGCCGGTGCCCACATCAAGAAAACTGCCGCCGGAATAGTGTTGCTGAATCGCGTTGAGACAGAGGCGGGTAGTCTCATGAGTTCCGGTTCCGAAAGCCATGCCCGGTTCGATGCGTATGACCAAATGATCGGCGCGCTCATCGACCTTGGACCACGGCGGCGCGATGATGAAGCGCCCAATCTCAACCGGTTGCCAACTCTGTTTCCATTCTTCCAGCCAGTCGCGTTGCGCGACCACACGCACATTCATGTCGCGCACTGACGAGGTCGGCAGTTCGTAAATGCGCAGTGCTTCAAACAACTCCTCGCGAACTCGCTCGCGGTTTGGAGTGGCTGCAAAGTAACCGGTGACACGGTGATCGGTCGCTTCAGTTGCCTCAGTTCCTGCCGCGCCGGCTTCCATCAGCGCATACTCAACCGCCTCCTGCGCTGCTGATTCGATGTCAACATCGAGCGCGTACCACTCGTTGGGTTGTTCTTTTGCAGTGCTCAATTCAAACCATACTCATCCAGCAGTTGTTCCTTGTTGCGCCAATCCTCTTCGACTTTCACAAACAACTCGAGATGGCAACGATGGCCCAAAAGCTCTTCGATCTCGCGGCGGGCGCGTATGCCGATCTCTTTCAAACGACTCGCGCCTTTGCCGATAATGATTTTCTTTTGCGACCCTCGCTCGACGACGATCGCGCAGTAGATGCGCGCAAAATCTTCGCGGACCTCCTCGAATTTCTCAGTAACGACCGCCGTGACGTAAGGGATCTCATCGCCGGTAACGTGCAAAATCTTTTCGCGCACGATTTCGGCCACCATCACGCGCAACGACTGATCCGTCAGCTCATCTTCCGCAAAGATCGGTTCGCTTTCCGGCAGATGCCGCAAACAGCTCTCGACGAGCACGTCAGTCATCTCGTCTTTGAGCGCGGAGATCGGAATGATCTCGTGCCACTCGTATTCGTTGCCATACCAGTCCATCAAAGGCAGCAACGCGGACTTGTCTTCGAGCTTGTCGATCTTATTCAACAACAGCAGCGCCGGCTTTTCAGATCGCTTGACTAATTCGAGCACAAAACGATCACCGTTTCCTGTCGACACTGAAGCGTCGCGAATCAGGCAGACGAGATCGACGCCCATTAGCGCATCCTGCACCGCAGCCATCATGCGCCGGTTGAGTTCATAACCGGGTTGATGGACGCCGGGAGTATCGACAAACACCACCTGGCCTTCGGGCTTCGTGATGATCCCCTGGATCTTGAACCGAGTGGTTTGTGGTTTATCGGAGACAGCGGCAATCTTTTGGCCCACGAGTCGATTCAGGAGAGTCGACTTACCGGCATTGGGCCGACCGATCAGCGCCACATATCCGCTATTCATCCGTGTTAACTCTTCTCCGCGAATATCTGGACCAGATTGATCAACGTCTGCGTCGATTTCTCAAGCCCACGACGCGAGTTGAACTCCAGCTTGCCGTGAAAATTCGCGCCGCCCGTAAACAAGTTCGGTGTCGGCAATCCCCTGAACGTCAGATTGGATCCGTCCGTGCCACCTCGAATCGGTTTCAGGAACGGCTCCACTCCCGCCCTTTTCGCCGCTTCCATCGCATTGTTCGTCAGCTCCGGATAGTTCTTGAGCACTTCTTTCATGTTCTTGTAATTCTCTTTGACGTCGATCGTGATCTTCACTTCCGGATACTTCGCCGCGGTTTGGGCCACCATGTCACGCAGCAACTTCTCCTTCGCGTCGAGCCCGCTCACGTCAAAGTCGCGCAGCAAAATCTTCAGGTTCGAACTCTCTACGTCGATCACGCCCGCATAGGGATGAACAAACCCGACGCGTCCTTCGGTAGTTTCCGGCAAGATGTCGTGCGGAAAACGATTGAGATAATCGGCGATCGCGTACATCGCGTTGATCATGATCCCTTTGGCTGTTCCGGGATGCGTGCTCTTGCCCTGGAACGTCACGGTCGCGGTGCGAGCGCTCCACGTCTCATCGCTGATCTCGCCCAACTCTTCACCGTCAACGGTGTAAGCGAACTTTGCCCCGAAGCCTTTAACATCAAACTTCTCAATGCCCCCGCCGACTTCTTCGTCAGGAGTGAACGCGATCGCGATGGCGCCGTGTTTAATCTGTGGATTCTGGCGCAGCGTGTCGATCATGGTCATGATTTCGGCGCAGCCGGATTTGTCGTCTGAACCAAGCAGCGTGGTGCCGTCGGCGGTAATGATGTCGTCGCCGATCAATTTTTTGAGCACCGGATTCTTCGCGAGTGTGATCACTTGAGTCGTGTCTTTCGGCAAGACGATATCGCCGCCCTGGTAATTCTTGTGAATGATCGCATTGACGTTCTCGCCGGAGACAGCCGGTGACGTATCCATGTGCGCGATGAACCCGATCACGGGAACTTTCGAGTTGTCGGCGAGATTACCGGGAACCATCGCGTAGACGATTCCAAACTCACTGACACGAACATTCTGCGCTCCGAGCGCCGTGAGCTCCTTCGCCAGCAGGTTCGCGAGGTTGAGTTGCTTGCGTGTGCTGGGTGTGGTCGTTTGATCTTCCTGCGACTGAGTGTCGATCTTCACGTAGCGGAGAAAACGATCCAGCGCCGGTTCGGTCGGCGGCTTGAGTTGCGCATTTGCAACGCCCAGAGAAACAAGACAAAGCACTAAGACAAGTAGCGATTTCATTAATGGATTACCTTTCTTCATCCACAGATTACACAGATCTGTCTGCGTATTCCGCGGATAGACCGTTTAGATGGTCGAGCACCGCTTGAAGTTCGTCGCGTTTGGCCGCGAGGGTCTTCTCATCAGCGTCAGGGGGTACATAAATCGGCGGCGCCACGTAAACGCGGGCGCGCGTGAACGGCTTGGGGATCTGAAAGAAATCCCAACTCGGCGTCGTCCAGTAGCTCTTCAAAGCCATCGTGACCGGCAGGATCGGATGGCCTGTTTTCTTGGCCAGCAACACCGCACCCATCTTCGCGATATAACGCGGCCCCTTTGGACCATCAATCGTAAACGCTGTAGTGCAACCGGCGCGCATCAGGCGCGCCATTTCGACAACCGCTCCCACACCGCCACGCGTGCTCGAACCCCGCACCGCCCCGTAACCAAACCTTTGAATGAAGCGCGCGATATATTCGCCGTCGAAACTGCGCGAAGTCATCACGACGATGCGACGTTTGCGCCACCAGTAAGTCGTCAGAAAAATGCGGTCGTGCCAGAAGACGTAGATCGGAAGTGCCCC
>Ga0070700_100000169_pt1 | contig 36972 bp, 27 predicted proteins | sample KBSK5101metaG_FD_65456 | JGI IMG/M metagenome (GOLD analysis project Ga0070700, IMG submission 65456) | Corn, switchgrass and miscanthus rhizosphere microbial communities from Kellogg Biological Station, Michigan, USA - KBS K5-10-1 metaG | ecosystem: Host-associated > Plants > Roots >...
CTGCACGGTGACCATCAATGCCGCGCAGATCAGCGACGTCGACTCTGGCGATCCGCCCGACAACCTCGCGGCGAACTACAGCTTCTCGTTCACGACGGACGCGAATCCGCAGATCACCGCTACCTCGCCGAACGACGGTTCCGCCGGCATCGCGACGACCACGAATATCGCCATCACCTGGACCGAGAGCGTCAACATGACCGCTGTCAGCATCTCGTGCGCTACCTCCGGCGCCCACACGAGCGTCCTCACGACGAGCGACAACATCACCTGGACGGCCAACCCGGACGTCGACTTCTCTTCGGGCGAGCTGTGCACGGTCACCGTTCTCTCGGCGAACGTCACCGACACGGACACGAACGATCCGCCCGACAACCCCGGCCCCGATATCTCGTGGCAGTTCACGACGGACTCCGCGCCGTCGGTCACGTCCACGAGCCCGTCGAACAGCGCGGCCGGCAACGCGCAAAACACGAACATCGTGATCACGTACAGCGAGCCGGTCACCGCCAGCGGCACGGCCTACACGATCACCTGCCCGTCGAACCGCACGTTCGTGCTCACCGGCAACGGCACCGCGACGCACACGCTGGATCCCAACTCGAATCTGACCGCGGGCCAGGCGTGCACGGTAACCATCAATGCCGCGCAGATCAGCGACACCGACGCGGGCGATCCGCCCGACAACCTGGCGGCGAACTACAGCTTCCAGTTCTCGGTGGACGCGAATCCGCAGATCACCGCGACCTCGCCGAGCGACGGTTCCACCGGCATCGCCACGACCACGAACATCACCATCACCTGGACCGAGAGCGTCAACATGACCGCCGTCAGCATCGCGTGCGCGAGCTCCGGCTCGCACACGAGTGTCCTGAGCACGAGCGACAACATCACCTGGACGGCCAACCCGGACGTCGACTTCTCTTCGGGCGAGCAGTGCACGGTCACCGTTCTTTCGGCGACCGTCACCGACACGGACGCGAACGATCCTCCCGACAACCCCGGCCCCGATATCTCGTGGCAGTTCACGACCGACTCGGCACCTTCGGTCACGTCCACGACTCCCACGAACGGCTCGACCGGCAACGCGCAAAACACGAATATCGTGATCACATACAGCGAGCCGGTGACCGCCAGCGGCACGGCCTACACGATCACTTGCCCGTCGAATCGCACGTTCGTGCTCACCGGCAACGGCACCGCGACGCACACGCTGGATCCCAACTCGAATCTGACCGCGGGCCAGACGTGCACGGTGACCATCAATGCCGCGCAGATCAGCGACACCGACTCCGGCGATCCGCCCGACAACCTGGCGGCGAACTACAGCTTCCAGTTCTCGGTGGACGCCAATCCGCAGATCACCGCGACCTCGCCGAGCGACGGCTCGACGAACGTCGCCGTGAGTGCGAACGTCACCATCACGTGGACGGAAGCCGTCACGATGACCACTGCCTCGATCTCCTGCGCGAGCTCCGGCTCGCACACGAGCACGCTCAGCACGAGCGACAACGTCACGTGGACGGTCGATCCCGATACCGACTTTGCGCACAACGAGCTGTGCACCGTGACGATCTTCTCCTCGACCGTCACCGACGACGACATCAACGACCCACCCGACAATCCGGGTCCCGACATCTCGTGGCAGTTCACGACGGCGCCGTAAGCGCCGTCGTGAACGTACAATCCGCGGCGTGAACGACGAGCCGGTCGAGATTCCCATCACCGACACGTTCGATCTTCATCCGTTCCAGCCGGCGGAGATCAAAGACGTCGCACATGAGTACCTGCTCGAAGCCCGCGCGCGCGGGTTCCGGCAGGTGCGGCTCATCCACGGCCGCGGCATCGGCGTGCAGCGCGAGCGAATTCGCGCGCTGCTGGCGACGTTGGATTTCGTGGATGCGTATCACGATGCCGACGGGACGGGCGGGGGATGGGGATCGACGGTCGTGAGATTGAAATGAGAGCGCAATGTCCACACTCTACGAAGAACTGAGCCGCGTCGCCACCTACGAATACACGCGCGAGGAAGTGCGCGAATTCGAGGTGCTGCACGACGAGATCCGGCAGCTGAAGAAGCAGCGCAACGCGGTGATCGTCGCGCACAACTACTACCGGCCCGAGATCCTGAAGGTCGCGGATTTCGTCGGCGACTCGCTGGAGCTGGCGCTGATGGCGTCGAAGGTCCACGACGCCGACGTCATCGAATTCTGCGGCGTGCACTTCATGGCCGAGACGGCGAAGATCGTCAATCCGTCGAAGACCGTGCTGCTGCCGAACCTGATGGCCGGGTGCCAGCTCGCCGATTCCGCGCCCGCCGAGGATCTCGTCGCGCGGATCGCGGAGCTGAAGGGCGAGTTCCCCGACCTCGCGGTCGTCAGCTACGTGAACACGACCGCCGCGGTGAAGGCGCTGTCCGACATCATCGTGACGTCCGCGAACGCGGCGAAGGTCGTGCGCACGCTGCCGAACAAGAACATCCTCTTCGTGCCCGACAAAAACCTCGCGAACCACGTCGCCCAGCAGGTGCCGGAGAAGAACATCATTCCGTGGGAAGGCTACTGCTACGTGCACCAGCAGATCACGCCCGAGGAGATCTCGCGCATTCGCAGCGCCGACCCCGAGCTCGAGATCCTCGTCCATCCCGAATGCCGCCCCGACGTCGCCAAGCTCGCCGACGCCGTGCTGTCGACGTCGGGCATGGTGCGCTGGGCGAAAGAACGCCCCGCCTCCCGATTCCTCATCGTCACCGAATGCGGCCTCTCCGACCGCCTCGCGATGGAAGTCCCCGACAAGACGTTCCTCAAGGGCTGCAAGCTCTGCGCGTTCATGAAAGTGACCACCCTCGAAGACGTTCGCGACTCGCTGCTCCACATGCAGTACGAGATGGAGGTTCCCGAGGAGATCCGCGTCCCCGCCGAGCGCGCGCTGCGCCGCATGTTCGATGTGGTGGGGTAGGGACCGCGCAACCGGCTACTTACACATCAGCTGATACACGCCGATCACGTCGTCGCGCACGTCGTCGAGGTCGGCCTTCATCGGGCCGACGATTTCCTGGAACTCGGGGTCGGCGTGGAGGGGTTGGAGCCAGGGGTGTTTGATGAGTGCGTACCAGGAGTGGTTGCCGAGCAGGGCGGCTTTGCGGAGCCACTGGATGGTCTGGTCGCGGTCGCCGAGTTTCGCGTATGCGAGTCCGACGCGGAGGGCGGCCCAGTGGTTGCGGTTCGCGTCCGCCGCAAACGTGCGCATCGCGGCTTCGGCGGCGGGGCGGTCGCGCCGGCCGGCGGCGGCGAGGGCGTGCAGGCTTTTGCCGATGTAGTGGTTCGGCGCGAGGGCGAGCGCGGCGCGCGATTCTTTCTCGGCCTCGGCGGGATCGTCGCGAAGGATGAAGGCCATGCCGCGGATGTCGTGGCCGGCGAGCGCGGTGTCGCGTGATCCGAGGGCGATCTCGGCGTTGCGCAGCGCTCCCTCGGGATCGCTGGCGTTGATGTTCCAGTAGCCGCGCGTCACCGCCTCGTTCGAGTTCGGATCGATCAGCACGAGGCGATCACCGACGCATTGCGATTTCTGCAGATCGCCGGCGGAGATGAAGTACGTGGTCATCGCGTGCAGCGCGAGCGTGTCGGTCTGCTCCAGCCGCAGCGCCGCGAGCACTTCGCGCACCGACTCGCGGAAGCGGCCCGGGTCGCGCACGAAGACGCGGCCGAGCGCGAGATGTGCCTCCGGCAGGTTCGGATCGATGCGCACGGCCTGGCGCGCGTACCACTCCGCCTTCGCCACGTCCTCGGGCGACGCGAGGCTGCGTGCGACGCCGAGCGACGTCATCGTCGCGAGGTCGGCGTACGCCGCGGCGAAATTCGGATCGAGCGCGATCGCGCGCTTCAGCGCCGCCACCTGCGCCGCGTAATGCTCGGGCAGGAAACTGCCGTTCAGCGAGCGCGCCTTCAGATACTCCTCGTACGCCTTCGGGTTCGTTGATCGCGGCTGCGAGCGTCCGAGTCTCGACTCCTGCACGCCGAGGTGCTCGTTCAGGCCCGCGACCGTGCGCTGCGACACTGCGTCGATGAGCTTCAACAGATTGTCGCGGCGTCCGTCGATCGTGTCCGACCAGACGCTGAAGCCGGTGCGCGAGTCGGTGAGCTGCAGCGTGACGCGCACGAGATCGCCGGCGGCGAGGAAGTTTCCCTCGAGCACTCCGTCGACCTTCAGCTTCTCGCTCGCTGCCTTCGAGTCGACCTTTTCGCCGCGATACTCGAGCACCGCGGATGTCGGCCGCACCTGCAGCGACGAGATCTGCTGCAGCTTCGTCACGAGTGCGTCGGCGAGTCCCACGGAGAGGAACTCGTCCTGCGTGTTGTTCGCGAGATTGCGCAGCGGCAGCACGGCCAGCGAGCGAATCGGCGGCGGCGGGACGTCCGACGGTTTCGCCTGCGTGCCTTCGCGCTGGATGAAGTAGATGGAGATGATCACGATCAGCGCGGCGACGGAGGTGATGAGCGTGCGCGTGAAGCGCGGGCGGCGGATCGTGCGGCCGAGGCTCGTCTTCGACGTCGACGTGGTCATGCGCACCGTCGGCGTGTCGATCTCCTCGAGGTCGGACAGCAGCGAGGCCGCGGTCTGATAGCGATCGTCCGGATCCTTCTGCAGCAGCTTCGAGATGATCTTCGCCGCGGCGGGAGGAAACGAAGGATCCATCGGCAGGAACGGTTCCGGCTCGCCGTCGCGGATTTTGTCGAGCACCATCAGCGGCGCGTCGGCGTTGAACGGCAGGTGGCCGGATGCCATGTGATAGAGCACGACGCCGAGGGAAAAGAGATCGCTGCGCGCATCGGCGTTTCCGCCGCGCGCCTGTTCGGGCGCGATGAAGTGCAGCGTGCCGAAGAAATGTCCGGTCGACGAGTCGGCGGTTCGCTCGCCCGGATCGCTGAGAGAGCGGGGGAGCCCTTTGGCGAGACCGAAGTCGAGAATCTTCACGAGCCCCGTCGTCTCGATGATGATGTTCGCGCTCTTGATGTCGCGATGGACGATGCCCTGTTCGTGCGCGGCGGCAACGCCGGCGGCGAGCTGGCGTGCGATGGAGAGGAATTCCGCGGAGTCGAGCGGGCGGCGGCGGATGCGCTGCGAGAGCGTTTCGCCTTCGCAATACTCCATCACGATGAACGGCTGCCCGTCCTCGGTCTCGTCGACTTCGTAGATCGTGGCGACGTTCTGGTGGCGGACGGCCGCCGCGGATCGCGCCTCCCGCATGAACCTCGCCCGGCGGTCGTCGTAGGCGAGATCGCTGGCGTTGAGCACCTTGAGCGCGACATGGCGGCCGAGGCGGAGGTCGCGGGCGAGATACACCGTTCCCATCCCGCCCTTCCCCAGAACGCGGACGGTCTCGAAGCCTTCGAAGCTCCTGTCAGGAGTAGACATATCGGCGCGACCGAACGAGCCGCATTCTACACGACTGTCCTTGCTTGCTTTAGCGGGTTCATCAACGAGTGGGTCAAATACTTGACCCCTTGTTTTCCAGAGTGGGTTATATTCTCACCCCTAACCAATATGACTACACAAACCGTTGTGCCGGAGATCTCGCTCCCGCCCCGGTATCAAATCCACGCGACGTTGAAACAAACAACGGAGACGTGCGTGTATCGCGTCTTCGACGTCTCGGACCGGCGCGACGAAGCGATCAAAATTCTTTGCCACGAGATCAGCGATCCGCAGCAACTGCTCCGATTCAAGACCGAATTCTCCACGCTCGCCTCTCTCGAGCATGCGAGCGTAATCAAGGTCTTCGATTTCGGTGTCCTGAATGATCGCTATCCGTACTTCACGATGGAGTACTTCGCCGGAAAGAAGATCACCGACTTCTTCGACGGCCAGAACTGGGATGCGCTCTACGACGTGATCATGCAGATCGCGTCGGGCCTGCATCACATCCATCACCTCGGCATCATCCATCTCGATCTGAAACCGTCGAACATCCTCGTCAGCGATGACGGGCAGGCGAAGATCATGGACTTCGGCGTCGCGATCGAGAGCCACCAGGTGTTCGATCGCCGCATCCGCGGGACGCTGCAGTACATGGCGCCCGAGGTGCTGAAGCAGGACCGCGTCGACTCGCGCGCCGATCTGTACGCGCTCGGCATGACGCTGTACGAGACGGTCACCGGCGCGCTGCCGGGATACGGCAAGCCGCCGATCGACGTGATCCGCATGCACCTCGGCGAGGAGATCCGGCCGACGTCGTCGATCAATCCGCGCGTTCCGGAAAAGCTGGCGGAGATCATCGCGCGGCTGCTCGAGAAGGATCCGCGCCATCGCTTCCCCTCGGCCGCGGCGCTGCTGCAGGCCGTGGCGGAGGCGGCGGGGAAGAAAGCGCCGCCGGTGGAGCTGCTGGTCGGCCGCGGCGAGTTGTACGCGGCTCCGCTCATCGGCCGCAAGAACGAAGTGACGCAGATGATGGCGCTCGTCGCCGAGGCGCGCGAAGGTCGCGGCAACGGCTTGATCGTCGCCGGCGCCGAGGGGATGGGCAAGAGCCGCATCGTCCGCGACGTCACGCTGCGCGCGCAGGTCGACGGCGCGCGCGTGTTCCGCGGACGCTGCCCGATCAACCGCAAGACCATCTACGCGCCATTCTTCGAGATCTTCGAGCAGATGGTTTCCGCGGTGAATCCGGAGGCCGACGTCAGCGAAGAGATTCGCCGCATCCTGCGGCCGGTCGTGGCATCGGCGGGACCCGACACCTCGCCGCCGCGTCACGGACAGAAGTTCCGCCTCTTCAACCGCATCGTGCAATCGATGCAGGACATGTACGGCTTCCTCTCGGTCGGCAGCGAGACCGGCGGCTCGCCGCTGATCCTCGTCATCGACGACCTGCACTGGGCAGATCCCTCGAGCGCGGAGCTGTTCTCGTTTCTCGTCGGCGAGGCGAAACAGAACCGGCTGCTGGTGATCGGCACGCTCACGCTCGAAACGGGCGGCGAAGCCGCGATCGAGTCGTCGTCGCCGAGTCTCGCGTTCTGGGAACAGCGCGCGAAGGACGGCAACTTCTCGCTGATTCGCGTGGAGTCGCTGACGGAGCCGCTGGTGCGCGAGCACGTGCAGTCGCTCCTCGGCGACGCGAACGTCAGCGATGAGCTGGTGCGCTGGATGCTGTGGGAGTCGGCCGGCTCGCCGCTGAACATTCGACGCATCACCGACTACCTGATCGCGCACGAATATCTGCAGTGGCGCCCCGAGGGGTGGATCGCGGACATGGATCGTATTCGCGCGCTGCGCATTCCGGGTGGCGTGTCGTCGATCCTGATGGAGAAAGTCGAGTCGCTGACGCCGCAGGAGCGCGCGATCTTCGAAACCGCGTCGGTGGTCGGCGAGACGATGGCGCTCGAGCTGTTGACGCAGGTCTCGGATCTGGCACCCGAGGAAACGTATGCCGCGGTGCGCGAGCTCGTGCGCCACGGCGTCATCGACGAATCGAACGACGGCACGACGATCACGTTCCCGCAGATCCATCTGCGCGACGCGGTCTACAACGCCATGCACGAGCGCCGGCGCATGGATCTGCACCATCGCATCGGCGAGGCGCTCGAGCCGCTCGTCGCGAGCGGATCGATGCAGGCCATCGGGCAGGTCGCGTATCACTTCTCGCGCGCGAACGACATCGACCGCGGCACGCGCTACTCGATCGACGCCGGCGATCTCGCGACGCGCACGCTGGCGCACGAGGAGGCGACGGAGTTCTATCGCGTCGCGCTCGAGCTGATGGACCTCGGCGGCGTGGAGGAAGCGCGCAAGGCGGAAGTGCGCGAGAAGCTCGCCGACGCCTATTACCGCCGCGACGACTATCGCAGCGCGATCCACGCGTATCAGTTCCTGCTCAAGAGCATCCAGAGCCGTCACCCCGACGACGATTCCAATGTCGACATCGCGCGGGTGATGAAGAAGATCGGCAAGGTGCTGACGCGGCGCGGCGATCCCGAGGCGGCGATGACGTACTACCAGAGCGCGCTCGCGATTTACGAGCGCCTCGGACAGATCGTCGACGTCGCGGAGATGCTGAACCGCATCGCGTGGCTGCACCGCATGCGCGACGACTTCACGACCGCGCGCGAGACCGCGGAGCGCGCCGGCGCGATGCTCGAGAAGCGCGAGCCGACCGTTGTCTACGGCTACATCAAGAACATGCTCGGACTCATCGAGTACTCGGGCGGCAACTGGCAGCGCTCGCGCGACTTTCTCGCCGAGGCGGTGGCCATCGGCGAGCGGCTGCACTCCGAGCAGCTCTGCAAAGTCGCGTCGATGAACCTCGGCAACACGGTCTGGAAGCTCGGCGACTGGGAAACCGCGCTGCGGTATTTCAGGAAGAACCTCGAAATGTCGGAAGCCGAGGGCGACCTGTTCGACCTCGTCACCGCGTACAACAACGTCGGCGTCGTCGAATATGGCCGCGGCAACTTCCACGTCGCCGCGGAGTACTTCGAGCGAAGCGTGCGCATCGACGAGAAGATCGGTGCCGTCGAGCACGAGGCGCTCGCGCGCGAGAACCTCGCCGACTCGCTGGAGATGCTCGGGCGGTGGAACGAAGCGCACGAGCAGTTCCAGAAATGCGTCAGCCTCGAGGGCTTCGACGAAACGCGCGCGTCGCGGCTGTCGGTGTACGTGCCGCTCGCGCGCCTGACGAAGAAGCGTGGCGACATCGCCCGCGCGCTCGAGTGCGGACAGAAAGCGCTCGCCGCAGGTGAACGTGCGCGCGACGAAGACCTCATCGGCGAAGCGGCGTATGTGCTGGCGTCGATCGAGGACGAGCGCGGAAACGCGGAAGAGGCGGCGAGGTGGCTCGATCGCGCGATCGCGATCTTCGAAGCGAATCACACGCTGCACGGACTCTCCCGCGCGCACACCGCCGCCGCCTGTCAGATTCTCGCGAAGGGCGACATCGACGCGGCGATCCGCCACGCGCACCTCGGCGAGCAGTACTCGCGTCAGCTCGGCGACCGCTTCGCGCTCGCGAAGAACGAATGGGCGTGGGCGAAGATCCACAGCACGCGCGGCGACCGCGAGGCCGCGGCCGCGAAGTTCGAGTCGGCGCGGGCGACGTTCGAGGAGCTCGACACGCCGTACGAGCTGGCGCGCCTGCTGTTCGACGTCGGCGTGCTGCGCGACGAGCCGGAAGAAGCGACGGTGATGATCCGCAGCGCGATCCGGATCTTCGAGCGCCTCGACGCCTCGCTCGATCTCGAGCGCGCGCGCGGCGCGCTGTTCCGCATCCGTCCGGCCGGCAAGGCGCCCGATCAGGGCGTCGTCGGGCTGTACGAGATCGTGAAGATCATCAACTCCACGCTCGATCTCAGCGAAGTGCTCAATCGCGTTCTCGACGTCTGCATCCGCCGGCTGCGCGCGGAACGCGGCATGCTCATCCTCCTCGACCCGCTGACGAGTGCGATGCGCACGCGCGTCGCCCGCAACATCAAGGAGTCGGAAGGGGAGACCGGCCGCTCGCCGCAGTCGATCGTGAAGGAAGTGATCCAGACCGGGCAGTCGGTGATGTCGGCCGACGCGCGCGCGGATCACCGCTTCGTCGACTCGGAATCGGTCATCGCCGACAACATTCTGTCGATCCTCTGCGTGCCGCTGATCATCAAGGAGCGCATCGCCGGCGCGATCTACATCGATCACCGCCAGGCGCGGCATCTCTTCTCGCAGAAGGACCTCAGTTTTCTCGAGGCGTTCGCCGATCAGGCCGCGATCGCGATCGAGAACGCGCGGCTGTACGAGGAACTGGAGGAAGCGCGCACGCGCCTGTCGCTCGAGAACGAGACGCTGCGCCGCGAGGTGCTGGTCGAGAAGCATCTCGACTCGGTGATCGGACAGTCGGAGGCGGTAGCGAAGATTCAGTTCGCGATCCGCAAGGCAGCCGCGGGTCACTCGACCGTGCTGCTGCGCGGCGAGTCGGGAACGGGCAAGGGGCTGGTCGCGCGAATCATCCACAACATCGGACCGCGCCGGAACGGGCCGTTCATCAAATTCAATTGCGCCGCGCTGCCGGAAACGCTCGCGGAGTCGGAGCTGTTCGGGCATGAGAAGGGCGCGTTCACCGGCGCGGACCGGCGCAAGCTGGGACGCTTCGAGCTGGCGAACAACGGCTCGATCTTCCTCGACGAGATCGGGAAGATGACGCTGGCGATGCAGGCGAAGCTGCTGCGCGTCGTCGAGGACAAGGAGTTCGAGCGCGTCGGCGGGACGCAGACGCTGAAGAGCGACGTGAAGATCATCGCCGCGACGAACCTCGATCTGGAGCGGGCGATCGAGGACGGAACGTTCCGCGAGGACTTGTTCTACCGGTTGAACATCATTCCCATCGTGCAGCCGCCGCTCCGCGAGCGGAAGGACGACATCCCGCTGCTGGCCGAGCATTTCATCCGCAAGATCTGCAAGGACCTCGGCATCGACAACAAACGCCTGGAGCCGGGCGTGCTCGACCTGTTCATGCGCTACGACTGGCCGGGCAACGTGCGCGAGCTCGAGGCCACGCTGCACCGCGCGATCGTGATGTCGAACGGCGAGACGGTGACGAAGAACGAGTTCTATAACCTCTACGCCGACTCCTCGCCGGGACTCGCCGCCACGCAGGGCGCGCCGCCGATGCCGAGCTCGATCCTGAACCCGATGGTGGGGAAGATGGAGATCACCAGCGAGGTGTACGACGAGGTGATGTCGACGGTCGACAAGCAGCTCATCATCCGCGCGCTCGAGACCTCCGGCGGCCGTATCCGCGAAGCCGCGCGGCGGCTGGGCCTCGCGCGGAACACGCTCAAGTCGAAGATTCAGAAGTACGCGATCTCGGCGAAGGACTGACTGCACAACCGTGACGCGAGTACCATGCTCTGCAATAGGGAGGTTCCCATGACAGGCTTGCTCGCGCTGTGGCTCCCGATCCTGCTGTCCGCGGTTTTCGTCTTCATCGCCAGTTCGATCATTCACATGGCGCCGCTGTGGCATAAGGGCGACTATCCGCCGGTGCCGAATGAGGATGCGCTGCGCGCGGCGGTCGGGCCGCTCGCGATTCCGCCGGGCGATTACATGGTGCCGCGGGCGGCGAGCGGCGCGGAGATGCGTTCGCCGGCGTTCGTCGCGAAAATCAACCAGGGACCGGTGATCATCATGAGCGTGCTTCCGAACAAGCCGCTGTTCATGGGCACGAGCCTGGTGCTCTGGTTCCTCTACTGCATCGTCGTGAGCATTTTCGCGGCGTACGTCGCGGGCCGCGCGCTGCCGCCGGGAGTGTCGTACCTTGCCGTGTTCCGCTTCGCGGGGGTGACGGCGTTCGCCTGCTACTCGCTCGCGCTGTGGCAGATGACGATCTGGTACAAGCGCGCGCTGAGCTCCTCGATCAAGGGCACGTTCGACGGTCTGATTTACGCGCTGCTCACCGCGGGCACGTTCGGCTGGCTCTGGCCGCGCTAAGTCAGAGCGTCAGCACCAGCGCACTTCCTCCGGCGTTCGACGTCGCGGGCTGCACCGCGCCGACGATCAGCTGATACTCGCCGGACGTCGCCGGATACGGAAGGCTTCCGGTGAAGACGCTCGCGACCTGCTTGCCGTCGTTCGTTTGAATGGCCATCACGCACGACGACGCGATCGTTCCGCCGGGCGCGATGAGATATGCGTTCACGTCGAATTCGCCGGTCGGCCACGCGCCGCCGTCGATGATCTTGCAGCCGCACATCATCGTGACCCACGCGGTGACCGCGATGCTTGTCGAGCTGACCGGCGGCGGTTGCGCGGGATTCGGCGTGAGGATCTGCACGTTGAGGCCGGGCAGCTCGAGCACGAGACCGGGCTCGGTCGTGAGCTGCGCGCCCGGCCAGATCCACATCCGGACCGACGTCGTGTGCTGGTTGGGGATTCCGTTCGGCGTGCCTGCGGCGGAGATCTCGATCAGCGCGGGCGCGTCGAGATCGAACGTCGCGAGAAATCCGGCGGTCGGCGAGGGCGTACCTGATGTCGGCGCCAGCCAGTTCGGCGTCGTGGGGGATGACAGGACGACGCCGGTCGAGACGTTGGGCACGAGCGTGGTCCCGAGCTGCCCGGAATCGCCGGCGGCGACGGACTGCGCGAGCAGTCGTCCGCTCGCGACGTTGCGCACGGTGACGTACGAATAGCCGATGTCGGGGCCGAGGAACTTGCCGCCGCGCGCCTGCACGCGGACGAGGATCGACGTCGAGGTCATTGCACTCCCTCCGGCGATGATTATCGCAGGCGGGAGGACTCTCGATCGCTGTCGGCGTCGCCGGGGCGGTTCGCTTTCACCGAGTGCAGCGCGCGGTCGAGCGCGCCTTCGAAGTACGCGTGGCTCAGGCCGGTCGACCAGTACAGCAGCGCTTCGGCATTCGGCTGCGTCGTCTCGACGTCGGTGGAGAAACGCCGGCCGTCGGTGGCGCGCTCGAACTCCAGCCAGCCCTGCCATGTGTCCGACGCGCGGCTTCGGCCGTAAAGATGAATGTTGTACGTGATGCCGGCGGCGTCCTGCACCGTCTGTTCGAACTGCTGAAGGATGCGGGTCATGCCCGCCATAAAGTGCAAATCATCGGCCACTCAGCGGCAGAGCCGGCCATCGATTTCGCCCTGCAGATAGCTCGCTTCGCCCGAAAGCGGATTCGCGACGGCGATCGAGATCACGTGCTTCCGCGGCTGCACGCGCAGCGTCATCTGATGCGCGGCGCGGCCCGACTCGAACGGGATCGAAACGCGGCGCAGTTCCGACTCCTCGTTGCGCTCGTTGAGCATCGCGAAGTGCACCTCGATCGCCTCGGGGGTCATCTGCGCCGGCTGCGCGACGTCGAGCCGCACCGGGACGACGCACTGCCCGTCGACGAGCGCGGGCGTGCCGACGGCGAGCTTTGCCTGCAGCGGGTTCTCGCTGACGCGCGTGTAAAGGCGCGTGCGGACGCTCTGCGCCACCTCGTCGACGCGCGTGCGCGGCGGACTGCGGCGCGCGGCGACGACGCGCAGCTCGGGACGGTTCTTTACCGTCACGCGGATGTCGCCGCCGCCCGGCTTCACGCCGATCGAGTAATACGTCGTGAACTGCTCGCTCATCGCCGACAGCACCTTGTCGACGTTGTTCTCGTTCGCGACATAGCGTCCGCCGGTCTCGTCGGCGATCAGCTGCAGACCGCCGCGCAGGTTCGCGTGCAGCATCGTCGTGTTGATGTTCGCCTTCGTCTGGGTGAACTCCGCCGAGCGGCCTTCATAGCCGCGCACGCCGGCGGCGTCGAACGAATACATCGCCACGCGCGCGCGCTGCGCGGACGCCGCGACGCGCGAGAACTGCGCGGTGCGGTCGAAGCGCATTCCCTGCGCGCTGCTGAGCTTCGCGGCGTCGTTACGCCAGAGCTGATTCGGCGACCTGCGGTACGCGTCGTCCCAGTACTCGAAGAGATCCGCGCCCGGCGACTGCGGCAGCCCGTCGGAAACGTAGAGCAGTACGCGGCGCCCGCCGAAGCCGGAGATGAGGTCGATCGTCTTCTCGAGCGCGGCCAGCGTCCGGTCGACTTCCCCGGTCCGCCGCTCGGCGTATTTCAGGAGGCGATAGAAAATCGTGTCGGGACTCTCGCCGGCGGTCTCGCCCGTGCCGCCGGTGTTGTTCTTCGCGTCGCTGAAGAGGATGTCGTCGATCTCGCCGATCATCATCTCGCGCTCGCGATCGAGCTCGTGACCCATGAAGGTCTCGCTCTCCATCTTCTCCAGCTCGGCGACGATGTAGCCGGGGCGGTCGGTCGGGCGCGTGCGGACGTCGACCTGCTTGTTGTAGCGGATGAGCGTGGCCATCACCATCGGCCCGACGTTCGCCTTCACGTAGCGCTGCAGCGCCTCGAGCGCGCGCTTGCGGCTGCCCTGGCGGAGATGGGTCTCGTCGATGAAGATCGCCAGCGTGGTCGGGATCGAAGTCTGTCTGGCGATGCTGCGTTCGTCCGCGCGTGAGGTGCCGCGTTCTTCGACGACCGTTCCATTGCGGACGGCGAAGAAGTTCGTGATCGGAGTGGGGCGCCTGCCGAACCGCACTTCGAAGTCGTCGCGCGTCAGCCCTTCGACCGCATGCCCCGCGCGATCGAGCACGCTCACTTCGAGCTCCATGACGCGGACTTCGATCGACTCGCGCGACTGCGCGGCCAGGGACGTGGCGAACATCACGGCTAGGAGGAGGCGCATGGAGGTACGGTAGCAATCGCGCGGCGCGTACGGTGTGACGATGAGGTGAACCGTTATCATGCGCGCCGATGCCGGACTACCTCGTCAGCTGGGGCGCGCCCGCCGATCGTCTTTACGACGTCGCGATCCGCTTCAAGGCGCCGGCGGACGCGCCGCGGCTGCTGCTGCCGGCATGGCGTCCGGGGCGCTATCTGATCCAGAACTACGCAGCGAACGTGCGGGAGTGGGGCGGGTCGCATCGCGTCCGGAAGGACGCGAAGTCGTCGTGGCGCGTGGACGCGCGGGCGGGGGAGAGCGTGAGCGTCACGTACCGCTACTACGCGGGCGTCCTCGACGCCGGCTCCAGCTTTCTCGACGACGACGAGGCGTACGTCAACGGCTCGAACCTGTTCATGCTCGTCGAAGGGCTGCGCGAAGAAGAGCATCGCCTCACGATCGCCGCGCCGGCGGAGTGGCGCGTCGAGACGCAGCTCGTGCGCGACGACGCGACGTTCATCGCGCGCGACTACGACCATCTCATCGACTCGCCGATCATCGCCGCGCCCACGATGACGCGCCACTCGTTCGTCGAGCAGAACGCGCGCTTCCATCTCGTCTTCCGCGGCGACGAAGGCATCGACACCGAGCAGTACGTCGAGCCGGTGCGCGTCATCGCGCGCACGCAGGCGCAGCTCTTCGGCGGGCTGCCGTTTCGCGAGTATCGCTTCCTCACGCACGTCCGCGACAAATGGCACGGCGTCGAGCATGAGGACTCCTGCTCGATCATCGCCAAACGCGCGGCTCTCCTCGGCGCATGCCCGGGTGACGAAGGCCACGATCATTTCCTCTCCATCGCCTCGCACGAGCTCTTTCACGCCTGGAACGTGAAGCGAATCCTCCCCGCGCGGTTTCACCCCTACGACTATTGGACCGAAACGCCGACGCGTCTCCTCTGGGCGATGGAAGGGCTCACGTCGTACTACGGAGACCTGACGCTCGTGCGCGGCGGCATCTGGTCCGAGGAGCGGTACCTCGAGCATCTGCGAAAAGAGATCGAGACGCTCGAAGGACTGCCGGCGCGGCTGCACCTGCCGCTGTCGCAGGCGAGCTTCGACGGCTGGCTCAGCGATCCCGCGCAGATGCACGATCACGCGAACGCGTGGTACTCGTTCTACACGAAAGGGGAGCTCGTCTCGCTGCTCCTCGACCTCACCATCCGCCGCGCGACGAATGGCGAGCGCTCGCTCGACGACGTGCTGCGCCTGCTGTGGGAGCAGCGCATCCTCGAGGAAGACGCGGTGGAGCGCGCGGTCGCGCGCGTGGCGGACATGGGCGACTTCTTCGCGCGCTACATCGACGGCGTCGAGCCGCTGCCGTATTCTGAGTTGCTCGGAGCCGCCGGCATCGCCTTCGCGGCCACTCCGCGCACCGAGCCGTCCCTCGGCGCGAAACTGAAGATGAACAACGGCTTGCTGATGATCGAGAGCGTGATCCGCGGCGGCGCCGGGATGGCGGCGGGATTGCTGCCGGGCGACGAGCTGCTGTCGCTCGACGGAACACGGACCACGGACGAGGCCTCGCTCGCGACGGCGCTGCGCGGGCTGCGCATCGGCGACTCGGCGGAACTGCTGGTCGCGCGCGCGGGGGTCGTGAAACGCTTGTCGCTGGAAGCGCGTCCCGATCCGCGTCGGGCAATCAGCCTTCGCATCGAAGAAGCGAGTGAGCTGCGGGCACAGTGGCTCAGGAGAAACCAATGACACAGCCGGTCGAGCTGACCGAGGATCGGATCCCGTTCGAAGGAATCGACGAGTCGATCCGCGAGCTCGTGGAGCTCTACGGTGGCGAGCTGAAGGCGTCGCGCGAGCGCGCGCACGACTTCACGCTTCCGCTGCGCCGCGGCGTCGCGAGCAGTGGGTCGGTGGAGTGCACCATTTCCTGGGCACCCGACGACGAGCGCAACGCGACGGTGAAGCTCGCCTGCAACCGCGACGTCGACGCGCCGAAGTTTCAGCGCGTCCTGCTGCTGCTCGCGGGCGCGGCCGGAGCGGTGATGTTCATGCTCTGGCCGTTCTTTCCCGGACAAAAGGAATACGGAACGGTCGCGTGGCTGGGTGGCGCGATCGCCATCGCCGTGTACGTGATGTCGCTGCGCCGCTCGAGCGGCGGAATCGCGTATGACTTCCTGCAGCGCCTCGCGCGGCGCCAGCGAGAGTCGTAATCACTTCATTCGCGGACATCCACGACCACTCGCCCCGCCACGCCGATCGTATCCAGGCCCAGGAGCCGGACGTCGACGTACAGCTCGCCGTCCGCGGCGGGAAGGTCAAGCGTGAGCGTGTTCGTCCCCGGTACCAGCTGACGCACGCCCTCGCCCCACGCGAGCGCCGGACGCGATCCATCGGCTCCGCGCGCGCCGGCAACGATGACGTCGAAGCGATACGCGCCGGCGGCAACGGCATCCGCCGCGGCGGTCACGCGCAGCACGCCATCAATCCGCGAGACGCGAACGGAATCCGCGACGAGACGCGCGGCCCCGCGCTCCGCCATCAGCTCTCCCGCGCCGGTGCGAGAGAAACGCACGCCCGATGATGTCTCGCCGTCGGCCTCGAATCGGGCCTGCCACGCGCCGGCGATCGCGCTCGGCAGTTCGGCGAGCGTCGCGACGTAAACGCCGTTGCCGTTGTCGACGAGCTCGATCGGCTTGCCGGCCGCGCCTCCCGGAGCGGCGAGACGTGCGACCACCGTTGCGCCGGTGATCGCCTCGCCGCCGTCGCGAAGCTCCGCGTGCAGCGTCACCGGTTCGCCCGGCTGTCGCGAGAGAGGCGCGATCCAGGTTTCGAGCGTGATCCGGCTGTCGGGCTCCGCGGCGACGACCATCACGCCGGCCACGTCGGGCGGCACGTCGACGTCGAGCCGGTAATTTGCCGCCTGGGTCTGCATCACGTGCAGCACTTCGTGCGTGCCCGCCGGCACGTCGATTCCCGTTTCCGCGGCGTCGAAGCGGAAGCGGCGCAGGCCGCGCGCCACCGACCCGTTCTCGCCATTCCGGAGTACGTCGCCGGTCGGCGTCGTCAGGCGCGCGCCGAGGGGACGGGAGTATGCGGTGCGGGCGGCGGGAATCGTCCAGATCAGCATCCCTCCGTCGCCGGCGGCCGGGAGGTCGAGCGCGGACGCGCCGCGCGTCAGCGTGCGAACGTACATCCGCGACACCGCGGCCGGCGCGTGATCGGCGGGCGCTTCGTAGCGCGTTCCCGCTTCGAAGGCTCCGGTGAGGTCGGCGGCGAAGGGCGAGGTGGGGAGGAGGGGCAGCGCCAGGATCAGAGTGCATCTCAGAGTGCGTTTCATCGTTTCACCTCGCTCAAAAATCGGTCGCCAGGGAGTCGCCGATCTTCTTGTAGTCGTTGCGGCGGTTGTGGTGATGGTTCGCGAGCGTGGTGAACCAGATCACGCCCACCGCCTGCGCGCTGTACTGCGAGACCATGCCGTCGTCCTCGCCCGGCATGCCGGCGACTCCCGAGAGCGTCGCGAGTCCGTAGTCCTCGGAATGGACATAGTCGTTCCAGAGCCCCGTTCCGGCGATGTTGTAGATCGTCTTCGGCAGCGCCGGGCGTCCCGACGTCCCCTTGAGGTAGTACTGGTTGTAGTAGCTCATCGACGACGTCGTGCAGTTGCGCGTCGAGTCGTTGTTCTGGCCGACGAGGTCGATCATCCAGCCGGTGAGCCATGATCCCGAGAGCGTCCCCGCCAGGTTTGCCGCCTCGGAGCCCTTGTTCGGCGGCGCGATCGAGTTGACCCAGCGGATGCGGCTGATGATCGGCTGATAGCGCGAGTCGTACGTCGGATTCGAGAGAATCCAGCGGATCACCACGCCGCCGAAGGAATGCGTCTCGATCACGATGTCATCGATCGCGTTCGCGTTCATCCAGCTGTAGATCTGCCCGGCCACCTGATTCCCCGCCACCCACATGTACTGCGTGCCGTCGTAGGAGCAGATGAGATAGGGGATCGTGAAGCCCTTCGTGGTCGCGCGGATCATGTCCTCGCCCCAGTAAGCCCGCGCCACGCTCGCCTGCGCGAGGTTCGTACCGCCTTTGCCGTGAATGAAGACCACCCCCGTCTTTGCGTGCGCGACAGCGGCGAACAGGAGGAGAACCGTGAGGACGCTCGTTCGTTTCATGAAGGCTCGCACACTTCAACGACAGTGCCGAACGAGTTTTCAACGGGTTACGCTGAATGAGGGTTCATTCTTGAGCCATTTAGCGTGTGAAGGCGGGTCAAGAATGGGTGGAGGGGAGCGAAATTGATCCGCGCGCCGCGAGCTATAGCCGATCGGTGAGAATCGTCTTCGCGATGGTCGCCAACTGCATATTGCTCGTCCCCTCGTAAATCTGCCCCACCTTCGAGTCCCGCCAGTACTTCTCCACCGGGTACTCCTTCGTGTAGCCATTGCCGCCGTAGAGCTGGACGGCGAGGGAGGTCACTTTCTCGGCGACCTGAGAGGAGAAGAGCTTGGCCATGGCGGCTTCGCGAAGGAACGGTTTGCCGGCGTCCTTCAGGCGTGCGGCGTTGTAGACCATGAGGCGCGCGGCCTCGAGGTCGGTCGCGGCCTGGGCGATCTGGAACTGCACGCCCTGGAACTCGGAGATGCGCTGGCCGAACTGGCGGCGCTCCTTCACGTAGGCGATGGCGTGCTCGAGGGCGCCGCGGGCGACGCCGATCATCTGCGCGCCGATGCCGATGCGGCCTTCGTTGAGGGTCTCGATGGCGATCTTGTAGCCCTTGCCGACTTCGCCGAGGACGTTTTCCTTCGGGACGCGGGCATCCTCGAGGATCAGCTCGCACGTCGACGACGCGCGGATGCCGGTCTTGTCCTCTTTCTTGCCGACCTGGAAGCCGGGGAAGTCGCGCTCGATCAGGAACGCGGTGATGCCCTTGTATCCCGCGTCGGGGTTCGCGTTCGCGAAGACGATGAAGATCTCGGCCTCGGCGGCATTCGTGATCCAGAGCTTCTGCCCGTTGAGCACCCAGTGATCGCCCTTGTCCTCGGCGCGCGTGGCCAGCGCGAACGCATCCGACCCCGACCCCGCCTCGGAGAGCGCGTACGCACCGACTTTCTCCGACGCCAGTAACGTGAGGTACTTCGACTTCTGGTCGTCGTTGCCCCAGCGGATGATGGCGTTGTTGACCAGCGTGTTCTGCACGTCCACCAGCACGCCGCAGGAGGCGTCGACGTGCGACAGTTCCTCGACGACCAGCACCGCGGTGAAGAACGACGACCCCGCGCCGCCCCACTGATCCGGCACTTCGACGCCCATGATGCCCAACTCGAAGAAGCTCCGGATCAGATCCTTCGACATCGTCGCGTCGTGATCCATCTGATGCACCAGCGGCCGGATCTTCTCGATCGCGAAGTCGCGCACGCTCTGCTGGAACATCTGTTCTTCGTCGGAAAGCACCGTGAGCGGTGCGCCTGGGGAGAGCTCGAGAATGTCGGTGGTCATGGCGGGCGAATCATATCGCCATCGGCAGCGGTTATCATCGGAAACGGTTTGCCCCGGTGGCGGAATGGCAGACGCTGCGGACTTAAAATCCGCTGCCGCGAAAGCGGCGTGCCGGTTCGAGTCCGGCCCGGGGCACCAGATGGTCAAGGTGTTGACCGAGTGCACAACCTTCGTTACAGTGTGCAGCAACGCTGCGAACCGCGCGCGCCCGGAATCGGCGGGGTGCCACGCGGAACGTCGCACGATGCGCGGAATGCGTTGATCAACGCATTCCTGGAACGGGAGGGGGAGGAGATGGGCAACTGCTCGTATTGCGGAACGCCATTCCCACGGACGCGGAAGACGCGCAAGTACTGCACGAACCGCTGTAAGACCAACGCCTGCCTGGACAAGAAACCGCGGCTCCGCGCCGCGGAAGTGGAAGCGCTGCACGACGTCCTGCACGCCGAATTCGCCTCGCTCGACGCCATGCGCGAGCGCCTCCGCGCCATCCTCGCCCCCGACCTCCCGCCCATCCCGCTCGTCGACGGCCGCGCCGCGGTCCCGCGTCTCGATTAACATCGCGACCGTGACGCAGGCCCGCACGCTCTTCATTCGCCCCACCAGCGGCTGGCGCTCGATCGATCTCGCCGAGCTGTGGGCGTATCGCGAGCTGCTCTACATCTTCGCGTGGCGCGACCTGAAGGTCCGTTATCGCCAGACCCTCCTCGGGGCGATCTGGGTCATGGGACAGCCGCTCGTCACGATGCTGATCTTCACGCTCCTCTTCAACCGCGTGGCGAAGCTCCGCAGCGGCACCGACGTGCCCTACCCGGTCTTCGTCCTCGGCGGGATCCTGATCTGGAATTTCGTCTCCGGATCTATCGGCAAGACCGGCAACAGCCTCCTCGGCGCGTCCTATCTCATCTCAAAAGTGTACTTTCCGCGTCTCGCCATCCCGCTGTCGGCCGTCGTCAGCGACATCGTCGACTTCGCGATCGCGGCACTCCTGCTGATCCCGATGATGATCTGGTACGGCGTCACGCCCGGGCCGGAGATCCTCCTGTCGCCCTTCGTCGTCCTGCTCGGAGGCGTGATGGCGCTCGGCATCGGACTCTGGATCGCCGCGCTCAACATCGAGTACCGCGACGTCCGCGTGGTGATCCCCTGGATTCTGCAGGTGGCGATGTATGCGACTCCCGTCGTCTACCCGCTGTCGGCGCTCCCGGAGCGCTACCGGAAGCTGGCGATGCTCAATCCGATGTCGGGTGTGGTCGAGGCCTTCCGAGCCACGCTGTTCGGAACGCCGGTCCTGATCGGACCGCTGGTCTGGTCGATCGTCTTCGCGATGTTGGTCGTATTCGGCGGAGCGTTCTACTTCCGGCGCGTGGAGCGGCGCTTCGCCGACATCCTCTGATGAGCACGCCGAGCGTCGTGATCGACAACGTCTCCAAACGCTTCCGCATCGGCGCGATGCGACCCGACTACGCCACGCTGCGCGAGCGGATCGCCGGAGCATTCCGGTTTCGGAAGGAAGATCCCGAAACGCGCGAGATCTGGGCGCTGCGCGACGTTTCCTTCCAGATCGAGCAGGGAGAAGCGCTCGGCCTGATCGGCCACAACGGCGCCGGAAAGTCGACGCTGCTCAAGATCCTCAGCCGCATCACCGAGCCGACGAGCGGAGAGGCCATTCTCCACGGCCGCGTCGCCTCGCTCCTCGAAGTCGGCACCGGCTTTCACCCCGAGCTGACCGGGCGCGAGAACATCTTCCTCAACGGCGCGATCCTCGGGATGACGCGCGCCGAGATCCGGAAAAACTTCGACGCCATCGTCGCCTTCGCCGAGATCGAGAAGTTCCTCGACACTCCGGTCAAGCGCTACTCGAGCGGAATGTACGTCCGCCTCGCATTCGCGGTCGCGGCGCACCTGACGCCGGAGATCCTGCTGATCGACGAAGTCCTCGCCGTCGGCGACATCGAATTTCAGCGCCGCTGCCTCGGCCGGATGAACGAAGTCGCGCGCAGCGGCCGCACGGTGGTGTTCGTGAGTCACAACCTGGCGTCGATCGAGACTCTCTGCCGGAAAGCCGTGCTCCTGGCCGGCGGACGCGTCGTCGAATACGGCCCGGCCCAGGAGGTCATCGTCCGGTATCTCGCGGCACGCACGGCCACGGCGCGCATGGACCTGAGCGCCGTCGAGCGCGATGGTGAAGGGAAGGCGCGCATCCTGTCCGTCGAGTTGTTCGACCGCGACGCGACCGCGGCGATCGACGTCGTCGAATTCCGCCGGCCGTTCCGCGTGCGGATCGGGTACGAGGTCCACGAGCGCCTGCCGAACGCCTCGTTCGGGCTGGCTCTTCTCGGACGCGACGGATCCCGGCTCTTTCTGAGCGAGACCTACGAAGTGGGCCGGGTCTTCGACCTGGAAACCGGGCCCGCGTCCATCGACGTGGCCGTGGTGAATCCGAACGTACTTCCCGGCGTCTATCACCTCGAGCTCTGGATCAGCGACGCGCCGGGCGTGAGCTGGACCGACCACGTGCGGATGGTGGGGAACATCGAAGTGGTGGTCGGCGCCGACACCTCGCGCAGCATCGCCACGCTCACCAGCGGAATGCGCGGCCCGATGTTCGTCGACACGGAGTGGAGCGCGCCGCGAGTGCGCTAAGCTTTCGATCATGAACCTCGAAGGCAAACGCATTGCCGTCATCGGCGGCGCCGGACTGATCGGATCCCACATCGTCGATCAGCTCGTCGACGAGCCGGTGAGCGAGATCGTCATCCTCGACAACTTCGTGCGAGGCGTTCGCGGCAATCTCCAATCGGCGCTGGCGCGCGGCGGGGCGAAGGTCCGCGTCGTCGATGGCTCGATGACGGATCGGGAAACGCTGTCGCGGACCCTGCGCGGCGTCGACGGTGTGTATCTCCTGGCCGCGCTCTGGCTCGGCGAGTGTGTGGCCGAACCGCGGTCCGCAATCGAAGTGAACGTCGTCGGGACGTGGAACGTGATCGAAGCATGTCTGACCGAGAACGTGAAACGCGTCGTCTTCTCGTCGTCGGCGTCGGTGTACGGCAACGCGGTATCGATTCCGATGACCGAAGAGCACCCCTTCAACAACCGTACGATGTACGGCGCCACGAAGATCGCGGGCGAACAGTTCTTCCGGGCGATGCACGAGCAGCACAAGCTCCCGTACGCGGGCATGCGCTACATGAACATCTACGGTCCGCGCATGGACTACAGGGGAACGTACGTCAGCGTCATCATGAAGGTCCTCGACCGGATCGAGCAGGGACTGCCTCCGCTGATCTTCGGCGACGGTTCCCAGGCGTACGACTTCATCCACGTCGCGGACGCCGCGCGCTGCAACGTTCTGGCGATGCAGGCGGACGTCGTCGATGAGTTCTTCAATGTCGGCACGGGAGTCAGGACGACGATTCGCGAGCTCGTGGAGATCCTGCTGGATCTCACCGGCTCCTCTCTGAAGCCGGAGTATCGTCCCGAGGAGTCGTCGTTCGTGACTCATCGCGTGGGATCGACGGAAAAGGCGGAACGCCTCCTCGGCTTCCGCGCCGCGACGCCGCTGTACGAAGGGCTGCGCTCCGTCGTGGAGTGGCGCCGCGCCGACCGCAGCGTCGCGGGCGCCGCGCGATGACGCGAATCCCGATCGCAAAGCCTCTCTTCGGCGAAGAAGAGCTCGCGGCCGTCCAGGAACCGCTGCGCTCCGGATGGGTGGTCCAGGGTCCGAAGGTCGCCGAGTTCGAACAGCGCTTTGCGCGATTCACCGGGGCGACCCACGCCGCCGCCACCTCGAACTGTACGACCGCGCTGCATCTCGCCGTCGCGATCCTCGGGCTGCAGCCGGGCGACGAGGTCATCGTGCCGGCGTTCACCTGGGTCTCGACCGCGAACGTCGTCGAGTACATGGGCGCGAAGCCGGTGTTCTGCGACATCGACCTCGCCACGTTCAACATCGACGTCGGCGCCATCGAGGCGCTGATCACTCCCGCAACCGTAGGCATCATTCCGGTCCACCTGTTCGGCCTCTGCGCCGACATGGATCCGATCGTGAGCATCGCGCGGAAGCGGGGCCTCTGGATCCTCGAGGATGCCGCATGCGCGTTCGGCGGCTGGTATCGCGGACGCCATGCCGGGACGCTCGGCGACATCGGCGCGTTCAGCTTTCATCCCCGCAAGTCGATCACCACCGGCGAAGGGGGGATGCTGACGACGGCCAGCCCGGCGTGGGATGCGGAGGCGCGCTCGCTTCGGGATCATGGTGCATCACGCTCCGACCTGGCGCGACACGAGGCGTCCGCGGCCTTTCTGCTCGCCGCGTACGACGAGCTCGGATACAACTACCGGATGACCGACATTCAGGCCGCGGTCGGCTGCGTGCAGATGGACCGCGCCGCATACATTCTCGGAGAGCGTACGCGTCTCGCGCGCGCGTACGATGAAGCGCTGGAGGACGTGCCGTGGCTGCGGCCTCCGGTCGTTCCCGACGGCTACCAGCACGGATATCAGGCTTACGTGACCCTCTTCACACCGGAAGAGTCTTCAGCGTCGCTTCACGAGCGCCGGAACGCGCTGATGACGAAGCTCGAGCAACGAGGCATCGCCACCCGGCAGGGGACGCACGCCGCGGCACTCACCGGCTACTACCGCAACAAGTACGCGATTACGCCCGAGCAGTTCCCGAACGCCCATCTCGCCGAACAGCTCACTCTGACGCTCCCGCTCTACGCGCAAATGACGAGCAGCGAGCAGGACGAAGTGATCGCCGCCCTTCGGGAGTTTGGGCCGTGAGGAGCGATCAGGCCCAGACCGCCGACAGTTTCGGGTTCAAGTGGCAGCAGACCGAAACCTGGGACTCGCAGGCGATGCAGCGGCGGGCCGCGCTGTGGCTCGTCGAACGGTACGGCTTTGGCGATGTCGATGCGATGCACGCGTGGTTCGCGAAACGGCGGCGCATTCTGGACGCCGGGTGCGGGAGCGGATTCAGCGCTGCAATTCTCCTCGGCGACACGCCGGCCGAGTATGTCGGCGCCGATATCTCCGTAGCGGTCCACGTCGCGAAAAAACGATTTGCCGGCCTGCCGCATACGCGCTTCGTCCAGGCGGACATGATGATGCTGCCGTTCGCGCCCGCCTCATTCGACACGGTGATCGCCGAAGGAACGCTGCATCACACGCCGTCGACGGAGAACGCGCTGGCTTCCGTCGCCGCGATGCTCGAGCCGGGAGGCGAGATTCTGTTCTACGTCTACCGTGTCAAGGCGCCGGCCCGCGAGTTTACCGACGACCATGTTCGTCAGGTCATTTCGTCGCTGCCGCCCGAGCAGGCATGGGCAGCACTGCGGCCGCTGACGGCGCTCGGCCGTGAGCTGGCGGCGCTCCATGCCACGATCACCCTCGACGCGGACATCCCGTACCTCGGCGTGCGCGCGGGGACGTACGACGTGCAGCGATTTCTCTACAACGCCTTCTGCAAGATGTTCTGGGACGAGTCGCTGTCGTTCGAGGAGAACAACCACGTCAACTTCGACTGGTTTCATCCTCGATACGCTCATCGGCAGACCGAAGACGAAGTCAGCGCATGGTGTGAGCGGCTCGGACTGCGAATCATTCACCGGAACATTCAGGACAGCGGCATCACCATCCGCGCGCTCAGAAACTGATATGTGCGGCATCGCGGGCATCTGCAACTTCAGCGGCGAAGCGGTTTCGGCCGGTTCGCTGCGCAGGATGACGGACACGCTGGCGCATCGCGGTCCGGACGGCGAAGGTCAGTACACGGATGCGAACGTGGGACTCGGCAATCGCAGGCTGGCGATCATCGATCTCACCGAGGCGGGGCACCAGCCGATGGCATCGCGCGACGGCGACGTCGTGATCGTCTACAACGGCGAGATCTACAACTTCCCGCAGCTGCGAGTCGAGCTCGAGGCTCTCGGTTACCTCTTCCATTCGCGGACCGATACCGAGGTCGTGCTGCATGCATACGAAGCCTGGGGTGCGGACTCGATCCGCCGCCTGAACGGCCATTTTGCGTTCGCGTTGTGGGATCGGCGGTCGCGGCGTTTGCTGCTCGCGCGCGATCGCTTCGGCGTCAAGCCGCTGTATTACCGGAACGACGGCCGGCGTTTTCTCTTCGCCTCGGAGATCAAGGCGATTCTTTCCTGTTCCGACGCGGCGCCGCGCGTTTCCAGGACCGCGCTCAACGAGTACTTCACGTTTCAGAACGTCCTGCGCGACCAGACACTCTTCGAGGGCGTCCATCTGCTTCCTCCCGGCACCTGGCTGGTGGTGGATGCGGAATCCGGCCGCGTCGAGTCGCACACCTGGTGGGACTATCGATTCGACGCCGATTCCATGTCGTTCGAAGACGCCACCGAGGAGCTGCAGCGGCTGTTCGACGCCGCCGTGACGAGGCAGCTGATCTCGGACGTCCCGGTCGCGAGCTATCTCAGCGGCGGGCTCGACTCGAGCTCCATCGCCGCGGTGGCGGCCCGCAAGCTCGGACGCATCTCGACGTTCACCTGCGGCTTCGACCTCTCCTCCGCCTCGGGACTGGAGCTCGGATTCGACGAGCGCGCGTATTCGGAAGCGCTGGCGAATCACATCAAGAGCGAGCATTACGAGATCGTTCTGCACGCCGGCGACATGGAGCACGCCCTGCCGGCTCTGATCCGGCATCTGGAGGATCTGCGGGTCGGGCAGTGCTACCCGAATTTCTACGTGGCAAGGCTGGCGGGCAAATTCGTGAAAGTCGTCCTCTCCGGAGTCGGCGGCGACGAGTTGTTCGGCGGCTATCCGTGGCGTTATTACCGCGGAGTCTCCGATGATCCCGAGAGTTTCTTCCACGACTACTACGATTTCTGGCAGCGCCTCGTCAGCGATTCGGAGAAGCAGGCATTCTTCTCCGCGGATGTGTGGGCCGACGTGCGGCACGACTCGACGTACGATGTATTTCGCAACGTGTTCCGGCAGGGGGATTTGCATCCCGTGACCGTCGAACAGGCGGTTGACGCATCGCTGTACTTCGAGCTCAGGACGTTTCTCACCGGACTGCTCGTCGTCGAGGACAAGCTCAGCATGGCGCACTCCCTCGAGACCCGCGCTCCGTTCCTCGACAATGATCTCGTCGACTTCGCGTTGCGGGTCCCCGCGCGTTACAAGCTCCGCGACCTCACGAGCTTCGAATCCGTGGACGAGGATGAGCTGGCGAAGCGGCGGAGGTATGAGATCAGGACCGGAGAAGGGAAAATGATCCTCCGCCGTGCCGCCGCGAAATTCGTCCCCGAGGAAGTGGCGCAGCGGGTGAAGCAGGGGTTTTCTGCTCCCGATGCGAGCTGGTTCCGCGGGGAAAGCATCGAGTACGTCAAGAAGTCGCTCCTCGACCGCCGGGCTCGCATCTTCGACTACCTGCGATATGAATTCGTCGTGGCGAAAGTCGAAGAGCACGTGCGCGGCGAGCGCAATCACCGCCTGTTCATCTGGTCGCTGTTGAGCTTCGAGCAGTGGCTGAGGACGTTCATCCCATGAATGACGACGATCTCCTCGACCGGATCCGCGCGCTTCACCGGGAGCTCGATACCGGCATGCGCGCGGACTGGAACCGCAGTCTGCCGCTGGACGAATTGCTCTTCGATCGCTGGGAGCGCGCGCGCTCCCTCGGATTCGGCGCAGGCGCGAGCATTTATCAAAGCGCGCTGGTCTACGGCGAAGTGCATGCAGGCGAGAAGACCTGGATCGGTCCGTTCGTGCTGCTCGACGGCAGCGGGGGCGGGATCGAGGTCGGCAGCTTCGTGTCCATCAGTGCCGGTGTGCAGATTTACACGCACGACACCGTGCGCTGGGCGCTCTCCGGAGGAACGGCCGCGTTCGAGTGCGCACCCGTCCGGATCGGCGACTGTACGTACGTCGGAGCGCAGAGCGTGATCGCAAAGGGAGTGACGATTGGAGATCACGTGGTGATCGGCGCGTGCTCGTTCGTCAACCGCGACATCCCGCCGTATTCGGTTGCCGCCGGCGTCCCCGCGCGCGTGATCGGCCGCGTGGTCATGGACGAAGGTGGAATTCGCCTCGAGTACGGGGAGTCGTGATGCGGCGCTCGCTGCGACTCGCGATGCGGCTGATGCGCGTCGGCGCCGCGGCGGTCGCGGGAGCGATCGTCCGCTTCTCGCGCCGCCTGCTGCGCCGCCGGCCGCGCATCTGGCACGGCGCCTATCCGCTGCAGTCCATCAAGTATCTCGTCCGCGCCGACCGCCACGCCGGATATCCCTCCCGGTCGGTCACGCTGGGCACGCGTGCCTCCGCAAAATACGCGCTCGTATCCGCGCAGGACTTCGATGTCGCGCTCGATCAGGGTGATGTCGAATGGGACGAGCGGCACTGGGTCGCGCTGTGCGATCTCCTTCTTCACGGGGACATCTGGTCCGCCTTTTTCGACTGCCTGTTCTTCAACATCCGCCAGCCCCGTGCGAACCGGCTGGCGTTCCGGCTGATCCGCGCCGTCGGGATCCGCATCGTCGTATCCACGCATGGCAGCGACATCGTGCAGCTCGTTCCGTTCGCGACGCCCTACGACTGGATCGGGCGATTTCAGAAGGACTATCCGTTGTGGGACTTTGCGTCCCAGACCGGGATCTCACGCGAACGGATCGCGCAGTTCTGCCGCTTCGCCGACATCGTCCTGCCGAATGATTCGGTCCTTGCCCGCCTGGTGCCGCGTTGCGACATCCTGTTCAAGAGTTTTCCCATCGACACGGACGAGCTGACCCCCGCGCCTGCGGCGCACCACGATGTTCCGCGCGTACTCCACGCCCCCAATCACCGGCACGTGAAGGGCACGGACTTTCTGCTGCAGGCGCTCGAGCGTCTTCGCAGCCGCGGCTTTGCGTTCGAGCTCCAGCTCGTGGAGAACGTCCCGCGCGACGAGGCGCTGGCGATGTATCGCGAGTGCGACATCATCGCCGACCAGTTCTGCATCGGCGCGTACGGGCAATTCGCGTTCGAGGGAATGGCCCTCGGCAAGCCGGTGCTGACGTATCTCGACGAAGCGCATCTCGGGAATCCCGTCTTCAATCTGCCGATCGTCAACGCCACGCCGGAAAACCTAGCTGAGGTACTCGCCGTGCTGCTCGTGAATCCGGAGCTTCGAACGCGCCTCGGCGAGGCGTCGCGAGATGCTGTCGTTCGCTATCAGAGTATCGGCGCGCTGGCGGAAGTGTGGGATGCGATCTATCGCAACTTGTGGTCGGGAGAGCCGCTGCAACTGGACCGCACGCAGCACTTTTCTCCCGCCCGAACGGCACGCGCGACCACCACCGATCCCGCTGATCCGCCGTTCTGGCCCGTCGACGTCGCGGACCTCATGCCGCGCATCGAGGCGGCGCTTACGCGCCTTCGCTGAGCGTCACGCGATCGCCGTCGCGGCGGTAACCCCGACCGCACTCCCCGCATGTCGCCGCACTGCCCTCGAATCGCAGCGTGACGCCGCACTGGCAGACCCACCCGATCACGCGCGCGGGGACGCCGGCGGCCAGGGCGTGCGCCGGCACGTCCTTCGTCACCACCGCCCCGGCGGCGATGAAGGCCCATTCGTGGATCGTCACGCCGCACACGACGGTCGCGTTGGCGCCGATGCTCGCGCCGTGCTTCACGCGCGTTTCGGCGTAGTCGGCCGCGGTATTGCGCGGGAACGCGGAGCGGGGAGTGCGGACGTTCGTGAAGACCATGCTCGGGCCGCAGAAGACGTAATCCTCGAGCACGACGCCTTCATAGACCGAGACGTTGTTCTGGATCTTCACGTGATTGCCGATCTTCACGTTGCGGGCGACGAAGACGTTCTGGCCGAGGGAACAGTCCGTGCCGATCTCCGCCCCGGTGGTGATGTGGCAGAAATGCCAGACCTTCGTGCGCTCGCCGATGCGCGCTCCGTCGTCCACGTACGACGACTCGTGCACGAACGCGCTCATCGTCCGGCGCGCGCCTCGCGGACGAACGGATGGCTCGTCTCCGCCGCCGCATTCGAGAGCGGCGCGGTGCGGATCGAGTGCACCAGCTCGATCGACGGACGCGCGTCCTCGATGCCGAAGCCGCCGCCCGCCAGCACGTCGCGATAGACGGCCGTATGCAGATCGGTGAACGAATCCGTGAACTCGATCTCCTCGCCGTCGACGACGATCGAGCGAAATGTCGTGCGTTTTCCGGGCGCGGCGGAGAAGGGGAGGTCGGACGCCTCCACCGACAGGAACCAGCGGACGTCGGCGTTCTGGAGCTCGACGAACCCCGCCATCCGATGCGGCTCGCGGACGTGCACTTCACAGCGCTGCACTCCGCCGAAGAGCCACAGCAGCAGGTCGAAGAAGTGGATGCCGATGTTCGTCGCCACGCCGCCCGAGCGGTCCTCGGAGCCTTTCCACGACACGTCGTACCATGCGCCGCGCGCCGTGACGTAGGTCAGCTGCACGTCGTGGCGCCGCCCGCGCGCCAGCTCCGCGCGCAGCTGCACGAGACGGGGATGCTGCCGCAGCTGCAGGACCGTGTAGACCCGCCGCCCGCTCTCGGCCTCGATGTCCTGCAGCGCGTCGAGGTTCCAAGGATTGATCACCAGCGGCTTCTCGCAGATGACGTGCGCTCCGACGCGGAGCGCGAGGCGCACGTGCGCGTCGTGGAGATAGTTGGGCGAGCAGACGGTCACGTACTCGACGCGTCCCGGCTCCGGCCCGCGGCGCGCCTTCTCGAGAAAACGATCGAACCGCTCGATCTCGCGGAAGAATTTGACGTCGAAGGAGTAGCGGTCGAGGATGCCGACGGAGTCGTTCGGATCGACCGCGGCGAGAAGGCAGTTGCCCGTATCGCGGATCGCGTCGAGATGGCGGGGTGCGACGAATCCCGCGACGCCGATCACCGCAAAGTTGTGCACGCGAGGAGTGTAAACAAAAAAGGGCGCCGTTTTACGGGCGCCCTTCCGGGGTGGGAATGCTACGAAGTAGCCCCCTCAGGTGTATTGGAACATTCCATGCGAACTTTTGTACCTCCTCCCCCTAAATTTCCGGCGGTCCCGCAACTAGCGCCATGCTGCATGCCATGACCCACCACGCCTGCGTCACGGACCGGATCGGCCGCTCCTACTCGCCCCGTGGCAGAGGGGAGGAGCGGGAACTCGAGATCAGTTGAATTCAAGGATCATGCGGCCAGTTGCCGCACTCGATCGTAAGTGATCAGGGAACAAGGCATCCGCCGGGCTTTATTGCACCCGTGCCGCCCTCCCCAAGTTTGTGGCATGGTTAATATGATACGTTTTTTGTTCGAAATCGCAATCGAAAAATCGCACATCATTCGTACTTCAATCGCCATGCCCCCGCACAAATCCCTGTGCTACACTTTTCGGCCCCGGAGCCTTTCCGAATGAAACGTTTCCTCCTCGTCACAGGTGTCTGTGCGCTGTTTTCCGGCAGCCTCAGCGGCGCCCTCGTCGCCGGGAAAGTGATGTTCCTGAACAAGCGCGGGCAGAAGCCGGTCGTCAACGAGACGCTGGTCTGGCTCGAGCCGGCGGGACGCGCGCCGAAACGCCCCGGCGCGGCGTTCACCATGACCACGCGCAGCAAGGCCTTCCTGCCGCACGTCATCGCGGTGCCTGCCGGCTCGACGGTGGCGTTTCCGAACGAGGATCCGATCGCGCACAACCTCTTCTCGCTCACTCCCGGCAACACCTTCGACCTCGGCCTCTACCGCCGCGGCGCCGGCAAGAGTCACAAGTTCGAGACCCCCGGCGCGGTGAACGTCTACTGCAACGTGCATCCGAACATGTCGGCGGTCGTCCACGTGATGACGACGCCGTACTACGGCTTCACTGACGTCAACGGGAACTATTCGTTCGACGTGCCGCAGGGCCGGTACCGCGTGATCGCGTGGAACGAGCAGGGCGGCAGCGCGGCCACGGACATCGAGGTGAAAGCGGACGGCTCCACCGCCGGCGCGACGCTGCTCACGATCGACGGACGCAACTTCCGCTTCGTGCAGCACACCAACAAATTCGGCCAGGGGTACAAGGCACCGAAGGAGTACTAGTGACCGCCCAGACGCTCGACAGAGTGACCCTCGCCGATCGCGACCTGCCGAAGAAACCGGAGTACGTCGTCGAGAAGCCGCGCGTGCCGCTGGTCTGGAAACTGTTCGGCCTCACCGCGCTCCTGATCCTCACCGTCGTCGGCCTCGCGGTCGGCATCACCATCCAGCGCGCGAACAGCGTCGCGAACGAGACCGTCACGACGTCGATCAACGGCGCGGCCAAACTGTTCCGCGCCTTCGAGGAGCAGCGCCTCGGGCGTCTCGAAGGCGTGACGAGCGTCCTCGGCTCCGACTCCAACATCTACGCTTACATCCAGAACGCGCTCTCGCCCGTCGAGACCGCGCCCGTTCCGGCCGATCCGAACGCGCCGGCGGCGCCGGTCGACATCGACTACACCAGCATCAACGACACGCTCCTCGAGCAGCGCGACCGTTTGAAGACGGACGTGATGATGCTGCTCGACGATCAGGGCATGCTCGTCGCGCGCACCGACAAGCCGAAGGTTGCCGGCCCGTCGAACGAAAACTTCTACGAGAAGGTTCCGCTGGTGCAAAGGATCGTCGACGACGCCGGCGTGCCGTACACCTCGGGCGTGCTGCTGCTGGACGGCAAGCCGTTCCACGCCGCCGTCGCGCCGATCGCCGCGGGCGCGCGCAGCGTCCGCATCGGATATCTGATCAACGGCTACGCGATCGACGACAAGTTCGCCAATCGCATCGCCGAGTCGACCAACGCCGGCGTCGTCTTCACGACGAAGGGCGGCGGCGACGCGACCATCCGCTCCTCCAACGCGCCGAGCATCAAGCCGCGCCAGATGGGCGACGCGAAGACCGGCCGCGTCACCGTCGATCAGAGCCGCTACATCCTCACCACCGAGCCGCTGCTGTCCGGGAAGGACGTCGTCGGCGCGGCGGTGTTTCTCCGCTCGCTCGACCGCGAGCTCGCGCCGTTCCGGGAGATCGAGAACGCGCTCCTCATCGGCGGCGGCATCGCGCTGCTGCTGGCGTTCCTGATGTCGTGGCTGATCGCGAAGCGCGTGACACGCCCGATCGAGCAGCTCGCCGGAATCGCGCAGGCAGTGACCGCGGGCGACTACAGCGTGAGTCCCGACGTGAAGCGCAACGACGAAGTCGGGATCCTCGGCCGCTCGTTCGGCAAGATGATCAACTCCTTGCGCGACAAGGCCGAGCTCGAGGAGCTGTACGCGCAGATGGCGGAGAAGTCGGAGGAAGCGCCCGCCGCCGCGCGCGTGCACGAGCCGGCGACGCTGGAAGAGGGAACCATTCTCGTCACCGATCTGCGCGGCCTGCCGCCGACGGTGGGGGAGGGCGATGCCTCCGTCGTCATCGGCATCGTCGAGCGCGCGATGCGCACGCAGCAATCGGAGGTCGCGCGCCAGGACGGGCAGGTGCGTGAGATCAATGGACATCGCCTCGTGTCGGTCTTCCACGGCGAGCGCGGAATCATCCACGCGATTCGCGCCGCGCGCGCGATCAACGAAGAGCTGGCGTCGTCCCACGGCGGCGGCACGCCGATGTCGATCGGCGTCGGCATCGCCACCGGCGAATTCGTGAGCGGCTCGGTCTCGCTCGACAACAACACCGGCGGCAGCGCGATCGTCGGCAACGCGCCGCTGCTCGCGCTGCTCTTCGCATGGCACGCGCCGAACGGGCATGCGTACGTGTCGTACGAGACCGCGCAGGCCGCCGGCGCCGAGGTGCTGTCGTCGGCGACGCGCGAAGAAGTGAAACTGAAATGGCTTCCGCAGCCGCTGCCTGTGGCCTCGCTGCCGCTGGTGAGCATGAACATCACCATGATGAAAACGATCAGCGGCGATACGGCGTCGATGGCGACCATGCGGATGGATGCAACCGCCGCCGGCGTCACCGCCCCCGGTTCGGCGCCCGTCGATCTCGCCCTCGGCCACCTCTTCGCGACCCGCTACAAGATCGAACAGATCCTCGGCCGCGGCGGCATGGGCGTCGTCTACAAGGCGACCGACACGCAGCTCGACGAGACCGTCGCGATCAAGACGCTGCCGGGCGACGTCATGAGCCGCTCGCCGGAAGACCTCGAGCGCTTCAAGCGCGAGATCCGACTCGCGCGCAAGATCACGCATCGCAACGTGCTGCGGACGTACGACTATGGCGAGTCCGAGGGCGTGTACTTCATCAGCATGGAATTCGTGCGCGGATACACGCTCGCCGAGCTGCTCGACGAAGCGCCGAACCGCCAGATGCCCGCGCGCGCGAGCGTCGGACTCACGCGCCAGATCTGCCGCGGACTCCAGGCCGCGCACGAGCAGGGCATCATCCACCGCGACATCAAGCCGCAGAACGTCCTCATCGACGCGAAGGGCGAAGTGAAGCTCATGGACTTCGGCATCGCGCGCATGGCCGAAGCCGACGCCGCCGCCGCGATGACACAGCAGGGACTGATCGTCGGCACCCCGCACTACATGAGTCCCGAACAGGTCCGCGGCGGCCAGCTCGACGCCCGCAGCGACGTCTACTCGATGGGCGTGCTGATGTACGAAATGCTCGTCGGCCGCCGCCCGTTCGAGTCGTCCTCCCTCACCGGCGTCCTCACCGCGCACATCACCGAGAAACCGAAGCCGCCCATCGACCTTCGCGCCGATATCGGCCGCGAAGTGAACGCGATCGTGATGAAGTGCCTCGCCAAGGATCCGAAGGAGCGCTACGCCGACGCCGGCGCGCTGCTCGCGGACCTCGAGGGCTATCGCGCCGCCGCGGCGTAGGTAAACGTTCCCTGCGTTTCACGCACGTCGTCTCAGTTCACCAGTGAGTCGGCTCCGCCGATCGCCATGAAGCGCAGCGAGAGCGGAACACCGCGGCCGCGGCGCAATTCCTCGATAGCCGTTTTTCTCAGCGCGTCCGCCGCGTCGTCGCCGTCGCGAAGATAGGTGTGCAGGCGAAGCATCGTCGCCGGTGCATCGCTGTCGTCGACGTCGTAAGAACTCGCGATCACCGCCGGCACCCCGGCCGTGAGAAACGCGTCCGCCATGGTCGGCATGACCTCATCTGCCTGGCCCGGCGATGCTCCGCGACAGGCTGCGAGAACGACGACACGAGCGTTCTTCAGCGCCAACCGGGCGATTTCCTTCGCGGAAAGACCATCGCGGCCCGCGGCTGTCATGAGCGGGAGCCACACATCTGCCCCGCGGCGCACGATGTGCCCGGCGTAGTGAATCACCCCGTTTTCGAAGAGTTGTTGCTGGATTGCCTCGGGGGTCGCCGCCGGACCGGCCAAAACGCGCGCGCAGGTGGAAAGTGCTGCAATGCTGTCGGCCTCCCGGCGCGCAGCAGGAAGCTCCGACGCGTTGGGATAGCGTCCGCGGTCGAAATCCGTTGCCGCAATCGCGAGCACCTTATCTTCGCGTGCCGGTTTCAACGCGCGGGATGCTTTGATCGCTGCGCGCGTTCTCTGAGCGTGGACCACAGTGAACCGCTCGATCAGAAACTGACCGCGTTGCACGTCGAGCAACGCACCGAATGGAATGCCGGCGAGGTCTCGATGAGCGACGAATGCGATCGTCGACACCCCTTCGAGACGCGCCGTGACAGGCGCGAGAATGAGTTCGTAAAGACGGCCGGCGGCAGCGGCGAAGCTCGCGTCGTCCGCGCGCCGCAGCGCGTCCGCTGCATTCTTCACATCTGCGGCGCTGGCATTGAGAAAGACGGCCTGTAGATCGCTCCTGCGAATGACGAACACGATCACCTGATCACGAATCGTGGCGTATTCGACGATTGCGGCATCAGGAGTCAGGACGCGTTGCGTTTCTGCAGGCGATTTCTTCGGTTGAGCGATCGGACCGACGTTGTTGAAACCGCCATCGACGCAGTCTCGTTTGAGCGCGTCGAGGAGGTCTCCGTACTTGATCAGGTGAGTTCCCTTTGTGGCGATCTCCCGATCCGGCTCGTCTTTGTTGACGTTTCCATTCGGCGGACTGAAAAGCGGACTGAAAACCGAGGCATCGGTGTACTCGAGCGCTATGGGAATGTCATGGTCACGGAGCGCCACCTGCAGCAAGTGCGTGCGGACTTCACTCGCCAGACTTGCGTACATCGCGGTGAGCCTGGGTTCTCCTTTCGCAGCGCTGCTGTGGAACGCATCGCGAAAGACGTCGAGCGCCTCCGCCGTCGAACCGCGAACGATCATCAGCATCGCCTGCTCACTGAGCAGCTGCGCTTCCCACCCGGCGTCCCCCAACGCCTCGAAGACATCGGCGTCGAGCGTGCGGAGCAGAGCAGCCGCCTCGCCGCTTCGACGCTGGCGATGAAGTTGCCCGGCAAGGTAATAACGCTCCACATACGGGTCGATCGGATCGCGCGGACTGAGCGTCATCGCGACCTGTGAAAAAACACGACTCAGTAACCTGGCCTGCAGGATGTCGTACCGACCGCCGTCATAGAGCTCTGCCGCCCTCTCGAGCCGACTGTTCACATCGGCGTCGCCCGACCACTCGCGTTCGCGCATCCGTTCCCGCGCGTCGAGGTACTCTTTCAGAATGGCCCGGGATTCGGGAGCGGCGGTCGCGTCGATGGCTCTCGCAGGTGCGTCGCTGAAGAAATCCGCATGCAGCTCGCTCCTGCGAAGCGCTTCTGCGCGGTGCCGGGCCTCGGCTTTCCGCGCGGCATCCGATTCGAGAATGGCCGCGCTTTGGAATTCAACGCGCGCTTCGGGCGTGAATCCAAGTTGCTCCAGCGCCAGCGCGAGATTGAAGTGCGCAGCCGCCTGCGTCGGCGATCGTGCGATCGCCTTCCGGGCGGCGACGAGTGCCTCGAGACTTGTCAACGCTTCCGAATCTTCTTTCGGCGGAGCACGATGGCCACGCAGCGACGGAATTCCAAACACGAGCGCAGCCAGCGTTGCCGTGGAAAGAGCGACGATCCGCCACGAACCGGTGAGGGGGAGTCTCATTGATCGATCTGAGAGTTTAGAGGAATGTAAACGCCAATTTCCTTGTCACCGTGGCAACATCCCCACTGCGCGCAGGATGTTGTCCGTCAGCGCGCGCGCCGGTAGTGCATGGCGACCGCGCCGCTGCGGAGCGGCTTCGCCGAGACCAGCTCGAGCCGTCGCGTGCCGGGTAGCCCGCTCTGGTACAGGGTCGGGCCGTGGCCGGCGATCCTGGGGTGGACGAGGAACTTGTACTCGTCGATCAGATCCAGCCGGTCCAGCTCGGTCGCGAGCTTGCCGCTACCGAGGAGC
>Ga0070700_100000170_pt1 | contig 36874 bp, 37 predicted proteins | sample KBSK5101metaG_FD_65456 | JGI IMG/M metagenome (GOLD analysis project Ga0070700, IMG submission 65456) | Corn, switchgrass and miscanthus rhizosphere microbial communities from Kellogg Biological Station, Michigan, USA - KBS K5-10-1 metaG | ecosystem: Host-associated > Plants > Roots >...
CCATCCCTCCCCTCCAGCGCCTCGCGCAGCACGTCCACGTCCGTGATCAGCACCTGCTTCTTCGTGGCGCGGACGAACTGGATGGCGGACTCGATCTTCGGGCCCATCGAGCCGGCGGGGAACTGGCCGGCGGCGAGGTAGGATTCGGTTTCGGCGATGGTCATGCGATCGAGAGCGCGCTGCGTGGGTTGCCAAAGTCGAGGGCGACCTTCGACACGCCGGTGAGGATCACGAACAGGTCGAAAGGCCTCCGCAGCGCTACACCATCGCATCATTCACTCTCCACTCGGCAGAGCCAATCAGGAACTACGCCCTCCAGCCGAACTGGACGGACGGGATGGTAGGATCTGAACATAGGTTATGGGCGTTTTGCCCTGATTACCGGTAGCAAACGCTCGTCACCACAGTGCGCGCCAAGTCAACGTTATCGCGCGAAGCACGGACTGAGCGAATCGCTCATTCCTGAGGTGAATGGCATCAGGCATGTCACCCATCGTCATTAGTGCCTCCTGGTGCCGGTGAAAAAGCGCGATACGATCACGCGCGAGACCGTCACGAACCGACAAGATATCGACCAGCGTCTGAGCAGAGAGGCGATCCTCCAACTGAAGGCGGCGCATCAGTCGGGAAGGAACAAGGAGAGCACCGGACCACTTTCGCGCCTGAGGATGGCGCTGTTTCCCGAATTGGCGGAGCGCCAAGAAACGCTGTGCACGGCTGCGAATCGTCTCGATCTGCTGCATCTGCAGATAAGCGTCGCCTACTCCCGTGTAGAACTGCTCTGCGGCTGTTGGTTCGCCTCTGAGAAGGGCTTGGTCGAGCGCGGTCGAAAACGCGAGGTGAATCTCGTTTCCAGATAGCCGAATTTCATACGGCTGCTGAGGCCGCAAGTCCTCGCGTAGATGTACCAGCAACCGGCAGCGAAGATAGCGTCCGTCGATCTCGAACCGATGAATGCGCTGATAGTCGAAACGCGCATTCACCGGCTGGAAATCGTCGTAACCTAGTTCACGTCTGCATTGCTGTGCGATCCCATCGAGCACGTGCGGGAGAAGGAGCGGTGGATGCTTCATCGGTGGTCTCCTGCCTCGGACGACTGACATGGGGCGACCGGCGCTTGCGCGCGTTCCGTTCTTCTTCGCTTGAATCAATGCGAATTCCGAGAGCTACCACGTTCTCTTCCATCTCAGCCTTCGCATTCGTTCGTTCATCGACCAGAGCCTGTAGCGCGGCCCAGTCATGATCACTGAGGTCGCGATGCACAGCGAGCAGGCGTCCCATGGCTTGCTGTGCGATCGGACGTTCTTCGAAGCGGCAGATATTGAGTACCTGCTTCTGGTGTGCGGCATAACACAACAGAAGATCGGGAGCGACGTCAAGGACTTCGGCGGCAGAACGGACGCGCTTGTCGGTAAGGACTCCCCTGCGGTTCCGCTCGATGTCGGAAAGATAGGGGACGCTGAGCTTGAGATAGTTCGCAAGGATCACGAGGCTTACCCCCGCTCCGATCCGGTACTCGCGGAGAAGATCTCCAAATTGGATACGCATTTCATCTCCTAACATTTGCCGAGTTGGTTGGGGTCGCATGGACCCAATCACGCCATTGCTCGACTCGATGAGAGCATTCGCTCGTTCTTAGTTCTTCCGACTTGTCAAGGCACCTCACTTTCGGGGATTTCGCATTTAGCTAAATGCTAAGTCCTCGAACGAGATTCGGCAAGTGGTGTTGCCCGACAGCAGGAAGATGTAACATCTGCGCCCTTAGCTTCCGCATGATCGAATGTTGTCGATCAGTTGATGGATTCTCACGATTTCGACTTACGTCGCGGTAATCTCCGCGGGACGCAATACGTCCCATGGATAGCCGCTCGTGTCGTTCGGAGAAGGGCGGCGCGTTGATCGAAGGAATAACTGCGTTCTGCACATACGCGGGGATGACGATGATTCGTGATGGAATGATCCGGCTGCGATATCACCGGAAGGTGGGGCAGTTAGCAGCGGACGCGGGAGACGCACGCAGCGAGGTAAAAGCTTGGGCGCGACGGTGGTCGTCTCCCGTAGGAAAGGCGTACTGCGAACGTCGCGCTCCTTGGGAAAACGAATGGACGCGCCAAGGCGGGACTGCGCATCGTTCAGCGGACGACGTCAATCGGCTCGGGCGCATGATGCGCACGCTCGGCGCGGTCATCATGGCGCTTGCCCTCGCAATTCAGGCGTATACTGCTCGCGAATCTATGCATCGTCGGGATGAATGGCACCGCTTCAGCGCGCGTGTAGGGGGCGCCGTCGTCGCCGGAGAATTGATCGGCTTGCCGCTGTATCTACTCGGGCCGTGGGCTGCCGCAGTTGGCGTTGGTGCAGGCGCAGCGACAGGTATCGCAATCACCCCGCGACTATTTCCACCACCACGGGCACGCGCGATGCACCATACAACGGTCGGACGGAATTTACCGGCCTACGCAGTCGATTGAGAACACAGAAGTTAGGAACGCTATGGCACACTCGACAGCGGGAAACAACCTCACTATCACAGGCGGCGTCATCCGGTTCGAACCCTCGCGAGGCGCTGGATGGGATCTTCCCGAAAAAGATCTTGTGATTGTTGGCGAGTACACGACGCCTGAGGGACCGCTCCGCGAGGATCACTTCATCGTATTTGTCGATCGCGACCAGAGGATCTATGCGGCACCGTTCGATGCACATGGAGTGCTCGACGTTCTGAATACGATCGATCCGACGAAACACCGTGCGACCGCTACCCTCGCGAACTCTACGACTTACGACAGCAAGGTGATGTGGCCTATCGATTGCGCGGGCAAACCGTTGTTCGAATTCGACCCTGTTCCAGCCACCGGCGTCGTCGAACGTTTCAAGCGTTGGGTCGGATACAAGACCGTGAGCGAGCGCCTGTCGGATACCGTCATAGCCGCCGTTCGCAATGCGCGACAGCCCAGAAGCGATGCTCCGCATCGAGCGCTGCGTATGCGTGCCGCGCTTAACCGCTAGCCACCACCACCGTCCCATCCTTTCCCTCCAGCGCCTCGCGCAGCACGTCCACGTCCGTGATCAGCACCTGCTTCTTCGTGGCGCGGACGAACTGGATGGCGGACTCGATCTTCGGGCCCATCGAGCCGGGGGGGAACTGGCCCGCGGCGAGGTGGGATTCGGCTTCGGCGATGGTCATGCGGTCGAGGGTGCGCTGGGTGGGTTTGCCGAAATCGAGAGAGACCTTCGAGACGCCGGTGAGGATTACGAAGAGGTCGGCGTTGAGATCGGAGGCGAGCAGGGCGGACGCGTAGTCCTTGTCGATCACGGCTTCGATGCCGCGCCACTGGCCGTCGCGGCCGCGGACGACGGGGATGCCTCCGCCGCCGGCGGCGACGACGACGGCGGCGCTGTCGAGCATGCGCGCGACGGTCCTGGTGTTCAGGATGCGCAGCGGGCGCGGAGACGGGACGACGTGGCGCCAGCCGCGGCCTGCGTCTTCGCGCATCGTCCATCCGAGGTCGCGCTCGAGCGCTTCGGCGCGATAGCGCGTGAAGAACGGGCCGATCGGCTTCGTCGGGCGTTTGAATGCGGGATCGTTCCCGTCGACTTCGACTTCGGTGAGGATCGTCGCCACTTCGCCGCCGACTCCAATCGACTCCAGCCGGTTGCGAATCGCCTGCTGCAGCATGAATCCGATCGAGCCCTCGGTCTGCGCGACGCAGACGTCGAGCGACTGCGGCGGGATCTTCGTCGACGCTTCCTCCGCCTGCACGAGGATGTTCCCGACCTGCGGCCCATTGCCGTGCACGACGATCAGCTTGTAGCCGTGGCGCACGATCTCCGCGAGCCAGCGCGCGGCCTGTTTCGCGCGCGCGATCTGCTCCTCCTGCGTTCCGCGATCCTCGGCGCGCAGCAGGGCGTTGCCGCCGAACGCGACGACGGCAAGTTTCGCCGCGGCTGCCATCAGAGGTCCTCGCGCTCGAGCGGCATGGTCATGCAGCGTGGCCCGCCGCGCGCGCGCGAAAGCTCATTGCCGGCGATCTGCAGCGCGTACTTTTTGTTCGTCCACGTCTCGAGCTCCGTCCGCCCGAGGAGGAGGTCGTCCTCGTACACGATGTGATAGCCGTGCTTCGCGAGCTCCTCCGCCGTGCGGACATTGCGCTCGTATCCGAGGATGATTCCGGGCGCGAGTGCGAACGCGTTGGCGCCGTCCGTCCACTGCTCGCGCTGCTGATCGACCGCGCGCCGCCCGCCGCAATAGATCGGCTCGAGATCGAACCGCTTCTTCTTCAGCGCCGACAGCAGCGACTTCTCCTCCGAATACGCGAGCGAGCGTTTCTTCGTCAGATCCACCGACGTCACCGTCGCCGCCTGGCTGCCGCTCTGCAGAATCACCGGCGGATAGATCAGACACTCGTGGCGGCTGATGAACGTGAAGATCGTGTCGAGGTGCATGAACGAGCGCGCGCGCGGGATGTCGACGATGATCACGTGACGCACGCCCGCGCCCGCGTCGCGCAGCGAGCGCATGAGCGTCTCGACGCCGGCCTTGTTCGTCCGCTCCGTGACGCCGACCAGCAGCAGATCGCGGCGCGGGATGAGCACATCGCCGCCCTCGAGCGTCGGCATGTTGCGCGTCGGACGCTCGCGCTCCGTGGCCATGAAATCGACCCAGAACAGGCTGCGGTCGCGGAAGCGCGGATGGCTCTCGAAGACGTACTTCGACAGCAGCGACTCGCGGCGCCGCGCCTGCGTGGCCATCGACGAGATCACGACGCGGTCGCCGAGGACCACCTGCGGGTCGCGCATGAAAAAGAGATTCGGGATCGGGATGAGATCGAACTGCGGCAGCTCGCCGGACACGCTCTCGCGCGCGATCCCCGCGATCAATACTTCCGCGAGCGCGGAAGGCTTCAGCTCCAGCAGCGTCGCGACGAGGGGCCGCTTGAGCCGGTTGCGCTTCGCGAGATCGCGCACCACGTGGTCCTTCACGTCATCGTCGTCGAAGGCCTCCTCGAGCAGGTCCTGCAGGTCGAGCACGTCATCGGCGATGAAGCGAATGAGCTGCTGGAACCGCCGGTGCTCCTCGCGCGCGACCTGTCCGTAGAGGATGTCGTCGAAGAGGAGCTGGGCCATCATCGGCGGGACCATCTGGTCGATCTCCCGCCCGGGCAGGTGGACCAGCACGCTCTTCAGCCTGCCGATCTCACTCGTCACATTCAGCCGCATGCGGACGCGATTCTACAGCGGGCGAAAAACCGCGTAAGATCCGTGCGAGCTCATGCGCGTCCCCCTCGCCGTGGTGCTGTGCCTTGTCGCGTCCCCACTTGCCCTGGCCGCGCCGCGTATTACGTTCGACCGCCAGATCGCCGCGCCGCACGATCTCGGCGACTCCGAGGAGGTCGCGCTCGTGCACGCGATCGGCGACAACGTCAAGGTCGAGCCCTTCATCACGCGCTTCGTCGAACAGGTGAATCGCTCGGGCAGACTGCGCATGCGCGACGCGCGCGGCGAGAGCGAAACGAGCCGCCGGCGCGCGGACGCGCTCCTCTCCGTGAAGTCGTTCACCTGCGACCAGCGGGTCGGCGGCGCGGAAGGGAACGCCTACGACGTCGACGGGAAGCGCGTGCGGCGGCGGTTCGTGTGGGTCGACTCGACGTGCATGGCGCGCATCGACGTCGCGGTCGGGAGGCAGCGCTCGTCGTTTTACGTGAAGGGCGACGGTACCTCGCCGCGCGTGGTCGAGCTGACGGACGAGGAGCGGAACGTCGCGCTCGAACAGGCCGCGCGCTACGCCGCCGTCGACGCGGCCGAGCGCATCACGCCGCGGCGCGTGCGGGAGTCGATCCTGCTCGACGACACCGCGCCGGCGTTCGACGAGGGATTCGCGCGCATCGACGTCGGCGAGTACGCCGACGCGCGCAAGGTCTGGGAGCGCGCGCTCGCGACCGCGCCCCGCTCGCCCGCCCTGCACTTCAATCTCGCCGCCGTCTGCGAAGCCCTCGGCGACCGGAAGGAAGCGGAGCTGCACTACGTCGCGGCGCGGCAGCTCGCGCCCGCCGAAGGACGTTACGTGAGCGAACTGAGGTCGTTTTTGCGAAGGACGAAGCCGTAGAGGCGGGGACCGGGGTACGGGGTACGGGGTACGGGGTTCGCCTCGGACCCCGGAACACATACCCCGTACCCCGCTGTTGAACGGCGCGCATGACCGCAGTCCTCGAGATCCGCGACGAGCTCGCGCGCGAAATCGCACGGCGGCGGACGTTTGCGATCATCTCGCATCCCGACGCCGGCAAGACCACGCTCACCGAGAAGCTGCTGCTGTACGGCGGCGCGATCGAGGAGGCGGGCTCCGTCCGCGCGCGCAAGCAGCAGCGCCACACGACTTCGGACTGGATGGCGATCGAGCAGAGCCGCGGCATCTCCATCAGCTCGACCGTCCTGCAGTTCGAGTACAACGGCTCCGTCCTCAACCTCCTCGACACGCCGGGCCACCAGGACTTCAGCGAAGACACCTACCGCACGCTCGCCGCGACCGACAGCGCGGTCATGGTGCTCGACGGCGCGAAGGGCATCGAGCCGCAGACGCGGAAGCTCTTCGAAGTCTGCCGCATGCGGCACATCCCGATCCTCTGCTTCATCAACAAACTCGATCAGCCCTCGCGCGATCCGTTCGAGCTGATCGGCGAGATCGAGCGCGAGCTCAACGTCGCCGCGGTCCCGATGAACTGGCCGATCGGCAACGGCCCGACCTTCCAGGGCGTCTACGACCTTCGCGCGCAGCAGGTGCTGCGCTTCGAGCGCACGCAGCACGGCGCGTCGATCGCGCCGGTGACCGTGAGCGGACTCGATGACCCGACGCTCGAGGACGCGGTCGGTCCGCACGCGTGGCAGGAGCTGCGCGAGGCCGCGGAGCTGCTCGAGGGCGCGGGACACGCGTTCGATCGCAAGGCCTTCGAGTACGGCCGCGTGATCCCGGTGTTCTTCGGCAGCGCCGTGAACAACTTCGGCGTCGAGCCGTTCCTGCACTCGGTGATCGAGCTCGCGCCGCCGCCGTCGTCGCGCCACGCGAAGCAGGACGGCGAGGACATCGACCTCGAGCCGGTCGATCCGACGTTCACCGGCTTCGTGTTCAAGATCCAGGCGAACATGGACAAGCGGCATCGCGACCGCCTCGCGTTCATGCGCATCACCTCCGGCGCGTTCGAGAAGGACATGCTCGTCCATCACGCGCGCCTCGGGCGCGAGGTCCGCATGACGCGCCCGCACCGCCTCTTCGCGCGCGAGCGCGTCGGCGTCGAGCGTGCCTATCCCGGCGACGTCATCGGCTTCGTGAACCCCGGCCTCTTCCAGATCGGCGACGCCGTTTCCTCCGGCAAGCCGGTGGAATTCGACCGCATCCCCCGCTTCGCGCCCGAACATTTCGCCACGCTGCGCGCGAAGCAGGTGACGCGGCAGAAGCAGTTCCAGAAAGGGCTCGAACAGCTCGAGGAAGAAGGCGCGATGCAGGTGTTCGTCGTCCACGAGGGGCTGCGCAGCGAGCCGATTCTCGCCGTCGTCGGCGAGCTGCAGTTCGACGTGCTGCAATCGCGGCTCGAGACGGAGTACAACGTCGAGACGACGATGACCAGCCTGCCGTACAAGCTCGCGCGCTGGGTCGACCGCGACGTCGATGCCGTCGCGAAGATGACGCTTCCCTCGCGCGCCCGCGTCGCGACCGACCGCCACGAGCAGGCGGTCGTGCTCTTCACCTCGGACTGGGAGCTCGAGTACGCGCAGAAAGAGAATCCCGGCGTCTCGTTCGCGGCCGCGAGTTAAGATCGACAGGATGAAAACCGCCGCGCTGGTCGCGCTCCTTCTCGCCACTTCCGCATTCGCACAATCCGCGCAAACGATGCAGAAGCGGCTCGATGCCGAGGCCGCGAAACTGAGCGCGTGGGGCAGCGACTCCGTCATCGTCGCCGCGGTGAAAACGCAAAACGCGAAGCGCGTCCCGCTCGAGACCATCAAGTCGCTCGACGAACAGTGGTCCGCCGGCAAAGCCGCGACGCTGGTGCGGCAGACCACGATCGGCACGTGCGCCGACTACGTCCGCAAGCTCGCATCGACGAACACGACCTACAGCGAAGTCTTCGTCATGGACAACCAGGGCGCGCTCGTCTGCGCGAACGCAAAGACCTCCGACTACTGGCAGGGCGACGAGGCGAAATGGCAGCGCGCGTTCGCCGACGGCAAAGGCAGCGTGTTCATCGACCGCCCGCGCTACGACGACAGCTCGTCGCGCAACCTCGCGCAGATCTCCGTCCCGGTGGTCGAGAACGGCCGCGCGATCGGCGTGATCACGGTTGGCGTTGCGTTGAAGTGATCTTGTGGCATCGATTGCATCCATGGTTTGCATCGATGCGAGAATTCACGCATCGACGCGGACCATGGTCCGCATCGATGCGGCGAACGATAGTATCGATGAGATCCATGGATGGCATTGATGCGGCGCATGGTGGCATTTATGCCAAAAATGGTGGCATTCATGAGATCCATGGATCGCATTGATGTGGCAAGATGCGGCATCGATGCATCCATGGTTAGCATCGACGCGGAAAATCCTGTAATCGATGCGATCCATGGTCCGCATCGACGCGGCGCACGGCGGCATGGATGCGACAGTTGGTGGCATCGACGCCACGCGCGCAATCGGCAGTGCGCTCGCCCTCGGCGCGACTTGCACGGCGATCCTGGCCCTTCAGCCCGGCACAGGCAACCAGCCTCGCACGAGCTCCGCGTCGTCGATGACGTCGTGTCCCGGAACACTTTCCGCTCGCTTCATCTCTCGTTTGGAGAGCCCGCGCGTCGCCACGGTTAGTTGTGAGGGGTATGCTCAGCGGCATGACCCTCGAGCGGATGGACAACGTCGGCGTTGTTGTGGACGACCTCGCAGCTGCGGTCGCTTTCTTCAGGGAGCTCGGTCTGGAGCTGGAGGGCGAGGCACAGGTCGAGGGACTCTCGGTGGACCGCCTCATCGGGCTCGACGGCGTTCGATGCGACATCGCAATGATGCGAACCCAGGACGGCCATGGACGTATTGAGCTGATGAAGTTCCGGAGCCCGAAAGCTGATCGCTCTGAGCCGAACAACGACCAGCCTCACACGCTCGGCATCCGTCGCATCATGTTTGCCGTCGAAGACATCGATGATGTCGTTGCCCGGCTCCGCGCCCACGGTGCCGAACTGGTTGGCGAGCTGGTGCAGTACGAGAACAGCTATCGGCTCTGTTTGGTCCGTGGCCCTGAGGGTATCCTCGTCGCGCTCGCCGAGAAGATCGGCTGACGATCACTTTCGCTCGTAGAAAAGCCTGTCAAAGGTCGACCCGCCGAACGTGAAGTCGACGCTCGTGATGCCGAGGCCGAACGTGGTGTGATCGAAAGTAATCTCCCGAGCCGTTCTTCCCTCGATCCTCCGCCGGTTGATGAAGATCCCTTCCAGAGGTTCCGTCGTGCCATCGGCGAATCGCTTCGTCGCGGTGAGATGCGACCGGTCGACGCGGCCGTCGCGCAACTCGAACGTACGTTCGTCCTCGAACCCGCGTCCGGTCACCGTTCCGTCGGCATGCACTTCGAGCGTCAGCGTCCGTCCGAAGTCGCTCGCCTCGTAGCTGCCGGAGCGGCTCGGCGCGAGCTCGCTGTGCACGTTGAGATAGCGCTCGATCACCACCCCGTGACGGTGCTTCGACTTCTGCTTCACCTTGTTGAACCGCGCCAGCATCTCGTCGACGGAGAGCGCGTACGAGGAGACCGCCGTCAGGAGAGAAAGGGCGAGCACGATTTTTCTCATGCTCGGTTGGACGAAGGAGCTGGACGGAGGTTAGTCCCGGGAGCTCGTGCGCGCTCGGACTACGCCTGACGTACCGGGTAGCGCAGGTGTGTCACGCCGGCGCCCGCAATCACCTTCGGGTTGCCCAGGATCGCCGGCGTGCCGGCGAGGTGGTCGAAGAGTCGAACTCCGGAGCCAATGAGAACCGCCGCGACGTCGACATGGATTTCGTCGAGGAGGCCGGCATTCAGCAATTGCTGGATGGTGTCAGCGCCGTGGACCGCTACGGCTTTTCCGGCGGCGGCGGCTTTGGCCTGGCTCACGGCGCTTTCGATGCCGTCGGTCACGAAGTGGACGGTCGAGTTGGGTCCCGGCCATCCGGCCGGGATGTGGGTCACGACGAATGCAGGTCCCACGACTTCGCTGCGGAGCTACTTGGCATCGTGGTTCGCAGGCGTACGCTGGGTCTACTTTCGGACAAGAATCTCGCTCTTGCCGCCTCCACCGAACTCGCCAACTGCTACTACGTCCCAGCCCTTCGCGCCGATCTCGTCCAGGAGCGCCAAGAGAACGGTGTTCTCAGCCTTGATCCCTGTTTTAGTTGCAAAGACCCACCGCTTGCTCGGCTGCTGTGTCACTACTCCATACTCAGCCATGTTAAGTCTCCTTGGATATAGGAGTGACACGAGCGGCGTTGTTCCCGCGATGATGTCCGGTAGCCAGGTCTCACCCCACATCAGATGCTGGAGATGCCGCATAACGCGTGATCCAACCGGCGTCGGAACCGCTTCGTAATGCGTGATTCGACTACCGAATGACAACTGTGGCGCGTGCGCTACGTTTGCCGTTGCGCGGCAGTAATCGCCGCAATCCACTCCCGATACGCAAACGGCGAGATCTCGCTCGGCTTGATCTCGCTGCGGCCGCCCCAGAACACGTTCGTGTACGACACCGGAATCCCGATGCGCTCGAGGTGCTCGTCGATGGCGCGCTTGTGGGCGAGGACGGCCTCGCGCTCCGTTCCGTGGGCGACGGCCATGATGTTCACGTTGCGGAACTCGGGGCCGCCTTCGCGCCAGTAGCAGTGGGTGAGGATGTGGAAGCGGCCGACTTCGCGGCCGGCTTCGATCTCGCGGCCGGGCGGGACGGCCCAGTGGAACAGTGCATTGAAGCGCGTGACGCGCTCGCCGGTTTGCAGCGGCTTGACGTGCTCGAGGAACGTGGAGAAGCGTCCGATGACGCCGCGCGCGTTGAGGTTTTCGGCGACGGCGTAGAAGACGTCGGGGAGGAGGTCGGCTTCTTCGGCGCGGCGTTCCCAGACGTCGCGCACGATCTCGTCGGGCGTGAGCTCGCGCTTGAGCGCGGTCAGGACCTGCCATTCGAGGTCGGACAGCTCGACTTTCGCCGTGTCCTTCACGACCGCGAGCTCGTCCGACTTCGAGCCCGGCTCCATCCCTTTGCGGCGCACGTGGCCGACGCCGAGGGCGAAGATGCGGTTCGCGGGCATCACGCGGAAGGAGATCGCGCCGGTGAGCTTGGCGAGCAGCGCGCAGTGCTCTTCGATCGAGTAGCCCTGCGGCACCTTGACCGTGGTCCAGAGGCGATAGCTCGATCCCGGCGTCGCGGCGTCGGTCGAGCGGATGACGACGTGTCCCGAGAAGGGATCTTCGCGGAACATGAAGTCGAACGCTTCATCGAGCTTTTCGTTCGGGAGCTGCCACGCCACGAGCGCGCCCTCGGCGAGGTTCGTCGCCATGAGCGTCTGCCGCACGCGCCGAATCGTGCCGCCGCGCAGCATCGCGCGGATGCGCTCCATTACCAGCTCGACGTCGAGTCCCGCCATTTGCGCGATCTCGCCGAACGGGTCGCGCACGAATCCCTGGATGCGATCCTCGGAGACGGTGAGGATCTGCGCGTTCACGGGGTCGGTATGGGCGATGGGACTTTCGGCACTGGCGGCGGTCATGACCCGGAATCATATTCAATGACATGGGATCGCGCGTGTTCGCCCTCGCCCGCGCCGCCGTGTTCGCCACGGCGTTCATCTGGATCTGGACGTGGTTCTTTCCGCGCTGGTTTGCGCGCTCGAAAGGCGTCGCGCTGGAACTGCGGCCGGGCATCGCCGCGATCGCGCTGATGATCGTCGGCGGCGCGATCATGTTGTACTGCGTGTTCGCCTTCGCCTGGACGGGGCGCGGCACGCCCGCGCCGTGGGATCCGCCGCGGCGGCTGGTGGTGAGCGGGCTCTATCGCTGGGTGCGCAATCCGATGTACGTCGGCATGGGCATCTTCCTCCTCGGCGAGGCGCTGGCGCTTCCGGCGGTCACGCGGGAGATGCTGATCATGGCGGCGGTCTGCTGGGTCGTCGTCACCGGCTTCATTCTCGTGTACGAAGAGCCGACGCTGCGGCGGCTCTTTGGCGAGGACTACATCGAGTACTGCCGGCACGTGCGGCGCTGGATTCCGAGGCTGACGCCGTGGTAACCTCCCCGAACCTGGACTGATTTGCGTGGGCCGCTTGCAACCAGGATAAAAAAAGCTAAAGAGCCGGCGTTCGTCAGCTTTCGCGCTTCCGCGGCCCCGCAACCCAGCGGGGCTTTTTGTTTTCCGGAGAACCGATGCCTCAGCCTGACCGCACCGAAGAGCTACGCCGACTTCTGACGCAGCGCATCCTCGTCCTCGACGGAGCGATGGGGACGATGATCCAGCGCTATCAGCTTTCCGAGGAGGAGTTCCGCGGGGAGCGGTTCGCGAAGCATCCGCGCGACCTGAAGGGCGCGAACGATCTGCTCTGCCTCACGCGGCCCGACATCATCGAGGAGATCCATCGCGCGTACCTCGAGGCCGGCTCGGACATCATCGAGACCAACACGTTCAACGCCCAGGCGATCTCGATGGCCGACTACGCGCTCGAGCCGGTCGTGTACGAGATCAACCTCGAGGCTGCGAAGATCGCGCGGCGCGCGTGCGACGCGCTCTCGACTCCCGACCGCCCGCGCTTCGTCGCCGGCTCCCTCGGACCGACGAACCGCACGGCCTCGCTCTCGCCCGACGTGAACAACGCCGGCATGCGCGCGGTCACGTTCGACGAGCTCGTCGACGCCTACTACGAACAGACGCGCGGACTCGTCGACGGCGGCGCCGACATCCTGATGCCGGAGACGACGTTCGACACGCTGAACCTCAAGGCCGCGCTGTTTGCGATCGAGAAGTATTTCGACGACACCGGCATCCGCCTGCCGGTCATCGCCTCGATCACCATCACTGACGCCTCCGGCCGCACGCTTTCGGGGCAGACCGTCGAGGCGTGCTGGAACTCGATCAGCCACGCATCGCTGCTCGCCGCCGGCATCAACTGCGCCCTCGGCGCGGAGGACATGCGGCCGCACGTGGAGGAGCTCTCGACGCTCGCGCCGGTGTTCCTTTCCGTCTATCCGAACGCCGGCCTGCCGAACGCGCTCGGCGGCTACGACGAGACGCCGCAGATGATGGCCGCCGTGCTGCGCGACTACGCGGAGAACGGCTGGATCAACTTCGTCGGCGGCTGCTGCGGCACCGGCCCGGAGCACATCCGCGTGATCGCCGAGACCGTGGCCACGCTGCCGCCGCGCGTGCCGCCGCGGCCTCCGCAGGTGCTGCGGCTCTCGGGACTCGAGCCGCTCACCGTGCGCCACGACGGCGGCGAAGGCTCGCAGTTCATCATGGTCGGCGAGCGCACCAACGTCACCGGCTCGCCGAAGTTCGCGAAGCTGATCAAGGAAGGGGATCTCGACACCGCGCTGAAGATCGCGAAGCAGCAGATCGACGGCGGCGCGAACATCCTCGACGTCAACATGGACGAGGGGCTGCTCGACTCCGAGCAGGTGATGACCGACTACATCAACCTCCTCGCCGCGGAGCCCGACATCGCGCGCGTGCCGATCATGGTCGACAGCTCGAAGTGGTCGGTGATCGAGGCGGGGCTGAAGTGCCTGCAGGGGAAGTCGGTCGTGAACTCGATCTCGCTGAAGGAAGGCGAGGACGTGTTCCGCCATCACGCGCGGCTCTGCAAGCGCTACGGCGCGGCGGTAATCGTGATGGCGTTCGACGAGCAGGGGCAGGCCGACACGATCGAGCGCAAGGTCGCGATCTGCTCGCGCGCGTACGACATCCTCGTCAACGAAGCCGGCTTCGATCCGACCGACATCATCTTCGACGTCAACGTCCTCACCGTCGCCACGGGGATGGAAGAGCACGCGAATTACGGCGTCGCCTTCATCGAGGCCGTGCGGCAGTTGCGCGAGAAGTTCCCGCTCGCCAGCTCGTCGGGCGGCATCAGCAACGTCTCGTTCTCCTTCCGCGGCAACAACGTCGTGCGCGAGGCGATGCACGCGGCGTTTCTCTATCACGCCATCCGCGCGGGCCTGACGATGGGCATCGTCAACGCGGGACAGCTCGGGATTTACGAGGAGATCCCGAAGGACCTGCTCGAGCTGGTGGAGGACGTGCTGCTGAATCGCCGTCCCGACGCGACGGAGCGGCTGATCACGTTCGCCGAAACGGTGAAGGGCAGCGCGGCGAAGACGGAGAAGGAAGAAGAGGCGTGGCGGCAGGGCAGCGTCGAAGAGCGCCTCTCGCACGCGCTGGTGAAAGGCATCGTCGATCACATCGAGACCGACGTCGAGGAGGCGCGGCAGAAGTATCCGACCGGCCTGGCGATCATCGAAGGTCCGCTGATGGACGGGATGAACATCGTCGGCAACCTCTTCGGCGCGGGGAAGATGTTCCTGCCGCAGGTCGTGAAGAGCGCGCGGGTGATGAAGAAGGCCGTCGCGTATCTCCTTCCGTTCATGGAGGCGGAGAAGTTGAAATCCGGCGATGTGTCGGCGCGCGGGAAGATCCTCATGGCGACCGTGAAGGGCGACGTCCACGACATCGGGAAGAACATCGTCGGCGTGGTTCTCGGGTGCAACAACTACGAGGTGCTCGACCTCGGCGTGATGGTCTCGGCGGAGAAGATCCTCGACACCGCGGAGAAGGAGAACGTCGACGTCATCGGCCTCTCCGGCCTCATCACGCCGTCGCTCGACGAGATGGTGCATGTGGCGCGCGAGATGGAGCGGCGGCAGATCCGCAAGCCGCTGCTGATCGGCGGTGCGACGACGTCGAAGCTGCACACGGCGGTGCGCATCGCGCCGCGCTACAGCGCGACGACGGTGCACGTGCTCGACGCCTCACGCGCGGTGGCCGTCGTCAGTACGCTGCTCTCCGATCGCCGCGATGCGCTCGCAACCGAGACCGCCGCGGAGTACGCGCGGCTGCGCGAAGGGCAGGAGACGCGCTCCATCAACATCCTGCCGCTTTCCGAAGCGCGGCGGCGCGCGCCGTCGCTCGCCTTCGCGCCGGAGACGCCGTCGTTCCACGGCGTGCGGGTGTGGGAAGACGTGCCGCTCGATCGCATCGAGCCGCTGATCGACTGGACGCCGTTCTTCCAGACGTGGGAGCTGCGCGGACGCTATCCGCAGATCCTCGACGAGCCGCGCGCGAAGGAGCTGTACGACGACGCACGCAAGCTGCTCGCGGAGATCATCGAGAAGCGCCTGCTGCACGCGCGCGCGGTGTATGCGCTCTGGCCCGCGCATCGCGACGGCGACGACATCGTGGTGCCGGGTGGCAGGTTCCACACGCTGCGCCAGCAGCAGGAGACGACGACGGGACAGAACCTCGCGCTCGCGGACTTTGTCGCGCCGTCGGGCGACACGATCGGCGGCTTCGCGGTCACGGCCGGCATCGGCGTCGAAGAGCTGGTCGCGCATTTCCAGAAGGACCATGACGACTACAACTCGATCATGACCAAGGCGCTCGCGGACCGGCTGGCCGAGGCGCTCGCGGAGCTGCTGCACCGCGAAGTGCGTGGCGAGTGGTATGCGAAGGATGAACAGCTCACGCCCGAGCAGCTGATCGCCGAGAAATATCGCGGCATCCGTCCCGCGCCCGGCTACCCCGCGTCTCCCGATCACACCGAGAAGCAAACGCTGTTCGACCTCCTCGGCGCGGAGAAGCTCGGCATCCAGCTCACGGAGTCCTACGCGATGATGCCCGCGGCGTCGGTGAGCGGCTTGTACTTCGCGCACCCTGCCGCGCGCTACTTCGCCCTCGGCAAAATCGGCGCCGACCAGGTCGCGGACTACGCGCGGCGCAAGGGGATGACGGTGGAAGAGGTGGAGCGCTGGCTCGCGCCGAATCTCGGCTACGAGCCAGCGGTTTCGCAATCGCCGGTTACGGTTATTGCAAATACTTGAGCATTTCCTTCGCGGTCGCGGCTTCGTTGCCGTTCGGGTCGAGCTCGAGATACTTCGAGAGGTTCGACTTCGCCTCGGCGCTCTTGCCGGCGCGGACGTAGATCATGCCGAGCTCGTAGTACGCGCGCGCCATCTTCTCGTCGGCGGAGACGGCCTGCTTGAGCAGCTTCTCCGCCTGGTCGTCCTTGCCGCTGTTGATCAGCTGCGCGGCCTCGTTGAAGAGCTGCGGCGCGTTCGCGGGCATATGCTTCTGCGCCTCGGCGGCTTTCGCCTTGTCGCCCGTCGCGGTGTACGCCTGCGTGAGGACCGACCACATGTCGGTGTCCTCGTCGTCGATCTCCAGCGCCTTGTTCGCCGCCTCGATCGCCTTCGCCCAGTTCTTCAATTTCAGCTGCGTCTTCGCCATCGCGATCCACGCCGGCGTGAACGTCGCCTTGTTCGCGATCGCCGCTTCGAACTTCGCGATCGCCTCGGCGTGCTTACCGGCGTTCGCGAGCTCCGCGCCTTCGTTGTACGCGATCACCGAGGGATCCGGCGCCGCCGGCGCTTTGCCGAGTCCCGCCGCCGGAGCGCCGCCGCCCTTCGTCAGCTCGACATGCTTCAGATTCGGCTCGCCGAGCTTCAGCTTCACCGTTTCCTCGTACGACGTATAGCCGGGCGCGGCGTACGTGAACTTGTAACGGAGCGTGCCGTCGAGCACGAAGATCGCGTACGCGCCGTCGGCCTTCACTTTGGTGGTCTGCTTGACGGTCTTTCCTTCGACCGCCTCGATCGTGACCGTGGCGTTCGCGATCGGCGCCTTGGTGGCGGCGTCGGTCACCTTGCCGTTGACGCGCGCCTCGGCGCCGGCGAAAGCGTTCGCGGCCGTGAAGAGCAGCGTGATGAGGCAGAGCGGTGCGAGAGTCCTGCGCATGAGTTCGTCTCCTGAGGTTTTGGGTTCACGACTCTAAACGAATCGCAAGCCCGAGGGATTTCAATCGAACGTCAGGTACGTCTGATCCTTCAGGCCCTTCTCGAAATCCTGAAGCAGGCGCATCCCTTCGTTGGGGTTCACCCGATCCTGTTTGATGGCGATATCGATCTGCGCCTTCATCCGCTTCTCGAGATCGCGCCACTCCCACTGCGTCATCGCCAGCACCTCGCCGATCGGCTGGCCGGGGATCTCTTCCTCGATGTAGAACCCGGCCTCGGCATCGGGATCGAGGAACACATGCACCTCGTTCACGCGGCCGAAGAGGTTGTGGATGTCGCCCATGATGTCCTGATAGGCCCCGGTGAGGAAGATGCCGAGGTAATAGGGATCGTCGGGACGGATCTCGTGGAGCGGCAGCGTCTCGCGCTCGTCGTTGAGATCGATGTACTTCGAGACCTTGCCGTCGGAATCGCAGGTGATGTCGACCAGCGTCGACTCCAGCATCGGCTTCTCGTCGAGGCGATGGATCGGCACGATCGGAAAGAGCTGACCGAGCGCCCAGTGATCGAGCAATGACTGGAAGACCGAGAAATTGCAGATGTGCTGATCGGCGAGCTCGATCTGGAGATTGCGCACGTCCTCCGGCACTTCCTCCGGATCCATGGCGTTGACGATCATCTGCGTTCGCTCGGCGGTCTGCCAGTAGAGCGACTCCACGCGCGCCTTCACGTCGAGATTGAGCAGGCCGAGCTCGAACATCGTCTGCGCCTGCTCCTTGATCTGCTGCAGGTCGTGCCACGACTCGTTCACGGTCTGGTCGCTGAGGCGCTGGTCGATGTCGATCAGCTCCTTCACCAGCTTGTGATCGGCGGCGCGGATCTCGCGCGGCTCGAGCGGCGTCTTCTCGATCGCGCCGAAGGCCTGCACGACGAGCACGGAGTGATGCGCGACCGTGGCGCGGCCCGACTCCGAGACGATGTGCGGATGCGGCACCTTCTCGTCGTCGCAGACGTCCATGATGTTGTAGACGATGTCGCTCGCGTACTCCTCGATCGAGTAGTTCATCGACGAGTGGAACGTGGAGCGCGAGCCGTCGTAGTCGATGGCGAGGCCGCCGCCGACGTCGATGTACTCGAGCTTGTGGCCGCTCTGGTACAGCTTCGCGTAGTACATCGCCGCCTCGCGGACGGCGCGCTTGATGGTGAGGATGTCGGGGATCTGCGAGCCGATATGGAAGTGCAGGAGCTTGAACGCGGAGCTCATGTTGGCGTGAGCCATGATCTCCATCGCCTCGAGCATCTCCGCGGTCGACAGGCCGAACTTCGCGTGCTCGCCGCCCGAGGTGGCCCACTTGCCCGCGCCCTTCGCGAGAAGCCGCACGCGCAATCCGATCCAGGGATCGACGCCCATCTCCGCGGCGATCTCCGTGATGGCCTCGACCTCGGAGACCTTCTCCGCGACGATGATCACTTTCTTCCCGAGCTTGCGCCCGATCAGCGCGGTGCGGATGTAGTTCCGGTCCTTGTAGCCGTTGCAGATGATCAGCGACTCGGGGTCGTTGTGTACGGCGAGGCCGGCGAAGATCTCCGGCTTGGAGCCGACTTCGATGCCGTGATGGAACGGGCGGCCGGCGTCGAGGATCTCCTCGACGACTTCGCGGAGCTGGTTGACCTTGAGCGGGAACACCGCGCGATAGAGGCCGCGGTAATTCTGATCGGCGATGGCCGCGTTGAACGCGCCGTTCAGCATCTCCACGCGATGGCGCAGCAGGTCCTGAAAGCGGATGAGGATCGGCGCCGAGAGGTTGATGCGCCGCGCCTCGCGCACGACGTCGATGATCGGAACGGCAATGCCCTTGCCCTGCAGCGGCGCGACCGTCATCTGGCCGTCGGGATGCACGTCGAAATATCCCCCGCCCCAGCGGTCGATCATGTAGAGAGAGACCGAGTCTTCGATCGTCCAGTCCCGCTGCTGCGCTTCAATGATTTCTTCGGCGTGCGTGGTCAATTTCGGGTTGGTGCCTCCAGCGGCGAAGAATAAAGCAAAAAGCGCCGGGGTATGGGGTAAGAGATGTATCGGGGACTGAAGTCAGCCCCCGGTCTCCTCATACCCCATTCCCCGTCACGTCCGATCAAACCCAGTCCGCTCAATCTCCCCCAACTCCTCTTCATTCAACACGAGCGAAACAGAAGCAGCGCTATCCACCGCATGCTCCACCGTGCGCGCGGCGGGAATGGGCACGATCGTGGAGGCCTGGGCGCGGACCCAGGCGATGGCGACGGCGTGGACGGAGGCGTCGTGGGTGTGGGCGATGTGCTGGAGGACTTCGAACTTCGGGAGCTTCTTTGCGAGGCGGCCGCCGCCGACGGGGCTGTAGGCGAGGAAGGTGATGTTGCGGCGGGCGCACTCCTGCGCGACGGGGATCGATTCGCGAAAGTACGGGTTCAGACGATTCTGCACGGAGACGACGGGGAGGATCCGGCTCGCTTCGTCGATCTCGGCGACGGAGACGTTGCTCAGGCCGAACCACCGGAACTTCCCTTCGCGCTGCAGCTCCGCGAACGCCTCGATGCTCTTCGCGAACGGCACCTTCGGATCGGGCGCGTGAAACTGGTACAGCGCGATCTGGTCCGTCTGCAGCGAGCGCAGACTCTGTTCGCACGCCTCGCGGATGTGTTTCGGGCTGCCGTCGTTCGTCCATGAGCCGCGCGGCCGGCGCAGGCCCGCCTTCGTCGCAACGAACACATCGTCCTTTCGCTCGCGAACGACCGACGCGATGAGGCGCTCGTTGTGGCCGATGTCGTCGTCGTCGAGGCAATAGACGTCGGCGGTGTCGATGAAGGTCATGCCGGCGTCGATCGCGGCGTGCAGCACGCGCCGTCCCACCTCCTCGGACGGTCGTCCGCTGGTCGACAGCGGCATGCCGCCGAATCCGATCGCGCTGATGGTCTGGCCGGTTTCATTGAGCGTTTTCGTTTGCACTTCCGTATTCTCTCCCCGAATGAAGATCGCTCGCGCGGCTTTGCCGATGTTCGCGGCTGTGCTCGTTCTCGCCGCGTACGCGTTTTACGGCAGCGTCGGCACGTTCGACTTCCCGCGCGTGTCGTGGGACCGCACGTACTCGAAGCCCGGCGAGGGCTATTACTCGAGCCTCGCCGAGGGATATCGGCGCGGGCAGCTCAACATGGCGCACGAAGCCGATCCCGGACTCGCGAAGCTGCACGATCCGTACGACCCGAACGTCCGCGGCTTCTACGGTACGCCGTATGTCTGGGACGCGAGCTACATCAACGGCAGGTACTACCTCTACTTCTCGTCCGTGCCGGTAGTGCTGTTCTATCTGCCGTACCGGCTGCTGCGCGGCGGCTATCCGCCCGACGGACTCGCGGCGGCGTTCTTCGCCGCGTGGGCATTCGTGATGTGCGTCGCCGCGGCGTGGCGCGCGCTCGCGGGACGCAGGCTCCACATCCCGTTCACGCTGTGGGTCCTGCTGCTCGGCTTCGGCACGCTCGTCCCGCTCATCCTGATCTACGTGCGCGTGTACGAGGTCGCGATCATCGCCGGTATGGCGATGTCGGCGACGTGGGCGTACGCGCTCGTGCGATTCACGCAGACCGGCTCCGCGCGTCACGCAGCGTGGATGGGGTTCTGGCTGGCGATGGCGATCGCCGCGCGCCCGAATCTGCTGGTGCTGCTGGTCGTCACCGCGTTCGCACTGCCGTGGCGAAAGTGGCGCGTCGTCCTCGCGTGCTTCACGCCGCTCGCGGTCATCGGACTGCTCGTCGCCGCGCACAACTACGTCCGCTTCCATTCGCCGACGGAGTTTGGCGTCACGTATCAGCTCACGTTCACGGCGATGCGCGATCACCGCGTTTGCAGCCTGTGCAAAGGCACGGAGCTGCTGCGCTTCATGAACAACACCATGCACTACGTCGCGTGGGCGCCGCCGATCCGCAGCAACTTCCCCTACGCCGACTTCGGGTTCATGAAGCTCGATCCGCTGGTGTCGTTCCCCGGCGTCCCCGAGCCGATGATCGGCATCGGCCCCGTGAATCCGCTGACGATCGTGGGGACGCTGCTCGCGATGATCGTCTTCCTCGGCCGCCGTCCGCTCGATGAGGGAACGCGCGGCGGTTTGCGCATTCTTCTCGGCGCGTGGCTGGTTCTCTTCGGACTCTCGACCTGCTGGTACGTGATCGTCCGCTACGCGCTCGATTTCTCGATGCTGATGACCCTCGGCACGGTGATCGCGATCGAAGCCGGGCTCTCGTTCCTCGGCGAAGCGGGAGTGCGGCTCTGGCCGTTGCGCGTCGCCGCAATCGTCCTCGCGCTGTTCTCGATTCTCTTCGGGATCTTCCTCGGCTTCACGGGGCCTCAGTCAGCGTTCGAGCAGACGAATCCGGAGCTGTACCGGAAGCTGTTCGAAGCACTGGCGCTGAAACGATGAGTCCCGCGAAATAGAGCAGCGCGCCGAGGACCGCCGGCGCGAGGTGCGTCGCGCTGTTGTAGCCGATGACGGGATGCACGCCGATCGCGGTCGCGAAGCCCGCGAGTCCCGCGACGAGCAGCGCCTGCCAGAGACTGCGCGTCAGCGGCGCACACCAGACCGTGAGCAGCATCGCGATGCCGCACGACGCGAGTCCGCCGCCGAAGCCGGCGCGGTCGTGCGCGATCAGCGGAATGAGATTCGGATGGATCGCCGCGATGTGCACCTTGTCGATGCCCATGAAGACGAGGTCCTGCGGCACGAAGACCTGTGTCATGCCGACGGTCATGATCGTCAGCCCGCCCGCGACGATCCCAATCGTTGCGAGGACGAGACAAACGCGCGCCGGATGCATCCGCTCGCCGGGAACCAGCAGCGTGCGCCAGCCGCGCGGCTCATGCAGGATGCGGCGCGTACGCGCGAGGCCCCACACGAACGGCGGCAGCAGCGCGAGCGTCGAGATGCCGTGCCACGTGTCGAGATAGCCGTAGCCGAGGTAGGTGAGAAAGCTGAGGAAGCCCGCGGTCCCGCTCACCGCGATCGCCCACCACGACCACGCTTCGCCGCGCGCCATCGGAAACTCGAGCAGCCAGAGCCAGATCACGCCGAGCGCGATCAGCACGCCGCCGAACGAGACGCGGTCATGCATCATGAAATGCACGATCCGGCAGCCGTGCATCGTGCAGAGCTGCTGCGCCGTCATGCCGAGGTACGCCGTGTCGTGCGGCAGGAAATGGCCGGTCGCCGCCTGGAAGAGCGCAAACACGCCGCAGCCGATGAGCACGAGCGCCGCGAGCCGCAGCAGCGGACGGCCGTCGCCGAGGAGAGTGCGGAAGAAGCTGTCGTCGCTGGTACGCGACATGCGGCTATCGTACACCGCCATGAAACAGTGGACGTTTCTGCTCGTCCTGCTCGCCTGCTCGCCCGGCTCTGACAGCGCGGTCGCGTCGCAGCCAGCACCCGCCGTCGTCGCAAAGAACCTCGAGGTGCCGTGGTCGATTGCCATCGCGCCGGATGGGCGCATGCTCTTCACCGAACGCCCCGGACGCGTGCGCGTCATCGAGAAGGGGACGCTGCGCGCGGAGCCGCTGTACGTCGTGAAAGACGTCGCGCAACGCGGCGAGATCGGGCTGATGGGACTCGAGCTGCATCCCGACTTCGCGAAGAACCGCCTGCTCTATCTCAGCTACGGCATCGAGCGCGGCGGAAAGCTCGTCGTCGACGTCGTGCGCTTCCGCGAGACCGGTAGCGCGCTCGTCGAGCTGCGGCCGATCATTCGCGATCTGCCCGCGGCGCGCTACCACGCCGGCTGCCGGCTGAAGTTCGGCCCCGACCGCAAGCTCTACATCACCACCGGCGACGCGACCGATCGGGAGATCGCGCAGGACCTGGCGAACCTCGGCGGCAAGATCCTCCGCGTCAACGACGACGGCAGCATCCCCGCCGACAACCCCTGGCCGCGCTCGCCGGTCTGGACCTACGGACATCGCAATCCGCAGGGACTCGCGTGGGATCCGGTCAGCGGCCTGCTCTTCGAGACGGAGCATGGCCCGTCCGGCTTCGACGGCGGCACGGGCGGCGACGAGGTGAACATCATCGAGAAAGGTAAGAACTACGGCTGGCCGGTGATCCATCACAAGCAGAAACGCGCCGGCATGGAGGCACCGCTGCTCGAGTACTCGCCGGCCGTCGCGCCCGCGAGCGGCGCGTTCTGGCGCGGCGACTTCTATTTCGGCTGCCTGCGCGGCGAGCACCTGCATCGCGTGGTGCTCGATCCGAAGGACCGCCGCAAGGTGCTGCGCGAGGAGAAGCTGTACACGAGCCTCGGTCGCATTCGCGAGGTCGCCGCCGGCCGCGACGGCGCGCTCTATTTCTCAACGAGCAATCGCGACGGACGCGGAAATCCGGCCGCGAGCGACGACCGCATTTTCAGAGTGGCACCGTGACGACCCGGCCCGGCGGCGTGTCGCGCGTGAACAGCTCCAGCGCCGCGCGGACGACGCTGCGATGCCCCGCGCGATCGCCGGAGCGTCCGACGACGCGTCCGATCGCGGAGCCGTCGAACGTCATCGCGCGCGGCGGGCGCACGGATTCCGTCGCCGCGGGCGAGGCGCTGATGATGAGCGTCGGCACGCCGCGCGCCTCGATCTCGCGCGCGAGATTGCCGATCGAGCGATGGCAGGTCTCCGGGCAGCCCGCCGTCAACAGCACGAGCTTCGTCTTCGAGCGCTCGACCCTGTCCGCGATCTCCGGAAACGTCTTCTCGTAGAGCTCCTTCAGCCGCGTCGTGAATCCGTAGCTGTAGTGCTGGTCATTCACCCCCGCGATCACACCCTCCGCCGCCAGCGCGCGCAGCGTATCGATCGGAAAGACGATGTTCGGATCCGTATCGGCCTCGCTGTGATCGTAGTGATGATGCGCAATCTTCAGCGACGACGTCTCCGCCGTTCCCGGAATCACGCGATACGTCACATCGCCCGGATCCTCCGTCGGAAACGCCTCCTGATCCGTCCCATACACCCCCGCCGCCGACACGAGCGTCACGATCGCCGTGGCGAGGTCCTTTTCAAAAGGGGTGAATGGGATGCAGCGGCGGGCGATCGTTAACATGGTCACGCGGTCACGCAGTCACGCGGTCACGCGGCACCCGGTCCCCCAACTGCGTGACCGCGTGACTGCGTGACCGCGCAACCGCCTAAGACAGCTCCCTCAACACCTCAATCAGCTGCGCATTCTCCGGCGCCTCGCCGATATTGTGGACATCGACGTAGCGAACCACGCCCTCCTTGTCGACGAGGACGATGGCGCGCTCGCAGTGGCCTTTCTCTTCGAGGTACACGCCGTATTTGCGGGAGACATCGCCCTTCGGATGGAAGTCGGCGAGCAGCGGGTACTGCTGGATTCCGCCGATGGATTTTGCGAAGGCGATGTGACTGGGGATGGAGTCGACCGAAATGCCCACGACCTGGGCATCATACCGTTCGAAGTCGGCCATCTCGGCCTCGTACGACGGCATCTGAACCGTTCAGACGGGAGTCCAGTCGAGGGGATAGAACACGAGGACGACGTTCTTCTTACCGCGGGAATCGCTGAGTTTGAACCGCTCGCCGCCGCGATGTCCCGGAAGCTCGAAGTCGGGAGCCTGATCTCCCACCTGGAGCGTCCGGGTCTTGTCGGCGACGGAGGTTCTTCCAGTTGTGACCATGGGCGTTCTCCTTTCGTTGACGGGATTGTATCGGTCACGCAGTCACGCAGTCACGCAGTCACGCGGTTGCTGGGTTGCTGGGCATCCTTCCGCGTGACCGCGCGACTGCGTGACCGCGTGACCGCGTGACCACCGTTCTAATGCGTGCTCGTCGTCGCGGGAGGCGGCGCCGGTTTCTTCTTCGCGTCGTCCTGCATCTCGCGTCCTTTGTCCGAGATCGCCTTGCCCGCGGCTTCGGCGACTTCGCCGGCGCCCTGCTTGATGCCTTCGCCGGCTTCGCGCGCGCCGGCGGCGACGCGCTGCGCGGCCTCGGTTTTCGCGACTTCGGCGGCGCCTTCCTTGATCTGCTGGCCGACTTCCTGCGCGCCTTCCTTCACCTTCTGGGCGGCTTCGCGCGCATCCTGCTTCGCCTCTGCGGTCGCGGTTTGCGTTTCCGAGCTCGTTTCGATCTTTCCGTTGCACGCGAGGACGAGGCCCGACAGCAGGACGATGATTGCTTTTCTCATACAAGCGGGCGGAAGCAATTCACGCGCCTTTCGGTTTTTGCTCCCTCATGGCTGAGAACGACGACCGCATCATTCAGGGGATGGCAGGCAGCGGGGATTTCCGCGTGATCGCGGCGCAGACGACGACCGCGGCCGAGACCGCCCGCGAGATCCTCGATCTCGCTCCCGTAGCCGCCGACGCCCTCGGGCGCGCAATGACGGGCTCGCTGCTGTTGGCGCGCCTCCTCGACAAGGACGTGCGCAATCAGTACGTGACGCTGCGCTTCGAAGGCAACGGACCGCTCGGCGTCGTGATCGCCGACGCGACGGCGGTGGGCGCGGTGCGTGGCTACGTCGCCAATCCCGTCCCCGACGATCCGGTGCTCGACGTCGAGGCCGCGATCGGGAACGGCAAGCTCACCGTCGTGCGCGGCACGCCTCCCGCGGGGAAGCCGTACACGTCGCAGCTGCTCCTCGGCGGCACCGGCATCGCGACCGATCTCACGCGCTACCTGATGAATTCCGAGCAGATCGCGTCGGCCGTGCTTCTCGGCGTGCTGAATCGCCGCGACGGAGTCGCCGCCGCCGGCGGCATGGTCATCCAGGCGTTTCCTCACGCGACCGAGGAGTCGATCGCCGCGGTCGAGCGCCGCATCAGGGAAGCGCCGCCGCTCAGCACGCTCCTCGAGAAACTACCGATCGAAGACGTCGTCGCCACGGTGCTGCAGGGCCTCGAGTACAAGCAGATCGACGCCGGACACGCCGTGCCGGTCAGCTACACCTGCCACTGCAACCGCGAGCGCGCGCTCGCGCCGGTCGCGCTCCTCGGGCAGGACGAGATCCGCGAGCTGATGGACGAAGGCGGCACCGAAGTCGTCTGCCAGTTCTGCGGACGCAGGTACGTTTTCTCCGCCGACGACCTTCTTGCGCTCACCGCAAAGCACGATGCATGATGCGAGCTCGCAGCTCTCAGCTATTCGCTCGCAGCAAAGACCTTCCTGAGAGCTGCGAACTGAGAGCTGCGAGCTTCTAAGAATGCGATCCGTCATCACCGGCACAGGCATCGGCATCCCGAAGAACGTCGTGACGAACGACGTGCTGTCGAAAATCATGGACACCACCGACGAGTGGATCCGCACGCGTAGCGGCGTCGTCGAGCGCCGCTACGCGGATGAAGGCGAGGGATCGGCGGAGCTGGGGATGATCGCGGCGCGGCAGGCGCTCGCGGCCGCGGAGAAGACCACCGCCGACATCGACGCGGTGATCTTCGCCACGATGACGCCCGACTTCTACTTCCCCGGCAACGGTCCGGTGCTGCAGGCGAAGATGGGCTTCGGCGAGATCCCGACGTTCGACATCCGCCAGCAGTGCTCCGGCTTCCTCTACGGCCTCGACCTCGCCGACTCGCTGATCCAGAGCCGCAAATATCACCGCCTCCTCCTCGTCGGCGCGGACGTGCACACGCCGCTCATGCCGTGGCAGAAGGGGTGGCAGATCACGCTCGGCGAGGGTCGCGAGGTCACGCCGGAGGAGTACGAGTTCAACACGCGGTACCGCGATCGCACGGTGCTCTTCGGCGACGGCGCGGGCGCGGTGGTGATCGAGGGACAGGAAGACGGCGACCGCGGCTTCATCACCTCGCGCCTCTTCACCAACGGCTCGAACATGGAAGCGCTCTACATGAAGGGCGGCTCGCGCCAGCGTCCCTGGATCACCCCCGGCCAGATCGAGTCAGGCGATCTGATTCCGTACATGGAAGGACGCGAGGTCTTCAAGGCCGCCGTCTCGCGGATGCCCGAGGCGGTGCGCGCGGTGTGCAAAGCCGCCGGCATCAACGTCGAGGACATCGACGTGCTGCTGATCCATCAGGCGAACCTCCGCATCGTCGAAGCCGTGACCAAACAGCTCGCCCTCCCGCCGGAAAAAGTCCCGCACAACATCGAGCGCTACGGCAACACCACCTCCGGCACCCTCCCCATCCTCTTCCACGAATGCATCGAAGACGACGTCATCCGCCCTGGCATGCTGGTGTGCTTCACCGCGCTCGGGTCGGGGTTGCATTGGGGGGCGGCGCTTTACCGGGCGTGAGTCTCCTGGTCTCCTGGTCTCCTAGTCTCCTGGTCTCCGAGTCTCCTGGCAAAAACCTCTATGAGACTATGAGACTCTGAGACTATGAGACTCGCTTTCACGCTGCTTGTCCTGACGACAATCGCGCACGCGGACACGCTGACGTTCATAACGGACAACCAAATCTCCGCTCTCGCGACCGAAATCTCCGGCGAGTCGGCGAAGCGCAATCTCGAGGGGTTCTCGCGGCATCACCGCATGCGCGGGTCGCGCGGGTATCACGCGGCGGCGGAGCAGATCGTCGCGGAGTTGAAGCGCTATGGGCTGGCGGACGCGCACATCGAGGCGCTGCCGGCGGACGGGAAGATCTTCTACGGCACGCAGCGGTCGCGGCCTTCGTGGAACGCCGAGTTCGCGGAGTTGTGGGAAGTCGGCGCGAATGGGGAGCGCGTCACGCGGCTCGCGAGCTGGGACGCGGCACCGATCACGCTCGCGCAGGACAGCTGGAGCGCGGACGTCACCGCGGAGCTGATCGACGTCGGGCAGGGAACGTCGGACGCCGACTACGCGAACAGGGACGTGAAGGGAAAGCTCGTCCTCGCCGCGGCGCAACCCGGACCGGTCGCCGCGCTGGCGGTGCAGCGCTTCGGCGCCGCGGGCATCGTCAGCTACGCGCAGAACCAGCGCACGGCGTGGTACGGCGAGAACGAGAGCCTCATCCGCTGGGGACATCTCGAGACCTTCACGCCGGTGAGGACGTTCGCGTTCATGGTCTCGCTCAAAACCGCGCGCGCGTTGCAGCAGCGGCTCGCGAAGAACGAGACCGTCCGCATGCACGCTGTCGTTCGCGCGGGTCAGGAGCCGGGCGCGTACGAGCTCGTCACGGCGACGATGCCCGGCGCGGAGCTGCGAGAGCAGGAGATCGTCTTCAGCTGCCACCTCGATCATCCGCGTCCCGGCGCGAACGACAACGCCAGCGGTTGCGCGACGATCCTCGAGGTCGCGCGCACGCTGTCGAAGCTCGTCGCCGAAAAGCGCCTCGCGCCGCCGCGCCGCACGATCCGCTTCGTGTTTCCGCCGGAGATCGAAGGCACGCTGGCGCTGCTCAACGGGAAGCCGGAGATCGCCGCGCGGATCAAAGCCGCGATCCATCTCGACATGGTCGGCGGCGGTCCGGAGACGAAGGCGATCTTCCACGTCACGCGCGGTCCCGCGAGCCAGCCGTCGTTCATCTACGACATCGCCGAGTCCCTCGGGCAACTCGTCAACGATCAGAGCGCGCGCTACGCCTCCACCGGCACCGCGCGCTGGCCGCTCGTCGCGCCCGACGGCGGAAAGGAAGCGCTGCTGGCGATGATGTCGCCGTTTTCGCAGGGCAGCGATCATCAGGTCTACAGCGACAGCTCGTGGGGCATCCCCGCGATCTATCTCAACGACTGGCCCGACCGCTACATCCACACGAACATGGACGTGCCGGCGAACATCGACTCCACCAAACTCGCCCGCGCCGGCTTCATCGCCGCCGCCAGCGGCTACGTCCTCGCATCGATCACCCCCGACGACGCGCCCGCGCTCACCGCGATGCTCGAGCCCTTCGCCCTCGAACGCCGCGCCGCCGCCATGCGCCGCGGAACCACGAAGTTCAACGAGTGGTACGAGCAACAGATGAAAGCCTCGGTCAACCGCTTCTTCCTGCCCCATTCCCCAACCACCAACCCCCAACCACCAACCACCGCATACACACGCAACCCAAACATCAAGGGAACGATGGGCGCCTTCGGCTACGACTACTTCACCGACCACTTCGGAACGAAGAAGCTCGCGCTGAACGAGGAGTACCGCTACGAAGCGCTGAACCTCGTCGACGGCGCCCGTACCCCGGCCGAGATCCGCGACGCGCTCTCCGCGATTTACGAACCGGTCGAACTGAAGGACGTCGAAGAGTACCTGGCCGCGCTCGCGTCGATCGGCGTCATTCGCCCTCCTCTCATTCGTCGCGCAGGTAGCGCTCCATGAGCGTCGCGTTCTCGTTCATCGCCTGAATCTGCACCCAGTACGCGCGCAGGAACATCAGCAGCGACGCCGCCGCGAGCGCGTCGTGCAGCCAGCGCGGCGTCTTCCCCGAGCCCACGCCGCCGCCCATGATGAACGTGACCATGATGACCGCCATCGCATACATCGCCGTCGGAAAGACCTTCGACTTGAACGCCTTCGTGCGCTGCAGCACGTTTGCGTCCATGTTCGACTTTTCCTTCAGTTCCTTCCCCGTCCCGATGAAGAAGAACATCGTCATCGACTGCGAGAACAACCCGATCACCACCGTCACGATCGCGACCACGATATGGTCCGCCGCATGCGCCGGATTCGCCTGAAATCCCATCACGATGGTCGTGATGAGACCGGCGATGGTGAGTAATGTCGTTATCAGTAAGGCCTGGGCCACGCGCGCATTGTAGGGGTATGAGGCATGAGGTATGGGGTATGGGCTTTCTCTCTCATGCCCCATCCCCCATCCCTCATACCCCATCCCCCATACCCCGTTTGATAGACTCGCCCGCCGTGACCGACAGGACCACGTATCGCGAGTCGGGCGTCGACATCGACGCGCAGGACGAGGCGCTGCGCGAAGTGAAGCGCATCGCGCGCGATACCTACACGCCGGGCGTGATGTCGGACATCGGCTCGTTCGGCGGGCTGTTTCGCGGGACGTTCGAGGGCATCGAGTCGCCCATCCTCGTCTCGTCCACCGACGGCGTCGGCACGAAGCTGCGCGTCGCCCGGGCGATGAAGATCCACGACACAGTCGGCTACGACCTCGTCTGCCACTGCGTCAACGACATCCTCGTGCAGGGCGCGCGTCCGCTGTTCTTCCTCGACTACTACGCCACCGGCAAGCTGCGCCCGCCGGTGATGACCGACGTGATCCGCGGCATGGCGCGCGCGTGCCGCGAGAACGGCTGCGCGCTCATCGGCGGCGAGACCGCGGAGATGCCCGGCTTCTACGGCGACGATGACTACGACGTCGCCGGCTTCATCCTCGGCGTCGTCGACGAGAAGAACCTCATCGACGGCAAGGCCGTGCGCGAAGGCGACATCCTCATCGGCCTCCCCTCCGCCGGCCTGCACACCAACGGCTACTCGCTCGCGCGCCGCATTCTCTTCGACAAGCTCGGCTACGACGAACAGTCGATCATCCCCGGCATCGGCAAGGCGGGCGAGGTGCTGCTGCAGCCGCACCTGTCGTATCTCAAACCGCTCCTGCCGCTCGTCGAGGAGCGCGCGATCCACGCGCTCGCGCACATCACCGGCGGCGGACTGACGGACAACGTGCCGCGCGTGCTCCCCGACACGCTCGACGCGCACATCAAGCTCGGCTCGTGGCCGGTGCTGCCGGTCTTTCGCTACATGTACGAGAAAGGCAACGTCGACCGCGACGAGATGCTGCGCGTGTTCAACATGGGCATCGGCATGGTGGTGATGCTCGCGCCGTCCGAGGTCGATCGCGTGGCGAAACACTTCACGCAGATCGGACAGCCGTACTACTTCATCGGCAACGTCGTGCGCGGCAGCGGCCGCGTGCAGTACGACATTCCGCCGACCGGCTTCGCCTCGTGGATCGAGTGATGCGTCTGGCAGTGCTCCTGTCAGGCCGCGGCTCGAACTTCCAGGCGATCCATGAAGCCGTGAAGCGCGGCGAGCTGCCGGCGGAGATCGTCTGCGTGATCTCCAATCGCCCCGGCGCTCCCGGCATCGAGCGCGCGCGCGGATACGGCTATGACGCGCACGCGATCGATCACAAGACGTTCCCCGATCGCGCCGCGCATGAAGCGGACGTGCTGCGCGTGCTCGACGCCGCGCGGCCCGACTACATCGCCCTCGCCGGCTACATGCGCCTCCTCAGCGCGCCGTTCATCGACCGCTGGCGCCACCGCATCGTCAACATCCACCCCTCCCTGCTGCCGTCCTTCCCCGGCGTCGACGCACAGGCGCAGGCCCTCGCCTGGGGCGTCAAAGTCTCCGGCTGCACCGTCCACCTCGTCGACGAACACCTCGACGCCGGCCCCATCCTCGTCCAGCGCACGGTCCCCGTCCTCGACACCGACGACGCCGCGTCACTCGCGGCGCGGATTCTGGAGGAGGAGCATGTTGCGTATGTGGAGGCGTTGAGGTTACTGGCTACGAGAAGGTGTCGGATTGACGGGAGGCGTGTGGTCTTCGATGGGTGAATGGGGTATGAGGTATGGGGCACCCTTACCCCATTCCTCTTACCCCATTCCTCTTACCCCTTACCCCCTCATCAGAACGGCAAAAACGACTTCCACCACGGCTCTTTCGCCACGTCCTGCGCCGCGACGGCGGGGATTTTGGCGAGGGTCTCGTTGCCGCGCTGGACGACGATCGTGCCGATGCGCTGGCCGCGCTTGACGGGGGCGGTGACGGCGCCGCCGCTGAACGCTACGCGCACGCCTTTTTCCTCGCCGCGCTTCACGAGCGCCTTCACGTCGGTCGCGGCCATCACCGGCACCGACTTCGCGCGGCCGTCGTTCACCGACGCCTGCGCGACGACCGTGCCCTGCTTCACCGGCGTCACCATCTTGTAATTCACGAACGCCTGGTTCATCAGACGGCCGGCGATCTCGAACGAGCTGTCCGGGCCGCGCGACGTCTTCGCGCCCATCACCACGGCGACGAGCTCCATCCCGTTGCGCTTCGCGGAGGCGGTGACGCAGAAGCCGGCCGGGCCGGAGAAGCCGGTCTTGATGCCGGTCGCGCCTTCGTAGAAGCGCAGCAGGCGATTGGGGTTGTAGATGCGCGCGAGCGTGCCGTTGCGGAACTCCATCTCCGGAATCACGGCGAGCGAGCGCATGAACGGATGCTTCATCAGCGCCTGCCCGAGGACGGCGAGGTCGTGCGCGCTCATGACGTTGTTGCGGGACGGATCCTGCGAAGGAAGTCCGTGCGGATCGTAGAAGCGCGAGTCCTTCAGGCCGAGGTCCTGGGCCTTGGCGTTCATCATGTCGGCGAACGACTCGGCGGAGCCGCCGATCTTCTCGGCGATCGCCTCGGCGGCGTCATTCGCCGAATGGACCATCGTGGCGATGAGCAGATTCTTGACCGGCCACACCGAGCCGGCGCGCAGATAGATCTGCGACCCGCCCATTTTGCTGGCGCGTGCGGAGATCGTGATCGGCGTGTCGTAATGGAGGTTCCCGCTCTGGATCTCGTCCATCGCGATGAGCAGCGTCATCATCTTGGCCATCGACGCGGTGGGCAGCGGCTTGTGCGCGTTCTGCTCGAAGAGCACGCGTCCGCTCGACGGCTCGATCACATACGCGGCGGTGAAGCCGGTGGGATTGTTCTGAATGGTGGCGGAGACGGGGCCGCCTTCTTCGTTCTGGGCAAACGAGGGGACCGCAAAAGCGGCGATCGCAAGGGCGACGATGATTCGTTTCATGCAGTGGCCCGTTTGCATGGGGCATACCACTGCTGAGATTACTTGCGCGCCCGTTTTTTCGTCGCCCGCGAGGTGCGCGGGATGGAGCTGATCACCGTCCAGTCGTGTCTGGTCACGACCACCGGCTCCTTCGCCTTCGGCCACAGATCGATCGGGATGTAGTAGTAGCCGTCGCCCAGCACCCGCGACTTGATCGCCAGATCGCGCATGCTCTTGCACAGCCCATGCTTCCCGCGGATCGCCGACCGCTCGACGATGATCCCCGTCGACTCCCCAACCCCCTGAAACACGCTGATTTCAGCGCACAAAGAATTGACCAGCGTCATAGCTGACGGGAGTATTAGCAAGATCTGAACCCAACGGACTCGTCGGGGCGGGGAATGGAGCTACGACTTCAGCTCGACGTTCCAGTACGCCTCATCCAGGAAGTTCTTCCAGATCTCCGGATACGTCCGGCCCTGCAGGCGATGCAGCGGGTGCCATTTCGGGCGGTGCGGATGGCGGATGAGGCGGATGTCGGACTCGCTGAGGAGCTTGTTGCCCTTGCGCACGTTGCACGGCAGGCACGCGCAGACGACGTTCTCCCACGTCGACTTGCCGCCGCGCGAGATCGGGACGACGTGGTCGAGCGAGAGCTCCGACGAGGGGAACTTGCGGCCGCAGTACTGGCAGCGGTTCTGGTCGCGCAGATAGATGTTGCCGCGCGAGAACTTCACCTCCTGCCGCGGCAGCCGGTCGAAGACCAGCAGCTGTACCACGTGCGGGATCAGGATGTTGCGGCTCGGCGTGCGGACGTAGTGATCGTCCGCCTGCACCGGAATGTCCGCCCAGTTCTCGAAATCGTAGGTGCGGTAGTCGGAGTCGACGGCGCGAACCTGTCCCTTGTACAGAAGCGTCAGAGCGCGGCGCACGGACGTGATCTGTACGGCCTGGAACACTCGGTTCAACACCAGTACATGACCGTCGAGCATACGGATCGCCACCATGATATTGCAAAAAACCCCTGATTTGAGACACACTTACCGGTCAGGCGAGACTCGATCAGCTGTTTGGAGTGAGACGTCCCGGCCGCGATCCGGGCGTCATGGGTGTGGTTTGGGAGGCTATATGCGCGTTGGTTCACGGGTCGCTCTGCTCTTCGTATTCGTCCTCTGCGCTCCGATTCTCTCGGCGGATCACTTCCGGGCGGAGTGTCCACTCTCGCTCGTCGACTCGACGCCCGCGTCGCAGACGCCGTCGCAGGACTTCGACCTGTCGCCGCACGGCGTGTTCCGCAACGGAACGCTCGTGCACGTCCTTCGCGGCAACGTCATGACGACGTACACCACGAACGACGTCGGCGATCTCCAGATCGCCCGCACCGACCCGATGTCCTCGCTCGCGGGGCGCGAGACGAATGCGGGAGTCGCGTTCGGCAACGGCTATCTCTTCGTCAGCAGCGAAGCCGGCCTCGAGATCTTCGACATGCGCAACGTGCGTGCGGGCGGGAACGCACCGCTCCTCGTGACGCGCGTGCCGGGAGCGCACTATCGCCGTCTCGCCGTGAACGGGACGAAGCTCGCCGGTCTGTATCCCATCTCCGACTATCCCTGCTTCCCGCGCGGCCTCCCCACCGAGGCCTGCTACAACACCATCGACATCTACAACATCACCACCATCAGCTCGCCGACGCTCGTCGGCCAGATCGACTCGCGCTCGCGCGGCGGCACGTACCGCGGCTTCCACGACATCACCTTCAACTTCGGCTTCCTCTTCGCGCTGGCGGGAACGCCGCTCGCGGGCGAGACCGACATGGTGGCGTACAACGTGTCCAACCCCGCGGCGCCGATCCTCGTGACCCCCGACATCCTCACGAAGGGGCGGTTCTTCGTCAGCAACACCACCGACTTCATCGCCACCATCGACGACGACGTGATTCACATCTATCGATTCCTGCCGCTCTTCGCGATCGTCGAGCTGACGAAGATCGTGACCATTCCGGCCTACCTCACCATCGAGCGCAGCAACCCGATCCGCTTCCATCAGCAGGCGTTCTATGACGACACGACGGCGCGTCTGATCACACTGATCGAAGAGATGGATCCGATGACGCTCAACCCGGCGCGCACGATCGCGTTCGACGTCTTCGATTTCACGGTCCCGCAGTTCGAGGGGTCGGTGGAGCGCATCTACGAAGACGTGACGATGACGCTGGAAGACGAGGTGAAGTACAACCCGCTCGCCGTCGGCGCGTTCGTCTACGTCGTCGGCGAGGAGAGCGGGACGCAGGAGTGGGGCGCGTGCAATCGCGCCACGGGCCGCATCGAGCTGGACAACCCGGCGTTCCTCGTCTGCGGCGGGACGGAGATCCACGGCTGGGTCACCGGCACGCAGAAGATCGTGAACGTGGAGCTGCTGCTCGATAATACGTCGCTCGGCAACGCGATCGTCGGCGGTCCGGTGCGGACCGATGTTTCCTCGACGACGCCGGTGACGACCTGGCGTGTCCTCAACGTCAACCTCGACGCGATCGCGCGCGGCGATCATTTGCTCCGCGCCATCGCCACCGATTCCCTCGGGCAGCGCCGCCAGTTCGCGTTCAAGCGCCTCTTCTTCCCCGGCGCTCCGAACAACTGCAGCATCCCGCGCCGCCGTTCGGTGCGCTAGCCCATTTCGTCAACAATCCTGGATGCGGCCGACCTCGGGTCGGCCGCATTTGTGATGGGCCGTCCCACGACGAGGTAGTCCGCTCCCGCGTCGATCGCCTCGCGCGGCGTCATCGTCCGCCGCTGGTCGCCCGCATCCGCGCCGCTCGGGCGAATGCCGGGCGTGAGGATCACGAAGTCGCTGCCGCAGGCATCGCGAATCGGCGCGATCTCGTGCGGCGACGCGACGACGCCGCGCAGTCCCGCGCTTTTCGCGAGCCGCGCGAGCCGCACCGCGTTCTCCACCGCCGAGCCGTGCATGCCGATGCGCTGCAGCTCGGCGTCGTCGAGGCTCGTCAGCACCGTCACGCCGAGGACGAGCAGCGAGTCGTGCACGCACGCGCGCAGCATCGCCTCGCCGCCCGCAGCGTGCACCGTGGCGATCGATGCCCCGAGTCCCGCGGCCTCGGCGACGGCGTTCCGGGCGGTGTTCGGGATGTCGTGGATCTTGAGATCGAGGAACACGCGCTCGCCGCGCGCAACGACCTCGCGCACGATCGACGGACCGTTCGCGATGAACGCCTGCAGCCCGAGCTTGAACATCCCGACGACGCCATGCAACTCGTCGACGAGACGGAGGACGTCTTCGCGTTTCGACACATCGAGGGCTACCACCAGACGGTCGCGTGATTGCATCATTGCTCCCGATGGACAAGTTTACCGTTGCCCGCCTGCTCGACGAGATCGCGCGCTATGTGGAGCTCGGCGATCCGAAGCCGTTTCGCGCGCGCGCGTTCGAGAAAGCCGCACGCGCGATCGAGTCCGTCGATGAAGACCTGGCGGAGCTCGTCGAGTCGGGGAGGATCTACGACGTCTCCGGCGTCGGCAAGGCGACGGGGCAGATCGTCGAGGAGCTCGTGCGCACCGGCGAGTCGCGCTATCTCGACGAACTGCGCGCGCAATATCCGCCCAACATCTTCGAGCTCCTCCGCGTCCCCCGTCTCGGCCTCCGCAAGATCGGAGAGCTCTACGCGGCGCTCGGCATCGCATCGCTCGACGACCTCGAAGCCGCCGCAACCAGCGGCCGCCTCGCGCAGCTGAAGGGCTTCGGCGCGAAGACCGCGGAGCAGATCCTCAAGGGCATCGGGTTCGCGCGCCTGCGCGAGTCGCAGTTCCTGCTGCCGATCGGACTCGAAGCCGGCGAGTCGCTGCGCGCTCGGCTCGCGGAGATCGACGAGATCGAGGACGCCGAGATCTCCGGCAGCGTGCGCCGGCGGCTCGAAGTGATCCGCAACGTGAATCTCGTCGTGTCGACGAAGAAGCCCGCCGTCGTCGCGCAGAAGCTCGCCGGCCTCGTCGCGAACCTCGAGCCGCTCGACGACACGACCTGGAAAGGCGTGATCCGCGGCGAGCTCGATGTGCTCATCCACATCGCGGCGCCCGCGAACTTCGGCAGCGAGCTGCTGCGCACCACCGGCTCGCGCGAGTTCGTCGAGGCCTTCGGCAAGATCCCGAAGGCGAGCCGGGAGAACGATGCGTTCCGAACGGCGAAGCAGACGTTCG
>Ga0070700_100000173_pt1 | contig 36530 bp, 32 predicted proteins | sample KBSK5101metaG_FD_65456 | JGI IMG/M metagenome (GOLD analysis project Ga0070700, IMG submission 65456) | Corn, switchgrass and miscanthus rhizosphere microbial communities from Kellogg Biological Station, Michigan, USA - KBS K5-10-1 metaG | ecosystem: Host-associated > Plants > Roots >...
TTGATACTGCCGGCACCGCCGGTCAGAGCGTAACCGCTACGGTTACCATCGGTGGTGTGGATCCGAGCTGCAATGCAACGGCATCCTGCACGACCGGTGTGAAGCCGGAGATTCGGCAACCGACGAAGTTTGACGAGTATGGCAATATCCGCTTCAACGACGAGAAGGCCAGACTCGACAACTACGCCATTCAGCTCCAGAACGACCCGACCTCAAGTGCAGCGATCCTTGTCTACGGTAGCTGTGAGGGTGAAGCGCAACAGCGTGGCGACCGCGCTAAGGACTACCTGGTCAATACGCGCGGAATCGAAGCTGGACGCATCACCGTCGTCGATGGTGGCTGTCGTTCAGACCTGACGGTTCAACTCTGGATCGTGCCGCAGGGAGCAACCGCACCTGCGCCCGATACAGCAGGCGCCGTCTCGCCGTGCCCGCCGTGTAAGAAGGCTCGTCCGAGAGGCCGTACGCGCAGAGGTGATGAAGAATAAACCTGGTTGGGTTTAGCCAATCCACTTCCAGTCGGGCGATGCCACAAAGCATCGCCCGACTGCTTTTGTAGCGAGCTAATTTGTGCAACGAGTGATCGTTAGGCGCGCATCCTAACTTCGCCCCAGCTTTTAGGATACAAAGTAACGAAACTGTAATAAACTAGGGGGTCACGGTGAGCCATGTGCTCCTTACGGTCGAGACCCTGGATGAACTAACGATGAAACGAATTGCTAAGCTACTCCCCCTGGTAATTGCTGTCTTTGCACTATTCACGGTCGTCACACTCGCCGCCGACGGCGATGCCAACGATCCTGCACTGTATTCGAACGACTGGCGTACGACCGGCCCTCCGGGAGGAGACGTTCGCGCATTGGTAGTCGATCCATCGAATCCGGATCGCTTCTACTTCGGCACACTTGACGGGCAGATCTACACCTCCGGCGATGGCGGCAAGCACTGGCAACTGCTCTATAACTTTGGAAAGCCGCGACTCTTCGTCGATAACATCATTGTTGATGAACGTAATCCAAAGGTCATCTACGTGGGCGCGCACCGGCACAATCAGCCGGGCGGATTCTTCAAATCCACTGACGGCGGCGTCACCTGGCGCGAGAACGCGCAGTTGAGAAACGAAGCGCTGCACTCGCTCGCACAGTCGGAGGCGGATCCCAACACGCTTATTGCCGGGACTTTTACCGGGATCTTTCGCTCGGACGATGCCGGTGAAACATGGAAGCAGCTCCCGACTCAAAGCGAGCCCGGATTGATTCACGTTGAATCGCTCGCGATCGATCCGCGCACTTCCAACACGATTTACGCCGGCACATTCTATTTGCCTTATAAATCAGTTGACGGTGGACAAACCTGGAAGTCGATCAAGAACGGAATCATTGACGACTCCGACATCTTTGCGATCGATATCGATCCGCACGATCCCAATCACATTATTGCCTCTGCCTGCAGCGGCATCTACGAGAGTAAAACCGGCGGTGAGAGCTGGCGTAAGGTTCAGGGCATTCCGTCTCAGTCGCGCCGCACACGCGCCATCCTGCAACATCCCTCAGTGCCCGGAATGGTTTTCGCAGGCACCACCGAAGGTTTTTGGCGCTCCGATAAGGGCGGCGATCCAGACTCGTGGATGGTAACCACTTCGCGCCAACTCGAGATCAACTCCATCGCTGTTCATCCTTCACGTCCCGATATGGTTTTCATCGGCACGAATAATTACGGTGTGATGGTGTCGAACGATGGCGGCAAGTCGTTCACTCCGACTAACGGCGGGTTCAGCGGTCGTTTTGCCAACGCGATTCTGGCTGATCGCGAAACACCAAATCGCATTTACGCTTCGACCATCAACACTGCTACGGGCGGTGGATTTCTGTTCGTCAGCAACGACAATGGCGAGACCTGGCGTCCATCGATGCGCAGCATGCCGTCGCGACTCATCACCTACGCGATCCTTCAGGACGCGCGTGATGCCAACATAATTTACCTGGGCACAAATCTCGGCGTTTATCGTTCGCTCGATCGCGGCACGTCGTGGTCGCCCGTGTGGGCCGTTGAGAAGAAGGCGCCGGTAAAGAAGACCTCTAAACGTGCGATAGCTTCGCAGTCGAAACGTCCCGCGAGTTCGCAGCCAGACGATGATTCAGTACTCCAGGCACAGCAGGCACTGACAGCCGCCGGCTATCATCTTGGTGAGCCAGACGGCAAGTCTGGACCGGCAACCACCGTGGCGCTGAAGAAATTCCAGACCGATCGACATCTGCCCGTAACCGGTAAACTCGATGCGATTACACTCGCGGCACTCGGCGTCAGAAAATCCAGTGACCCGGCAGCGGCGGAAAAAGCTGACTTGATTCTGCCGGACGCAGTCTACGCCCTGGTCCATACAGTAGATCCGAACACTCAGGAACCTGCAATTCTGGCGGCTACCAACAGCGGACTCTATCGCAGTGTAGATCCCTCTAAGGGATGGTTAAAGCTGTCTTACGGAAGTTTTGATTCTCGCACTACTTGTATTTCGACTGTCGCGAAAGAGCCCGAAACGATCTGGGTCGGAACACCGAGCGACGGTGTTCTGGTGTCGCGCGATAGCGGCAAAACCTGGCGTCAGGCCGACGTACCGCGTGAAGTGCCGATCAACGTCATCGCTCAGGATCCAAACCGTCCTGACTATGTTTACGTCGGAACGAAGCAGGCGCTCTTCATGTCGCACGATGGTGGTGCGACGTGGAAGGTGCGCGGCGGTAATCTTCCATTCGGTGATTTCACGAGTATCCTGATCAACCCGCGCAATGGCGACGAGATTTTCGCCGGCAACGCTTATCAGATCAGCGAAATCGGAGGCGGTGTTTTTCGTACTACTAACGCGGGGCTATCGTGGGCCCGAATCGATCCGAAGGGCGGACGCTTGCCGAGTCAAAGAATCTGGGCATTAGCGTTTGATGCTCACGATCAGAACGTGCTCTTTGTTGGATCACATTCGGCGGGCGTTTACGTCGTGCCGCGCACGACAGACGCGATCTCTGCTGCCCGGCAGTAACTACTATCGCAAAAGGGCCATCCACAGATTACACAGAATAGAAACATCTGTGTAATGTGTGGATGGCCTTTTACTACCTTCTTTCCTTGACATGCACTGATTCAGACGTGTACATTGCCGCCCTACCCGGTTAAAAATGGCGGCGGGTGTTTGTCGGACCAAGCGGGGCAACTACGGCAGGGCGGTAATCGAAACAAATTAGCTCGACAATTCAAATCCAAACGGCTCGCTTCCTCGCCAGCCTTCAACTCCCGACAACGCCAAGGACAATCCAGCTAAAGGCCGCTACACTGTCTGACAGTCAGCGAACACCTGCGCTGATTGTTCCGGCTTAGTGAGGCGCGATAAGATCTAATACGCGCTGAGAGTCACCGGGGCTTACAGGAGTATCAATGTCTAGTGAACAACCCAAGCTGAATAACAGCGAGGCCAACAACAACTCAACCTCCGGCCAGTCAGAGACTGCGCCGCAACAAAACGTTATGGCTTCTCAATCCGCACAGGCAGCAGCAGCACCAACAACCCAAACCACTGAACCCGATGAGTCGGACGAATCGCGCTCCAGCGGCGACGTCGACTTTGGACAACTACTCGATCAGTTCGAACAGGAACAGGCCACACTCGAAGAAGGCGAAGTCGTGCGCGGCACTGTCGTAGGTTTAAGTGAGCGCGGCGTCGTCATTGACTTTGGTTACAAGTCGGAAGGCATTGTTAACCCGGCCGAGTTTACCGAGAACGGCCAGCTTACCGTGAAAGCCGGCGACGAAGTGGAAGTGCTCGTGAAGAGCATGGAAACTGCCGACGGGCTGCCGGTCCTTTCGCGCGCCGATGCGGTGCGCATGAAAGCGTGGGACGATCTGGAGAAGGCCTATCGCGACGGCACGAGCGTAAAGGGCCGCGTGATCGATCGCATCAAAGGTGGTTTGCGTGTTGACATCGATGGCATTGCTGCTTTCCTGCCTGGTTCGCAGGTCGATGTTCGCCCCGTTAGAAATCTCGACAGTCTGCGTAATCAGATAATCGAAGCCAAGGTGATCAAGTTGAACCGCAAGCGGTCCAACGTTGTGTTGTCGCGCAAAGCCGTTATCGAGCAGGAGAACACTGGAAGGAAAGATCAAACGTTACAGCAGATCGAAGAGGACATCGTCGTCGAAGGACAGATCAAGAACCTCACTGACTACGGCGCGTTTGTCGATCTGGGCGGTGTTGACGGATTGCTGCACGTGACTGACATGTCGTGGGGACGTTTGCAGAATCCGAACGAGTTGTTCCGCGTGGGTGACACGATTCAGGTCAAGGTGCTGAAGTTTGATCGTGATCGCGAGCGCGTGTCGCTTGGTTACAAGCAACTATTGCCCGATCCGTGGTCCAGCGTCGAAGAGCGTTTCCCGGTGGGCACGCGCGTGTCCGGCAAGGTCGCGAGCGTCGCTGATTACGGCGCCTTTGTGGAACTCGAGAGCGGTGTCGAGGGACTGGTCCATGTTTCCGAAATGAGCTGGTCCAAGCGCGTCAAGCATCCGAGCAAGGTAGTTAATCCCGGCGACCTGGTCGAGGTTGAAGTGCTCAGCGTGGATCCAAGAGCGCGGCGCATCAGCCTGGGTATGAAGCAGGTGCAGGAAAACCCGTGGCAAACGTTGCACGAGCGTTATCAGGTCGGCACACGCGTACACGGACGGGTCAGGAATCTCACCGACTTCGGTGCTTTTATCGAGATTGAAGATGGAGTCGACGGGCTGGTCCATGTGTCGGACATTTCCTGGTCACGGCGGATCAAGCATCCCAGTGAAGTGCTGAAGAAAGGGCAGGAGATCGACGCCGTTATCACGAGTATCGACACTGAGAACCGCAGGCTGTCGCTTTCAATCAAGGATCTCGAGCCGAACGCGTGGGAGAAGTTCACCACCGAACACAAGCCGGGCGATGTGGTGCATGGAAAGGTGGCGCGTTTTGCCAACTTCGGCGCCTTCATCGAACTGGACGACAATCTCGAAGGTCTTTGCCACATTTCCGAGCTTTCGGAAGAGCGAGTGGCGAAACCGGAAGATGTGGTCCAACTCGGTCAGGAAATGGATTTCAAGATCCTGCGTATCGATCCCGAAACCAAGAAGATTGGTTTGTCAGCCCGGGCCGTTGGTAAGGACGAGCCGATCATCGATACCAAGATCTATTCATCTGAAGCTGGCGGCGGCATGGCCTCGCTCGGCGAGCTGGCTGACTTCGGCCTGAACAAATCCGACACCAGCGACGAATAGTCCACACTTTTTTAGCCACAGATTACACAGATCGGTTCCGATGATCCGAGTGATCTGTGGCTAAAGTCTTGCCCCGCCTGTCGTTTTTCTGATAGTGTACGGGTCAACATAACCTCGCCATTATCAAGACGTTATATTTCAAACACTCGAGGTAATGCATGACTAAAGCGGAACTCGTCGAAGACGTAGCTCGAGCGGCTGAGCTCACAAAGAAGGACGCTGAGCGTTTAGTCGAAATCGTCTTTGAAAGCATCATTGAAACCCTCAACCAGGGCGAGAAGATTGAGTTGCGGGGCTTTGGAAGCTTTCGCGTGCGCGAGCGCGGCGCGAGGCGCGGTCGAAACCCGAAAACAGGTGATCCGGTCAGTATTCCCGCGAAGAGAGTTCCGTACTTCAAACCCGGCAAAGAACTAAAAGAACTCATTAACGACGATAACCCCGGCTCACCCGCACCGGCGACGAGCTCTTCACTGCCAATTAGCGATGACAATCGCCAGCCTCCTATCATCTAAGCTGCAATGGATAGACTGTGGAGTCCCTGGCGCGCCAGGTACATCGCATCAGGCGTTGATGCACAGCGTGACAGTTGTGTGTTTTGCCTGATCGCGCAGCACCCTGAAGACGACGAAACCAATTTCGTGCTTCATCGCGCACAGCACGCATTCGTAGTTCTCAATCTCTACCCGTACATCAGCGGGCACCTGATGATCGTACCTTATCTGCACACGAGCGAGTTTGATTCAACGGCAAAAGAGATTACGGATGAAATGATGGACCTGGCCAAGAAGTCTCAAACCGCTCTGCGCGAGGTCTATTCACCGGCGGGGTTCAATCTAGGAATGAACCTCGGCGCTGCGGCGGGGGCCGGCATCGTGGACCACATGCACATTCATCTCTTGCCACGTTGGTCAGGCGATACTAACTTCATGACGACCGTCGCAGAGGCGCGGGTCCTGCCGGAAGACCTTCCAACGACGTACTCTAAATTGCGATCAAAATTTTAGCCAAAAAGGCACATAAAGCACACAAAAAGAAATCTTGTTTGGGCTTTTTGTTTGTGTGCCTTTTTGTGCCTTTTTGTGGCTACCTTTTGCCGACTTTTCGTGGTACGGCTTCGTCTTCAACTTCGCCGCCGCGGCTGATTGGAACTTCGGAAGGTTTGCTGTAACTGATGCCTCGTTCTTCACTATCGAGGTTTCCGGCCGGGAGTGGTGGCAGTGGTCCAGTAAGGGCTGGTGGGTTGAAACCGGGGTAATCAATCCGCGCGTGATAGATCGCAGTCAACGCACTGATCATCGCTTCGCGAATGGTCGTCAACTCCTGCAAAGTGACATCGCACTGGTCGAGTTGCCCGTCACTAATAATCGCATCGACAATCTTGACTACGATCGCGCGAATGTTCTCAGGATCAGGTCGTGCTAACGAGCGTGCCGCGGCCTCGCACGAGTCAGCCAGCATCATGATCGCTGCTTCTTTGAACTGCGGCTTCGGTCCCGGATAACGGAAATCACCCTCGTCCACAGTCTCGTTTGGCTTCGCTTGCGCCTGTGCTTTACGCAGGAAGTAGTGCAGCGTTCGGGTGCCGTGATGTTGCGGGATGAAGTCAGCGATCTTCTGTGGCAGCCCAATCTCTTTCGCGAGCTTCGCGCCGTACGTGACGTGACTGGTGATGATCTTCGCACTTTGATACGGACGCAGGCGATCGTGCGGGTTATCACCCTGCTGGTTTTCGACGAAATACTCGGGCGCCGCGAGTTTGCCGATGTCGTGATAAAGCGCTCCAATACGCGCGAGCAGTGGATTTGCTCCGACGGCGCGACAGGCATCTTCAGCGAGTTGGCCCACCGCGTGTGAATGCTGATTCGTGCCGGGTGCGCGTAGCGCGAGTTGGCCCAGAACCGGAAGGTCTGCGTTTGATAACTCGAGCAGTTTGACGTCGGTCAGTATGCCGAAGAATGATTCGTTGATCGGTAAGCCACCGGCTGCGAATACTGCCGTCAACAAACCACCTGCTATTCCGGCCGCGGCCGCCATCAGAATCGTCCTGAGCGTGAGTGGTTGTTCGGAATAGGCCAGCAGAGCAATCGCCATCACGACGTTTACAGCGCCGACGAGCAGACCCGCAAGCGTCACTGACTGGCGCTCGCGATAGCGCCCGATGCCATAAATCGCAGCAGAACACGAGACCATCGCAAACAGTGCTTTTTGCATCCCGGTGGGCGCCAGCATGCCCGCGAAAAGCGCGGTGATCATTCCGGTTAGAAACGCGAGTTGTGTATCGACGAGCATCGCGACGAGCAGTGCGGCCGCGGCGAATGGAATGGCAAAGTTCCAGATGATCGGATCGTTGAACGGAGCCTGCATTCTCGCTGCCATACTCTCGCCGAACGTGAAGCCTACTCTCATCAATGCCGTTTGGACCAGAATGGCCGAACCGACGAGCGCGAACGCTTTCTGTTTACTCAAACTCAGCGGGCTGCTACTGCTGCGGTGTTCGGCAAATTTCCACGCGGCCCAGTAAACGCCAATCACGACCAGTAACAGGCCAAAGAAATTATTCCAGGGCTTGCCGGAATGGCCGGCATTCTTGATCGCCGCAATCTGAGCGAGCACTGTCGGCGTAACTGTATCGCCCTCGCGTGCAATCACCTGATTGCGTTTCAATGAAACCTCTACCGGTTTGACGCGCCCGGCTTCTGCTTCTCTGGCGTTGGCAGTTGCTGCCTCGTCCAGCACCACGTTCGGACGAATCAGCGGCAATAGCGCGGCTGTGAGCGCCGTCCTTTGTTCGGGTGACCAGCCCGGCAGGGTGCCGATTCTTAGCTCGAGATTGCGACGTGCCGACGAGAGGGCAGTCATTCTCGTGCGCGGAGCTGGAAAGATCATCTGTCCAGCGGGATTGCGAATATCAACCAGAACGATTTCCTGTTGCAGGCGGTCTGCATCGGCGTCGGCGTAGATATAACCCGCGCCTATTTCGCGAATCAGCGACTCAATTCGTTCGAGGTCGGTTTCGTCGAAGTCGTGCGCGATGATTGCTTGCGCAACTGCCGGTCCACCTTCACCTCTCCAGGTGAAAGATTTTTGACCTGACGTAGTTTGCTTCTGAAGATTTTCCCAGGCGGAGCGAAAACTCTGCACGGAGCTTTCGGCACGACTTGAATCGTGATTGAAAACAGCGCGAGTCGATTCTCTGGCAGCGGCTTTGCGCCGTTCGGTTTCGGCCTGGTCCACCGCGGTTAAATCGGCCGGCGCAACAACCGACCTGGTGAGCACGTCACCGAGTTGGTAGTTTTCGTTGAAGCTGGAAGCGCGATTCGAAAAGAGCAGGAAAGTGGTGAGAAGAACGAGGACGCTGCAACCGATCAGGAAACGTTGCCACGGCTTGAATACCATCAGCGGGCGGGTCGCGTAGGCCATAAGCTTATCGCGGGCCTGGCTTAATGGCGTTTTGAATCGTGGACGGAGTCCCATAAACAAACCTAGCCACAAAGAGGCACAAAAAGCACAAAAGGTTTTATTTTGATTTTTAAGGAGTTCATTTGTGCCTTATGCGCCTTTTTGTGGCTAAATATTTTAAGCCGCGGCGAGGTCACGGGCCAATACCGCACCTGTCTTTTCCAGCAGCGCACTCAACGTCGCGGGCTTGATGGCGGAGATGACAACAACTTCACCGCTATCGAGTTGGTGCGCCTGACGAACAGCCGCATCTACGTCCGCGGGCGCAAGCAAGTCAGACTTGTTCAGCGCCAGTATCGAAGGAATCTCTGCCAGATCTAACTCCGCCAGGATCCTTTTTACGGATTGAACTTGTTGCACCCAACGTGGATTCGAAATATCCACAACATGAATCAGCAAACGACTGTCGCTAATCTCTTCGAGTGTTGCGCGAAAAGCCGAAAGCAAGTCCGGCGGCAACGCTCGAATAAAACCGACGGTGTCGTTGATGATAACTTCCTGTTCACGTGGCAGACGAAGCCGTCGCGAGGTCGGATCGAGCGTCGCAAACATCCGCTGTTCGGCGTGTACTTCGCTCTTTGTCAACGCATTCAGCAAGGTTGATTTGCCGGCGTTGGTGTAACCAACGATGGAGATCACCGGCAACTCTTGTCTTGATCGACCTTTGCGACGTTGTTGGCGGTGCTGTCGCTGCGCTTCGATCTCGCGTTCCAGACGATTGATGCGATCGCGAACGCGACGACGATCTGTCTCGAGTTTCGTTTCGCCGGGACCTCGGCCACCGATGCCGCCGGCCAGACGCGAGAACGCCGAATCCTGACCTGCAATCAAACGCGGCAACAGATACTTCAACTGCGCGAGCTCAACCTGAATCTTTCCTTCTTTCGACTGCGCGCGCTGCGCAAAGATGTCGAGGATCAACTGCGATCGATCGATTACTTTCAAATCCGTTGCTTCCGACAGTGACCGCACCTGCGCCGGTGAGAGTTCGCTGTCAAAGACGAGCATGTCGGCGCCGAGTTGGAGCGCGCGAATAATCAGTTCATCGAGTTTGCCGCGGCCGAGCACTGTGCGCGGATCGATTGCCGAGCGACGTTGGATGATCTTGTCCTGGACCATGACACCGGCTGACATGGCGAGCTCCGCGAGTTCGGCCATCGACTCTTCCGCATCCGCAAGCGAGCCGGTTGCTACACCGACGAGGATCGTGCGGTCGCGCACTTCGGCGCGGCGCGCTGTACGACGATTGCGCGCCATCTCTTCTTCGAGCGAGTTGATCAGCGCCTGAAAGTCGTGGTCGAGTTGTGACGCGACTTTGGGTTCGAGAAAGGCGTACAGTTCCGGAGTGGTGGCGTTGTCGAGCTCACCCGCGTGCAGCGGCAAGAGATGTGCGGCGCGCACGAGCCCGGGCAGTCCCGATTCCGCATCGACGTCGATCGCGGCCATCAGATCGAGACGCAGCAGCGCGAGGTCGGTTAAGTCGTCCTGTGTTAGTGGTTCGCCGCGCAGGTGCGTGTGTACACAACGAAGACCGCGAAATCTTCCCGAGGCCACGCGCACGCGTTTGAAGTCAGGCAGCTCGATGCGGCGGTTGTCGCCGACCATCACGTATTGGATGTGTCCCTGGCGATCGATAAGCGCGCCGACCTGGCGGCGTGTCTCATGAGACAGCTCGCTCAACTGCCGTGCGAATTCAGGTGTTACGATTTGGTCGGGAGGTATACGGCGAGTGTACAGCTTTTCAATGCGCCGCAGTTGATTTGGTTTCAACCCTTGAGTGTTGCCTAAAACGCTGCTAATGGACTTATCCTCGCAGGCGCGGATTATAGCACAGAGGACGGGGCGACCCTGCCGCAGACCGGGGCTTTTTGTGCTTCTTTGCGGCTGGCAGTATGATGAACGACTTTTATGACTAACCTCGCAAGAATCCTACGCATTGATCCGGCCTACGGCATACCGGGAGGCGAGATCGTGATCGACTGTGCTGGTTTTGATACTGGGGATCTGTCTCGTTGTGCTGTCCTCATTGGCGACTCGCCCGCACAAATCGTGGCCCTGTCGCCGAAACGAGTTCTGGCAGTTGTTCCTGAGACAAAGGCCGGCCGAGTTCCGGTAAGACTGAGTGGTGGAGGCTACTTGAGCGAAGCCGCGTACCTCACAGTCGCGAAGAAACTCGCCGGCGATCTTCATCCCGTTGCCAATCCTGCTTTTGATCCTGACGATGGCGCGCTGTTTGTCACGCGTTCCGGATCGCGCGGCGAGGAGCTGCCGGTCACGCTTTTTCGGATCGACATCAGTGGCGACGTTTCGGAGTATTCGGGAGACATTACTAATCCGACCGGCATCGCGTTCAGTCCTGATGGCCAGATGTATGTCAGCAGCAGGCTCGAAGGTGTTGTTTACAGATTGACGCCGTTCAAGGAAGCGGTCGCGTTTGCGCGTAACCTCGGTATCGCCACTGGCATCGCTTTCGATCCGCAAGGCACGATGTACGTAGGCGATCGCACCGGCACGATCTTCAGAGTCAACGGGATCGGTGAAGAGCGTGCATGGACGCAGCTTGAGCCATCAGTTTCCGCGTTCCATCTCGCGTTTGGTCCGGATGATTCACTGTATGTAACGGCGCCGACAGTGACGAGCTTCGATTGCGTCTGGCGTATAAATGCGGACGGCGAAACTGATGTTTTCTTCAAAGGTCTTGGGCGACCGCAGGGCCTCGCGTTTGATCGGGATGGAAACTTGTATGTTGCTGCATCGTTGCGCGGGCGGCGTGGCATTGTTCGCATTTCAGCGGACGGCAGTGATGCGAAAGTGATTGTGGCCGGCGTCAACTTGATCGGACTGGCGTTCAGCGCGACGGGAGAGATGGCGGTTGTTTCGATCGACTCGGTTTACAGTGTGCCAACTCAGATCAAAGGGACACTGCTGCCCGGATAGCGGGAGATTAGTTTCACGCAAAGCCGCAAGGGTGCGCAAAGGCGCAAAGAAAAGAAAATCCTATCTTTGCTTCTTTGCGTGAACTTTGCGCCTTTGCGTGAAACTGCCTCAGAATGCTAAGTTGAACCACTTTGAGTCCAGAACAACTCATTCCCCAACTGGTGATTTACATGGTGGTGCTGTTGCTCGCGATCTCGGCACACGAGGCAGCGCACGCCTGGATGTCGCACAAGTTTGGTGACGACACTGCGTACCTCTTAGGCCGGGTCACGCTGAACCCAGTAGCGCACACGCATGTCATCGGCACGCTGCTGATCCCGGTGATGATGTTCATTCTCAGCCACATCAACAGCCCGTTCGCAGCGATTCCCCTGATCGGTTGGGGCAAGCCGACTCCGGTGAATCCACTGCGCTGGCGCAACAAAGACGTCGCTAACATCATGGTCTCGATTGCGGGGATTCTTGCGAATCTTCTGCTCGCCACCATTGCTTTCGTGATCTTGAAGATCATGTTGATGACGAATGTCGATTATCGTCTCTCGGGATCGACCCAGGAACCCATATTCCTGTTTCTGATTCAGATGTTGATCATGAACCTTTCCCTGGCGATCTTTAATTTGCTGCCGTTTCCGCCACTCGATGGCAGCAGGGTCCTCGATAGTATTTTGCCCGCGAGCATGCGACCGGTGTTGGATCTTCTGGAGCAGTACGGTTTTATCATTTTATTGATGTTGATGTATGCCGGCTTCCTCGATGTAATCATCTCGCCTGTGATCCGCATCGTCATTGATCTCTTGAGGGCCGGAGTCAGATGACCAAGCGTATCTTCAGCGGCGCCCAACCAACCGGCAATGTACACCTCGGCAATTACCTCGGTGCCTTGCGCAACTGGGTTACGCTCCAGCACGAGTACGAAAGCTTGTTTTGTATCGTCAACATGCACGCGATCACTGTCCCTCAGGATCCCGCGCTCCTTGCCCAGAAAACAAGAGACCTCGCGCGGATCTACCTGGCGGTGGGAATCGATCCGCAAGTCTCGACTGTCTTCGTTCAATCGGACGTCAAAGAGCATGCAGAGTGTACGTGGGTATTGAACTGCGTTGCGCGCGTGTCGGAACTCGAGCGCATGACGCAATACAAAGACAAGGCGCGTAAGCAGCAGGAGAATATCTCCGTTGGACTCTTCGACTATCCGGTTTTGATGGCATCTGACATCCTGCTTTACCAGACAGATCTTGTGCCCGTCGGTGAAGATCAGCGACAGCATCTGGAACTGACTCGCGACCTCGCCATCCGTTTCAACCGCGACTACGGTGAGACATTCAAAGTTCCCGAGGCTTACATTCCCAAAGTCGGCGCGCGGATCATGTCTCTGTCCGATCCGACGCGGAAGATGTCGAAGTCAGACGACGATCCAAATGGCTGCGTGTTGTTGATGGACGACGCCGATGCGGTGCAAAGGAAGTTCAAGCGAGCGGTGACGGATTCGGGCACCGAGATTCGTTTCGATGCGTCCCGGCCCGCAATCAACAACCTGCTCGAGATTTATCACCTCACTACCGGCACTTCGACGGAGGAAGTTGAAGCTCACTTCGCCGGCAAGGGTTACGCTCAACTGAAGGGCGATCTCGCCGAAGCGACTATCGAGTTTATACGTCCGATCCAGCAGCGCGTGCGAGAGATCACCGACGAGCAACTCGACGAAATCCTGGACCAGGGTCGTGAAAAGGCAAAACAGATCGCGAGTGCAACGCTGGACCGCGTCTTTAGTCTCACCGGTCTGGCGCGCGGAAAGCGTTAAATGGACGAAGAGACCTCCAAAGCCGAACCTGCTGCTCTGCTGAACGTCGCCGGCGCGGTCCCGCATATCGTCTCCGACGACAACACCGACGATCTCAAAATCCTGCTCGGCGAGTTTGAAGGCCCACTCGATCTGCTGCTCCATTTAATCCGGCAGGAGCACGTCAGCATTTACGACATCCCCGTTGCGCGCATCACTGACGAGTATCTACGTTACCTGCGCGTGATGCAGGAACTGGACATTGCCGTCGCTGGTGACTTTCTCGTGATGGCAGCGACACTCATCGAGCTGAAGACGAAGATGCTGTTGCCGCGCGATCCGAGTGCGCCGCCGGACGAGGTAGAGGATCCGCGCAGTGATTTAGTCAATCAGTTGCTCGAGTATCAGAAATACAAGGCCGCCGCCGAGATGCTCTGGTCGCGCGCGACTGTCGAACAGGCGGTCTTCAAGCGCGCGGAGTTGGAGACCGATAAGAACAACCCGGAAGTAGCGGTTGGTTTGTTCGACCTGCTCAAAGTCTTTCAGGACATCCTGGCGCGACACAAGGAAGAGAAGCTGCTCGAGATCGAGCGTGAAGAGATCTCGATGGCGGAGATGCTCGAACGTCTGCGCAACATGGTGATGTCGTCCGGCGAGCTCAACCTGCGTCTGTTCTTTGAGCGCGCGCGGTCGCGTCGCGAACTGGTGCTGGCGTTCTTGTCGGTGCTGGAGCTGGTGAGAACAACTGAAGTCAAACTATTTCAGCGCGAGACTTTTGGTGACATCATCGCGCGCGCAGCAGGCTAACGGAGATGGATGAAAACGTAAATCAGGAGCCGCTCGACGAGGCGGCGCTGAATGAAGAGGCGAGTCGCGAGCTCGCCGCAATGGTTGCTGAGGCTGAGCAGTCGTCATCAACGGCTACTGAAGAGGTCGACGATGATGGGCAATTGTCGGCGCCGCAGAGTCAGTCTGAACGCGCCGCGATCATCGAGGCGTTGATCTTCGTTTCCGATGAACCGTTGAGCGTGAAGATGATTGCCGACGTTCTCAAGGAAGACAAACAAGTCATCAGTGAGGCAGTAGCAGCACTGGCGGAGGAGTTTAATGATCGCAACAGCGGGTTGCAGTTGCGTGAGGTTGCGGGTGGTTGGCAGTTTGCGACGAAACCTGAGTTTCACGAGCATGTGCGCGCGTTTCTCAAGACTCGACCGAGTGCGAAGCTCACTATCGCATCACTCGAGACGCTCGCGGTGATTGCATATCGACAACCGGTAACGGTGCCTGAGATACTCGAAATACGTGGAGTGCAATCACCTTCGGCTATCAAGACACTACTCGATAAGAAATTGATCGTGGCCAAGGGACGCAAAGAGACAGTCGGACGTCCGATGATGTACGGCACGTCGAAGGAGTTTTTGCTGCAATTCGGACTGAAGGATTTGTCGGAGTTGCCGAGCGTTGAGGACTTCCACGATCTGAGTGGCGGATCGTAAAGCAGTTTCACGCAAAGGCGCAAAGTTTACGCAAAGACGCAAAGCAAAATCTCAGATCTACCTTTGCGCCTTTGCGTAAACTTTGCGCCTTTGCGTGAAAATACCTCTTGATATGGAGCAACGTCTGCAAAAATTGATTGCCGCGGCCGGAGTGGCGTCGCGAAGGCATGCGGAGGAGTTGATCGCCGCGGGACGCGTAACGGTCAATGGTGAAGTAGTTAAGGAACTTGGTACGAAGGCTGATCCCGATAAGGATCACATCAAGGTCAACGGCAAGCTCATCAATCCTCAACTTCAGTCTCGCGAAAAAGTTTACGTCCTGCTCAACAAACCAAAGGGTTATCTATCGAGCGTTTCCGATCCCGAAGGCCGTCCGTTAGTGACGGAGTTGTTACCGCCTTCGCTCGGGAAGTTGTATCCGGTCGGACGGCTCGACTTCAACACGGAAGGTCTTTTACTACTCACGAATGATGGCGACTTCACCAATTTCATCACCGCCGCTCGCAATCGCGTCGAGAAAGTTTATGAAGTCAAAGTAAAAGGAGTGCCGGCTGAAAGTGGGATTCAGAGGCTGCGACGCGGAATCACTCTCGAAGACGGTACGCGCACTGCGCCCGCCAGAATCAACAAGCTGCACGAGACGCAAACGAATGCGTGGTACGAAGTGTTGCTTCACCAGGGACGCAACCAGCAGGTGCGTCGCATGTTTGAGTTGATCGGGCATTCAGTGTTGAAGCTGCGCCGTGTGCGGATCGGTTTTCTGAACGATGAAGGTTTGAAGCCGGGATATTGGCGGCTGTTGTCTCCTTCGGAAGTGGCGAGATTGATGAAAAAGAGGTAAAAACAAAGCACTATGCAATTTGAGTTAACCGAAGAGCAACAACAGGTCAAGATGAGTGTGCGCGAGTTTGCGCAATCGGAGATCGCGCCTCACGTTCTGGAGTGGGATGAGTCTCAGCATTTTCCGATCGAACTACAACCGAAACTCGCGGAACTTGGTTTCCTCGGTGTGATCTTTCCCGAAGAGTATGGTGGCGCGGGTATGGGTTACGTTGAGTACGCCACGATCATCGAAGAGTTGTCGCGCGTTGATGGATCGGTAGGCATCTCGGTAGCCGCGCACAATTCGCTCTGCTCGAATCACATCTACCAGTTCGGCACTGAAGCGCAACGCCGGAAGTATCTCGAGCCTCTGGCAAGTGGTAAACATCTGGGAGCGTGGGGACTCACTGAACCGAGCGCCGGATCTGATGCTTCGGGAACTAAATCGACTGCTGTGCGCGCGGATGGTGGTTGGGTTGTTAACGGTTCGAAGAACTTCATCACTCACGCGATCCATGCAGACACATGTGTCGCGATGGCAGTTACGGACAGGTCGAAAAAAAGCAAGGGTATTTCAGCGTTCATTTTCGAAAAGGGGATGAAGGGATTCTCGCCTTCAAAGAAAGAGAACAAGCTTGGGCTGCGTGCTTCGGAGACGGCGAGTGTTGTTTTTGAAGACTGTCTGGTCTCTGACGAACACTTGCTGGGCGAAGAAGGAATGGGATTCGTGAACGCAATGGAGATACTCGATGGTGGTCGTATCTCGATCGCGGCGCTGGCCGTTGGTATCGCGCAGGGCGCGTATGAGTCGGCGGTGCGTTATGCGCAGGAGCGACAGCAGTTTGGAAAACCGATCGCGGAGTTTCAGGCAATCCAGTTTAAGCTCGCTGATATGGCGACACAGATCGATGCGGCACGTCTGCTGATGTATCGCGCGGCCTGGATGAAGGACAATGGCAAGAAGACTACGAAAGAGTCTTCGATGGCGAAGTTGTTTGCGTCAGAGATCAGTGTGAAGGTTTGTGAAGAAGCGATCCAGGTGCACGGTGGATATGGCTACACGAAAGACTATCCGCCCGAGAAATACTGGCGCGACTCGAAGCTCTGCACGATTGGCGAAGGAACATCGGAGATACAACGCATCATCATCGCGCGTGAAGTGCTCAAGCAGGTTTGAGCCACAAAAAAGCACAAAAGGATTAATAAAAAACATTGGTGCTTTTTGTGCTTTTTTGTGGCTACTTCAGCAAACAGTCTCAGCGAACGCGTCAGCAACGGTGAAGCGGCGGCTGTGGCGCGTGCCATTTCGAAGATCGAGGATGGCTCGGACGGTGCTGCGGCGCTGATGAAAGAGATCTACCAGCGTTCGCGCGGAGCGCTCGTGATCGGAATCACGGGTTCACCGGGCGCGGGTAAGTCATCGCTGGTCGATAAGCTCGCGATGTTCTATCGAAAGAGCGCTGAGCGTGTCGGCATAGTTGCGGTCGATCCTTCGAGTCCATTTTCCGGCGGCGCGATCCTGGGTGATCGGATAAGGATGCAGACGCTCGGCCTGGATGAAGGTGTTTTCATTCGCTCGATGGCCACACGCGGCAATCTCGGTGGACTGGCGCGAGCGACGGTCGATGCAGTCGCGATTCTCGATGCGGCCGGCTACGCGAAGATCATCGTCGAAACAGTTGGCGTCGGTCAGGACGAGGTTGAAGTCGTCAAAGCAGCGGATGTTTCCGTCGTGGTGCTGGTGCCCGGCATGGGTGACGATATTCAGGCCATCAAGGCCGGAATCATGGAGATTGGCGACATCTTTGTCATCAACAAGGCTGACAAGGAAGGCGTTTACGCTACGGAAAAGGAACTGGAATCGTTGTTGTCCCTCGCCTCGCGTGACGATGGTTGGGACCCGCCAATCGTCAAGACGGTGGCCACTGAAAATCACGGCGTGTCGGAGCTCGCCCACGCAATCGAACGCTTTTGCCAGTCTCAACTGGGCGCCCGCGTTAGCAGCGAACGGCGCCGGGCCATCGCTCGCTGGCGGATTGTCGAGTTATTACGTGAAAACCTGTTGGCGCGCGTTTTGGCAAGTGATGCCTCGGTTGCTATGCTTAACCGGCTGGCTGACGAAGTTGCAACCCGGCGGCGAGACCCTTATTCTGCGGTAGAGGAGATTATTCAGGCTGCTGAAAGTTGATCACATCGGAATCGCCACTGTGAGCATCGAAGAAGGTTTGTCAGTTTGGCGGGATGCGCTTGGTTTAGAGGTTCATTCGACGGAAGAAGTCCAAGAGCAGGGCGTTAAGGTGTGTATGCTGGCAGTCGGCGATACTCACGTCGAGTTGCTCGAACCGCTCGGTCCCGAAACATCAGTGGGAAAATTCTTAGCCAAACGCGGGCCGGGAATGCATCACATCGCTGTGGAGGTCAAGGACATACACGCCTCGCTCGCGGAGTTGAAAAACAAAGGAGCGCGGTTGATTGACGAAATTCCGCGCGTGGGTGCGGGTGGTTGCCTGGTAGCTTTTGTACATCCGTCTTCGGTTAATGGCGTACTGCTCGAGTTGGTGCAGCATCAATAGGTTTTAGGAAAGGACAGTATTTTGAATTCCACAAGAAAAGCTCTCATCGCCGCGGCCGTTGCCGTGATTTTTGCGCTAGGCCTCATCTTCTGGCAGGTCAAAGCCAGGAAAACCGGACCGGTCGAGTTGACGCCCGAAGACATGGCCGTAATCGCCGAATCTCAGCCGCCGCAAATGCGTGCCCGGCTCTCGACTGATGAGAAGGCGCGCAAGGATTTTGCAGAGCAGATAAAACAGTTGTTGGCCGTGGCCGAAGAGGCGCAGGCGCATGGAGTCGATCGCTCGCCTGAGATGAGGCGCCAGCTCGAGTTTCAGAAAGCCAGTATCATTGCACAAAAGTATTTTGCCGATCAGGGCGAAGGTGCTGACATCACTGACGCCGAAGTCGATGAGTTTTTCAAGCTCCCGAGCAATACGAGCAAGTTTGATCAACTGCTTGCCGACGCCAAGAGCCAGGACCCGCAATTCGCCGCCCAGGAAATTCCACCCGAGCAGATGACGATGCTCAAGCAGCGCCTGGGCCGGATCTACGTTGCTGAGCACAAGGCGATTGAGAAGGGAATCGATAAGAAGCCTGAGGTTCGTCTGCAGGTCATGCTGCAGCACGCTCGCGCCGTCGCACAGAAGTACGCGATGGACAGCTTGAAAGACAAAATGGAAGCGACGGACGCAGAGGTGAACGATTACCTCTCGAAGCATCCTGAGCTCGACACCGACAAGAAGAACCGCGCCACGGCTGAGGAAGTTCTCAAGCGCGCACGTGCAGGTGAAGACTTCGGAAAACTCGCGCAGGAGTTTTCGACGGACGGCAGCAAGGACAAAGGCGGCGATCTTGGTTGGTTCGGACACGGCGACATGGTGCCCGAGTTTGAACAGGCCGCTTATGCGCTAAAGCCCGGCGAGATCAGCGACATCGTCCAGAGCAAGTTTGGTTTTCACATCATCAAGCTGGAAGAGAAAAAGAGTGAAACAAAAGACGGCAAGACGGAAGAGAAAGTTCACGCCCGTCATATCCTGATCAGCGACCCCGGCGCAAATCCGTTTGGACCGCCGCAGACGTCGCGCGACCGGGCAAAGGCCGCAATCGAGCAGGAAAAGACGAAGAAGGTGATTGACGAAATCGTCAGCCGCTCGCATGTGAAGGTTGCTGATAACTACCAGGTGAAAGCGCCCGAGCCGCAGCAACCGATGCAGGGCTTGCCGTTTGGTCAGCCGGGTCAGCCTGGTAGCGAACCACCTCCGGCGGCTGCAGAAAAACCGTCACCCGCGGCACCGGCTAAAAAGAACCAGCCAAAGCCGAAGAAGCCGTAACGTTTGGTTCAGTGTTCGTGCAGATAGGTCCTATAGTTTATATAGGACCTATTTGAGTGATTGCGATGCAGTTAGGCGATTATCGCGTGGAGATCATTCAGGACACCGAATTTCGTCTCGATGGAGGAGCGATGTTCGGAGTAGTTCCACGCAAGCTCTGGGCGAGGGAATGTCCGCCGGATGATGACAACAGGATTCGGATGAACATGAATTGTGTGTTCGTCGACACCGGTTCTGAAAAGATCCTGATCGAAACCGGAATCGGCGACAAGTGGAACGCGAAGCAGACGTCGATGTACGGCATCGATCGTGTGCGCCCGTTGGGTGAAACGTTAAAGATGCGCACTGGTGTTGGGGCACACGAGATCACGATCGTGGTCAACACGCACCTGCACTTCGATCACGCCGGCGGCAATACGCGTCTCGATGCGAGCGGCAAAGCAGTGCCGGCGTTTCCAAACGCACGCTACTTTGTCTCCGGTGCTGAGTTGGACCACGCAGAACATCCGGGTGAACGTGATCGCGCGAGTTATCTGCCTGAGAACTGGCGACCGGTGGTTGAATCGGGGCAACTCGAAAGAAAAGACTCCGATTACGAAGTGGTGCCCGGTTTGAGAATGGAAACGATCGCGGGCCATAACCGCTCGATGCAGTGCTGGCGACTGCAACGCGATGGCCATACGATGTTTGGGTTTGCCGATCTCGTGCCGATGCGCGCGCACGTGCGTCTGCCGTGGATCCCGGGCTACGACCTTTATCCGGTGGAATCTCTCGAGGCCAAGAAGCGGCTGTTGCCGCAAGCGGCGCGCGAGCGTTGGCTTTGCATGTTCTATCACGATCCTGACGAACCGTTGTGCCGGTTAGAGCAGGGAGAAAAGGAGTTTAGTCCGCTTCCGTATCGCGAAATGGACTAGCAGCTTTCATGAGTACAGCATCAGGAGTTCGGGTTGGCATTATCGGTGGCAGTGGTCTTTACCAGATGCCCGAGCTGAGCGGCGTGGAGGAAGTCAAAGTTGACACTCCTTTTGGACCACCTTCAGATTCGTTCATCGTCGGCACGCTCGAAGGCGAGCGAGTTGCTTTCTTACCGCGTCACGGGCGTGGCCACCGGCTCACGCCGACGGAAGTTCCGTTTCGCGCGAATATCTATGCGATGAAGCTGCTTGGTGTCGAGAGCATTCTCTCGGCTTCGGCGGTCGGATCGTTGCAGGAGCAATACGCGCCGCTTGATATGGTTATTCCCGATCAGTTTTTTGATCGAACGCGTGCGCGCGTGAGGGAATCGACGTTCTTTGGCGAGGGAATTGTAGCCCACGTTTCGTTTGCGCATCCGGTGTGCGGGCGGCTTGGCGACGTGCTCGAGGAAGCGTGTAAGGTGACTGACGTGAAGGCGCACCGCAATGCGACTTACCTGTGCATGGAAGGACCAGCGTTTTCGACGGTGGCGGAGTCGAATGTCTATCGCTCGTGGGGCATGGACATCATCGGCATGACGAACTTGCAGGAAGCGAAGCTGGCGCGCGAGGCGGAGATTTGTTATGCAACGCTGGCGCTGGTTACCGACTATGATTGCTGGCATCCCGGGCATGATGCGGTGAGCGTGGAGACGGTAGTTGATTACCTGAACAAGAACGTACGCAATGCGCAGATTATTTTGCGCGAGTCGGTCAGGCGATTGAAGGATGATAACCGCGACTGCAAGTGCGGCTCGGCACTCAAGCACGGGCTCTTCACACCATCGAATCTGTGGCCGGAAGAGACGAAGAAGAAGCTTGAAGCGATAGTTAAGAAGTACGTATGAAGATGTTTCACACAGCGGCACAAAGGAAGACACAAAGACACAAGATCCCTTCTTTGTGCCTTATCTTTTAACTTTGTGGCTTTGTGTGAAAAATCGTTAGCGAGGTAAGAAATGAAGATTTTGCTTGTACTTTTAGCCTTTTTAATCATTGCCCCCGCTACTTATGCGCAGGGTGGCGTTAAGGGTGGGCCGGATCCCGCGACGCTTCGCGATCCGGATCTCGAACGCGACTCCTATCACAACCTCGAAGTCGCACGAAACTATTTCAAGCTGAAGAAGGCCTACGTCGCCGCGTTGAAGCGTTGCGAGGAGATCCTCGCCGGCAATCCGAACTTCGCCAGGATCGAAGAAGTATTGCTGATGGCGGGTCAGAGCAGCCTCTGGCTTTCGCAGAACAAGGGCAAACAAAAACCGGAGCAGTACGTCAGTTTCGAAGGCACCGAGAAACACACGCTGACTTCCGCACAGTTCCGCGAAATGGGTGTCGACTATCTCAAGAAGTTAATCAACGACTACCCGAACAGCCCGTACGCAAAGCAAGCGCAGGAGGAGTTGCGCTTGCTCGAGACCCCGAAACCATAAAACAAAGACCAGAAACACATGTCCCTTTTAGTTGTTGGATCGGTTGCTTATGACGCAGTCGAAACGCCCTTCGGTAAATCTGAGAAGATGCTGGGCGGTTCGGCCTCGCATTTTTCAATCTCGGCGAGCTTCTTCACGAGAGTCGGTATTGTTGCCGTTGTAGGCGGCGACTTCACTGAGCAGGACGTTTTTGAGAGTCGCGGTATCGACACACGCGACGTCGAAAGAATCGCAGACGGCAAGACGTTTCGTTGGGGCGGTCGTTACGAGTACGATTTGAACGTCGCTCAAACACTCTACACCGACCTGAACGTCTTCGCCGATTTTCAACCGAAACTGTCGGAAGAGTCCAAACGTTCGCGATTGCTGTTTCTGGGTAACATTCAGCCCGACCTGCAACGCGGCGTCAGAGAACAGATGCCCGACGCGGAGCTCGTGGCGCTCGATACGATGAACCTATGGATCGAGCACACACGCGACTCCCTCGTGCGCACGATCCAGGGCGTCGATGTGGTGATCATCAACGATGCGGAAGCCCGACAACTCACGGGCATCCCGAATCTGATCAAAGCCGCGCGCGAGTTGTTGAGTTGGGGACCGAGAGCACTGATCATCAAGCGCGGCGAATACGGCGCGGCGCTCTTTACCGCAGACAGCTATTTCGCGATTCCGGCATATCCGCTGGAAGCGGTGTTTGATCCAACCGGCGCAGGCGACACGTTTGCCGGAGGTTTCATGGGTTATCTCGCCAGCCAGGAGAAGCTCGACGAAAGCGCGATGAGACGAGCGATGATCTTCGGATCGGTGATGGCTTCGTTCAACGTGGAGGAGTTTGGCACCGAGCGAGTCAAACGTCTCACACACGCGGAGATTAACGATCGTTTTCATGCTTTCAAACAGATGACGCACTTCGACGAGATTCCGTTTGAGGCAAAAAGTTAACTGAGGGGAGTTTCCTATGTTCTGCCCAACATGTGAGGCTGAATACCAACCGGGGATTACGCAGTGTCCTGACGACGACACGCCGCTCGTTGAGCGACTGACTGCCGACAATACTGTTCACGACGACAGTGAAGCGCGGTTTCTACCGCTCCATAAACTCGGTTCACCGGCCGAAGCTGAGATGGTCAACGACATTCTCCGGCAAAACGGGATTCGCTCAGTGATTAAATCCGGCGGCGCGGATGCGTTCTCACCGCTCTTGTCTGCAACCTCGGAAGGTGCGATCGTTTTCGTTGACGAGCGCGATGCGGATCGCGCGACGGAAATTTACGATGCGTTCTTCGGTGGAGACACGACGCCGCTGACGGGCGGTACCCTCGAAAACGAAGCGGAATACAACGAGGAAACTGAAGAAGAGTAGTTGCGATGCCGGACACCGATGCAATTGTGGTGTTCATGACGGCCGCCAATGGTGAAGAAGCCACGCGGCTTGCCGAGATGTTGGTTGGCGCCCACCTCGCTGCGTGCGTTCAGATCCTGCCGGAGATGGAATCGGTTTATCGCTGGCAGGGAAAGATTGAACGCCAGTCTGAAGTTCTTTTACTCGCCAAAACTACGCGCGCTAAATTCCCGGATTTGGAACGTGAGGTGCGCGCGCTTCATAGTTACGACACGCCTGAGATCATCGCCGTGCCTGTTGTTGACGGATCGGCGCCCTACCTCGATTGGTTAACCAGGGCCACTGATCCGCGTTCATCTGAGTAAATCCGAGACTACGCCGAGTTCGCTGAGCGAGCTCTGACTCTTCACCACAATGTCGACCACTTCCGCGGGCGAATCAGTAAGGTGAAACATGTCCATATCATGCTCCGAGATCTTGCCGTCCGGCAGGACTACGGCGCGGAACCAGTCAAGCATCCCTTTCCAATAACTGCTGCCAAAAAGCACGATGGGAAAGTTACGGATCTTCTTCGTCTGAATCAGCGTCAACGCTTCAAATAACTCGTCACACGTGCCAAAGCCGCCCGGGAAGATGATGAAGGCGAGGCTGTACTTCACAAACATCATCTTGCGGACGAAGAAGTATTTGAACGTGAGGCTTAGCGTCTGATACGCGTTTGGTCGTTGTTCGAAAGGGAGTTCGATGTTGCAGCCGATCGAGAGTCCACCGGCTTCGAAAGCACCGCGGTTCGCTGCTTCCATGATGCCTGGTCCACCACCGGTGATGACCGCAAATCCCTGTGCGGCAAGTAACGCGGCGGTCTCCTGTGCAGCCTTGTATTCCGGATCGTCAGGTTTGGTTCGGGCCGAACCGAAGATCGCGATGCCGCGGCTCAAGGTCGCAAGTTCGTCGAAGCCTTCGACGAACTCGCCCATGATACGAAACACGCGCCAGGGATCGGTGTGCGTAAACTCATCCGCGCGCGGGCTCTCGAGCAGTTGCTCGTCTTGAGTCGTTCCGGGAAGGTGCCGGACGCCAGGCTTTTCAGTCTTTTCCATCCGTGAAATTCGTCGCTCAGATCCCCATGATGTTATAGCCGCAATCCACGTAGATCACCTCGCCGGTAATTCCGGAAGACATATTGCTGCAGAGGAAGACTGCGGTATTTCCGACTTCGCGAGCTTCGACGTTGCGGCCGAGCGCCGCGCGTTCGGCGTGATGCTTCAACATGCTGCTGAAATCGGCCACGCCGCGAGCCGAAAGGGTTTGAATTGGACCAGCGCTGATGGCGTTGATGCGAATGTTGCGTGGTCCAAGATCCTTTGCGAGATAGCGAGTGCTGGCCTCGAGTGCGGCTTTCGCGACGCCCATCACGTTGTATCCGGCGACGACTTTCTCGGCGCCGTAGTACGACATGGTGACGATGCTGCCGCCTTCAGTCATGAGCGGCGCCGCCACGCGCGCGAGTTGTGGCAATGAATAGGCGCTAATCTCGAGAGCGGTCAGAAAAGCCTCGCGCGAAGTGTCGAGATACTCGCCGCCGAGCGCTTCGCGAGGCGCGAAGGCGATGCTATGAATGAGGAAGTCAAGGCGGCCGAACCTCTGGCCTACCTGTCGAAAAGTCTCATCTACTTCTTCCTGCTTCGTCACGTCGCACGATAGCAGCAAAGATTCCGGCATCACGTCTTTAGTCAGGCCTTCGACATTTTCCTTCAGGCGATCGCCCTGATAAGTGAAGGCAAGGTTAGCGCCTGCTTCGTGTAGTGCCAGGGCAGTGGCCCACGCGATGGAGCGCTTATTCGCCACTCCGAAGATGATTCCATTTTTGTCTTTGAGCATTTGTGCTTTTGTGCCCTTTTGTGGCCTAAGCTGCCGCGCTTTCAGGTGCGGTCATCAGAGCTTTGTACTCACCGCTCTCGACCCACTGCAGGATCTCCGAGACGCGCCAGACTGGAAATGGATGCGACAGTCCGGACGTGATCACGTCGGCCCAGAAACGATCGAGCGCCTTCTCGTCGTAGTTCTTTTGAAAGTCGCGCGCCTGGGCGAGAAACTGATCGTAGTCAACACGAGACGCGAAGGTGCCGCCGGCTAACTTCATCATCGTGCGGCCGATGACGTTCGCGTCCTGAGTCACCAGCAGTGCGGCGCGATCGCACGAGAGCTCTGCGCGTCTGGCCCACGCGAGCAACGCCGCGCGCATGCTCATCGTCAGTAATTCTTTGACGATAGCTGCCAGCGGTGAAGCGAGCACAGCGCTCTTGGCGAGAAACTCGAGCAGTCGCGCAGCGGTCAGGTAAAGCACGTGTTCGGCGTGAATATGGCCTACTTCGTGCGCGACGACCGCCAGCACTTCCTCATCGCTCAAGCGTTCAATCAGTTGGGAATACAAAACGATTACCGGCCGTTCGACACCGCCGGTGAAGGCGTTCACGATCGGGTTCTGTTGCACGAACAGGTCCGGCATATCGACGCCGAGCGTCGTGCAGGCGATCTGAAGTTTGGCATAAAGATCGGGACACTGCGTTGGCGTAACTTTGACGGCGCTGGCAGTGAAGATGACGCGGATCGCCGATTCACCGGTGACCGCGAGCAGCTTCTTCAGCGCGGTGTCGATGCCCGGAATGGCGCGCAACGCTGCGAGGGCGCGACGGTCAGCCGGGTGGATGTACTGGTCCTTATGGAGATGTGCGAACTTCTTGTGCGGCTCGTCTGAGAGTCGCAAGCGGCAACGGCCGCAGCGTGCCTCGCCGTTCTCGGGTCGCACCTGGTTGCGTTGGCCGCAGTAGCGGCAACGGATTGAGGGGAGGTTGTTATTAATCAGCTCTTCGTTATCAGCCATGTTTACTGCTCACCTCTCAAAAATGTGCCACGAGTATCGGGTATCTCGCGGGTTTCAGACAAGTTCTCACGCAAAGGCGCAAAGCCGCAAAGGATTTAACTTGGCCTTCTTTGCGCCTTTGCGCCTTTGCGTGAAATCAATGCTTGAAGTGCCGGACGCCGGTAAAAACCATTGCCAGGCCATGCTCATTAGCAGCCGCGATCACTTCCTCATCACGTACCGATCCGCCGGGCTGGATAATCGCGGTGATTCCGTGCTTTGCGGCCTCGTCGATGCCGTCGCGAAACGGAAAGAACGCATCCGAAGCCAGCACCGAGCCGGCCACGGGCAACTGCGCTCGCATGGCGCCGATCTTCACCGAATCAACGCGTGACATCTGCCCGGCGCCGACGCCGACCGTTTGCCCGGCACGTGCATAGACGATCGCGTTTGACTTCGCGTGCTTACAAACGGTCCAGGCGAATAGCAACGCGCGAATCTCCTCGTCACTCGGTTTACGCGTGGTTACGACTTTTAGTTGTTCCGGATCGAGTTTGTGATCGTCGACTGTTTGGACCAGCACGCCGCCGCCAATCTGCTTAAACTCAACTCCTTTGGTCCGGTCGCGTTCTTCCATGCGAATGACGCGCAGATTCTTTTTCGTTCGCAGCACCTCGAGCGCTTCGGGATCGTACTCGGGTGCGATAATCACTTCCGTGAATATCTTCGTTGCTTCCTGTGCCGCCGCGACGTCGACCGTGCAATTGAACGCCACGATGCCGCCAAACGCCGATACCGGATCTGTTGCGAGGGCCTTTTGATACGCTTCAGCAGCATTGTTACCCAAACCTACGCCCGCGGGATTGGTGTGCTTGATGATTGCGCAAGCGGTGTCTTCAAAATCGCAGACGAGTTGCCACGCCGCCTCGGCGTCGACGTAGTTGTTGAAAGACATCTCCTTGCCGGAAAGAACGGCAGCGTTGGCGATGCCGCCGGACTCGGAAGTTCGATACAATGCTGCTTTCTGATGTGGGTTCTCACCGTAACGCAGATCGGTGATCTTGTTCATGGACCAACTCAAACGATCGGGTAGCGGATCGCTCGCACCCGCAAGATAAGCGCTGACCATGATGTCGTATTGAGCCGTGTGCTCAAACGCTTTTTGCGCCAGACGGTTTCGCGTTTTGATGCTCAACGCGCCGCCGTTCTCGCTGAGTTCGTTGATGATGTTCGAATACTCATCTGACGAAACGACAACCGCCACGTCGCGTGCGTTCTTTGCCGCCGAGCGAATCATCGCTGGACCACCAATATCGATCTGTTCGATCGCTTCTTCACGCGTCACTCCTTCGCGCCTGATGGTTTCGGCAAACGGGTAAAGATTCACCACGACGAGATCAATCGGTTGGATCTCATGTTGCTTCATCGCGGCGACGTGTTCCTCGTTGTCGCGCAATGCGAGCAGTCCGCCGTGAACACGTGGATGGAGCGTCTTCACACGCCCGTCCATCATTTCCGGAAAGCCCGTGATCTCTGAGATGTCGCGCACGCTGAGTCCGGCGTCGCGCAGCGCTTTTGCGGTTCCGCCGGTGCTGATGATCTCGATGTCGAAGCGCGCCAGTTCGCGTGCGAAATCTACTATTCCGGCTTTGTCAGAGACGCTGATCAGTGCGCGTCGAATGTGGCGGAGTTGAAGGTCGGTTGTTTCAGTCATTTGGTGGCAGATTGATCATGAACTTGTGCGTGCGCGAATAACCCATACGTCCCACGGAGTATTCAACACCGTCAGGTTTCATACTCACCGAGAAAACGTGTTTGCGATTGTCGCGCGACGATTCGGCTATATAGAAACCCAAAAGGTACTGGCTTTTCAAATCCTCTTCGATGGCCTGAAAGATTGGAGCGAGATCGGGCGGCGCCGGTGTAAGCGCTGATTTTACGTCGCCGACCAGAAAGTACTTGCCGCCGGTCTTCTCAGCCAGCTCACGAAATCCTTTGCTCGGGCGTCGCACGGCGAGATGTCCGTCGCGCGGCTCGAAGAGTGGCAGATGAATCACGTAGAACGAAACGCGCCGTTCCAGTGCCGCATCGATAACGGTTTCGGCCCTCGTCCGGCTGCGTGTGTCCAGACCATCACTGATAAGCACGACGATGCGACGTTCCGTGCGCACGGGGGGCAACTCGTCAAACGCTTTAACTGCGTTCGCCGCCGCATCAAAGATAGCCGTTTGCTCATTCGGCGCCGCGACGAACTTGAAAGCCGCGCGCGCCGCTGAGAGATCTTTTGTGAATGGCGCGACTAGTGAAGCGGTGTCGGAAAAACGAAGAATCGCCACGCTCGAGCGTTCACCGAAGCGCGAGAAGAGCGCGAGCGCCGCTTCCTGTTGTTGGGAGATGACCTGACGCAGGCTACCGGACTGGTCGAGGGCAAACATCAACGCCACGCGGTCAGCGCCGGGAGAAAAGTAGAGACCGGTCGTCACCCCGTCCTGATCTTTCAGTAGCAGATCGTGGTCGCTGAGGCCGGTGACGGCCTGTCCTTTCTTGTCTCGGATGCGAACCGGGAAGAGGAGCAGGTCCGTGTTAACACGCACTACTTCATCTTCATCTTGTGCTAAGGCAGGGATTGGCGCGGCTGCGATAAGAAGGCAGACGAATAGCGTGAAAAAGGCGGAGGGAGGCAGTATTAACCGTCCGGCTAAACGAAAAAACGGCCGAAGAACAGAATACTGAGGATTACGATGATCGTGATAACGATGATCTTGACGAGACTCACGGCTAAATCCTCGGGTTACTGGGCGAAGCAAAGCGCATTCTAGCATACGTCTGGGTCCACCCCGTGGTTCAAAGAATGTTGGCCGCAGATTGATCCGCGTTTATCGGCGTCAATCTGCGGCGAAAACCTACTTAAACCTGAGACTGAGCCGGCCGCTGAAAAGTCGTGGATAGCCAACGTGCGTGCCGCTAAAAACCGACTGAAAATTGTAAAGAAACAGCTCGTTTGTGAGGTTCTGAACGTCGAACTGGAGGTTCAACGAAACCCGTTCCTTTTGCATCAGGTCCGCACCGACCGAGAAGTCGAGGACAGTCCGCGGACGAACGCGTCCTCGTTGAAAATCTATTTCGTTGTACAAACGGGGATCGAAACCCTGCGCGACAAATTCCGCAAGTGTCGTTCCGGGCTCGACGTCTGCCGGCACACCCGAATCGTAGCGTCCGCTAAAGCTCGCATAGATTCCCGAAGGCCGGTGATTGTAGCTGACTTGAAACTGCGCTTCATTGCGCTGGTCGTGATCGTTCGCGAACTTGAGACCGTGCAGGAACAGGTCCTGTGGGTCCTCGCCTAAGAACAGACCTCCTACTATCGGTGTCACGCCAAAAGCGCGCGCGTTTGCGTACGAAACGAAGCCGTGAAACCCGTGTATGTCAGTCGACTCCATCCTGACCTCTTCGCCCGTCACTCGCCCGGACGAGATCGCGATCGGGAAAATCACGCCTGTTTCGAAAAACTGATCCTTATCCGAGAAGTTCTCGATCCGTTTTTGATAAATCGTCAGATTCAAGCGAAACAGCTTTGAGAGCAACTGCTGCGCGCCGGCTTCGAAAGCATTCTGCTTGTCGGGCAGGATCGGTTGCACAGTCGTGATTCCCTGCAAAACCGAGATCGGCGAGAGTGCCGCCGCCGCGGATGAACTGGCGAGCAAAAGATTCTCCGCTGGTGGCGGTTGAAACAGCCTGTTGTACGACGCTCTCAAAGTTGTTTGCGTCTTCGGAATGTAGTAAGCCACAGCCAAGCGTGGACTAAGTTCCTGCTCGCTGATCAGCAGCTTGTAATTGTCGTAACGAATGCCTAGATCGAGCGTGAGATTCTTGAAAACAGTGAAACGATCCTGAACGTAGGCGCTCAGCGTGCGACCCGTCTTTGATTGATTGAAGACGAACGGGTTTGCCGCGTTGAAGTTATTTACCGGATTCGGAAAGACATTACCCTCGTCATCGACGAGGTCGGGGAATTGCTCAGTGGGATAGAAACTGAAATGTTCGTCAACCGGCGTGATCGTGAACTGACCACCGAACTTGATGTTATGACTACCGCGCGTCACCGACAACGATCCGATGCCGCCGTAATTTTGAAGCGTGCGATCCTGGTTTGCCACCACTGGCGTCGACAATGTGTTGCTGATCAGCTTCGCGTTGCTCTGGCGATGGAAGAATGAAAACTGCGCCACTGTGTTGGGTGAGAAGATGTGTTGGAAGCTGATGTTTTGCGAGTTATCGCGCAAACGCTGACGCTGATCCTGTCCGGCGAGTTCCTGGTTGAATCTGTTTGGGACTTGAAAATTTGAACCGCCAAAGTTGAACACGCCGCGTAGAGTATTGTTCGCGTCAAACTGGTAATCGAGCCGGACGAACGCCTTTCCAGTGCGGCCGAAGTTATGAAAGTCGTCGAGTGTCGGTGGGTCGAGATAGCGCTGCGAGGTGCTTGCGGAAAGGTTGGTCAGAAAACCCAGCTTCTTCGTGTGAGTTGAAAAATCGACTGCCGTTTCTCCAGTCGAGAAGCTGCCGCCAGAGAATGAAATCCCGCCCTGTGTTGGTCCTTCGAGACCGGAGCGAGTGTTAACGTTGATGACGCCCGCGAGCTTGTCGCCAAACTCAGCCGGAATTCCGCCCGTCAGCACTTCGACAGTCCGCAACGTGCGCGCATCCAGACTCGTCGAGAAAATTGCCGACATGTTGTCGGTGATCGGCACGCCATCAACTACGTACTGAACCTGCGACTCGGAGCCGCGTGGATGCATGCGTCCGTTGTCATCGGTAACAAAACCCGGCGTGGACGCAACGATTGATTCAATCGCACGCGAAGGCGCGGCGCCGACCGGTCGCTCGAGAATCGTTTGTCCGATGTCTGTGTCCGACGAAGTGCGATCAGGTTCCAGCATTGCTGCGTTGTCAGTGGTTATGGTGACGGCGGCAGTGGTTTGTTCGAGCGAAAGCGACAGTTCCACGCTCAATGGGATCGTGCTTTCGAGATCGATCGATTCTTCATCGGGTTGAAAGCCGGTCGCTTCGGCGCGGACTTTGTAGGTGTTGAAAGGTAAGTTAACGAGCTTGAACGAGCCCTGCGCGTCGGTTTGGGTTGTCTGGCGATAGCCGGTCACGGGCTGTGTGACGGTTATCTGTGCGTTCGGAACGAGGGCGCCACCGGGATCTTTGACGACTCCCTGAACGGTACCGATTCTTGATTGTGCGAAAACAGTGGGACCAAATAATAAAAGCACGCCGCAGATTAATGCGGCTCTAAACGGATCTTTGAATGACATTTCATAAGCCTTCCAGAAAGCTGCCTGTAAGCAATACGGGCGGGTGAAACGGATATGCGTCTCCCGTCCGCGCTGATGCTAAGTACAGTTCTAGTTGGCTTGAGGTGGAGCTCGACCTGGTGACGGACTGTTGACCAGCGAGCGAATAGAAATGGGATCTGATCTGCGTGAATGCGCAACGCGAGTTATTTGTTCTGCGTTCGGTTTAACGGAGATCAGCGTCGCGGAAAAGTTCTGATGTAACTGGCAGATTAAGCAGTCGTGGCATCCCGGCTTTGAGGTGGAAGTGCCACTGCCGGACTCGTGTTCAACGACTGACGCAGCGTGATTCGAGGCTGGCGGTATTGTTCCGTGCCGGTGAGCGGCCTCGATCGTCGTGCCGTAAAAGACAAACAGGACCAGCAACAGTCCAAGGCCGCGCGAGAAGGCGGCGTTATTTTTTCTGAACAGTTCGAACATGCTGGTCGTGATCAGTTGTGTTAGAGTCTGGGGCTCCCGAATTGTAATCCGTGACAACATTTCACGCAAAGACGCAAAGATACGAACGAAGGCGCAAAGAAGATTTTCAATCTTTGCGCCTTCGTTCGTATCTTTGCGTCTTTGCGCGAAACCTTTTCATCGTTTTGCTATTCATTCGCGTAATCGAGGCTCACGCGAATGTACCTGCTCGCGTCACGATTTCTATCGTCACGCCTGGCGAAGTGAAAGTCGAAGCAGAACTCTCCGCCCCAGCTCGCTCGTGGTCGTTTCGCAACGCCTACGCGGGCGCGCTTGGCTTTGCCGAGCGAGTTAAGGACTTTCGAGCCACCGGCCCTTCCGGCCAGAACACCGGCGCGAAAAAGATCGCCTCCGGCGAGTTCCGCTCCGAACACGACGCAACCCGGATCACTTACACGGTCGATCTTTCAGCAGCTAGTGCCGCTGGTGTTCCGCATATCAGTTGGCTGACCGCAGGCGGCGGCTTTCTCATGTTCGCCGACTTGATACCGCGCGACATTGAGAGTCTCGCCGCGGAGTTCAAACTGCCGAGCGGCTGGATGATCGAATCCTCGCTTTCACCGATCAACGGTAGCTACGAAGTTCCTGAACCCGAAAAAGCTGTTTTCATCGTCGGCAACTCGCTTCGCAAAACTTCAAACACGAACCTTGAACTGGTCGTCAACGGAACCTGGCCGTTCAAAGACAATAAAGCTTTCGATGCGGCGATGCAGGTGATGAAGCACTATACCACGCTGACCGGATTGAAATTACCTCGTACGTCGCTGATCGCGATCGCCCCTTTTTCGTTGGGCGGCGCCAAGTGGAAAGCTGAAACGCGGGGCGCGACGGTCATACTGCTCATAGATCCAGACGCCCACTTCGATACCTGGATCGGGCAGCTCAAAGTAATCTTCACTCATGAGATGTTGCATCTTTGGGTGCCCAACTCGCTTCAGCTCGATGGAGATTACGACTGGTTCTTCGAGGGCTTCACGCTGTACACCGCACTGCGTACCGCGCTTGATCTGAAGGTCATTAACTTCAAAGGGTTTCTCGAAACATTAGCCGGCGCTTACGATGTTTACATTTCTTACCCCGACGACGTTTCGTTAATACAAGCTTCCGAGACGCGTTGGACTGGGGGATTCAATCAGGTTTATGTCAAAGGGATGCTGGTCGCTTTCCTGTACGACTTGAAGATCCGGAAGGAATCCAGCGGCAGTGCTACACTGGCGGATCGCTATCGAGAGCTTTTTGGCGGCCGTGTCACTGCCAACGCGAACGGAAATGAAGTTATAATCGCACTGCTGGATGCAGGGCCTGCGATGAGCGGCTTTGGAAAGTTATACGTTGAAAACAACACAAAGCTCGAACTCGAGCAGTTACTCCCCACGTATGGACTCACGCTGGATACATCCGGTAAGAAGTCTCAACTGCAAGTCAGCCGCAATCTGAGTGCTGAACAGAAGCAGTTGCTCCGTTCGCTGGGGCTTAGCGATTGAGAAGACTTCGAAGGAAGACGAATGAGATTTAGTAAGACGATTGTTGTTTTCGCCATTGTTTTGCTGTCGCTCGGTTGCCAGACGCTGGCTAAGCGGGACAGCACGGGCGTGATTGTTGCTCGTCGGGCTCAGATTCGCAGCTCGACCGCGGTCGTAGCCGCCGATCTTTTGCAGGTCAATCGCGGCGACGTAGTCGACATACTCGACTCCACCGACATCTCAGATCCCAGTGACAACACGCGAAAAGAACGCTGGCTGCGCGTGAAGGCGCGCGATACAGACATGACCGAGGGTTGGATTGAAGCACGCAACGTCATGCCGGACGACGTGCTGGAAGAGTCGAAGAAGCTCGCGGCCGAAGACAAGGATGTTCCCGCCCAGGCGACGGGACAGCTTCGCGCGAGTTCCAACTTGCGATTAACTCCGGATCGCAGTGGCAATGAAAACATCATGATGCGACTCGATAGCGGCTCGAGTTTCGACATCATCAGTTGGAAGCGTGTGCCGAAACCGAAGGCGTCGGAAGCTATCGAGACTGACGTGGCTCCGAAGGCAGGCAGCGCGCAGCAGGGGACTGCAAGACCGGGTCAACAACAGGAGGGCGAGGAGGAAGTAGAAGAGACGAATGAGCTCTGGTACAAGGTGCGACTAACTACCGCTACGTCGCCTGCGCCTGCCGGTTGGATTTACGGCAAGCAAGTTGAGCTCGCCGTGCCGAGCGACATTATTTTTTATCGCACCGGCCGTGAGTTTGTTGCGTGGCAGCGTCTTGATGGGGAGAACAAAGACAAGGACGCAGGTGACAAAGACGTCGGGCGCGAGGTCAAACCGGGAAGCTGGTTGATACTGGAAAAGAGTAGTTCAAATCAGCCGCATGGCGTTGATGAGCCCGACTTTGATCGCATCTATGTGCTTGGCTATGACAAGCGTAATCAGGAGCATTACACCGCGTATCGCAGTCCTGACTTGCATGGTTATTTGCCTGCGAAAGTTGAAGGCCAGGGGGAGAGCAAGAGTTTTACAGTGCGCATTCAGGAAGAAGAAGGTGGTCCAACGAAGGAAGTTCGCTACACTCTTTACAAGGACGCGCGCGGTGTTTTGAAAGTCACCGCCCCGAATATTCCGCAGACCAAGCGTCGTCGGTAGGTAGGTTTAGGAGCAATATTTCACGCAAAGGCGCAAAGTGAAGACACAAAGTCGCGAAGTTAGCCGGCTCTATTTCCTCTTTGCGCCTTTGCGTGAAACCTTTTCGTAGGGATGTATGATCCGTCCGGTTGTTATTGGTATTGGTGGTTTCACTTCCGATGTCGGTAAGACGACGCTGGTGTGTGAACTGCTGAAAGCGTTTCCCGGCTGGGAAGCAATCAAGACAACGCGTGGGCACTATCGTTCGTGCGGCAAGGACCCGCAGGCCTGTTGCGTCAGTCACCTTTTATCGGAAGAACCCCTCGTCCGGTCCGGCTGGGAGCAGACCTACGAAAAAGGAAAAGACACTGGCCGTTACTGGGACGCGGGCGCGGCCAATGTCCATTGGCTGATTTGTACTGACAACCAGGTTGAGCAGGGAATCAAAGAAGCCCTCGCGCGCGTGAAATCTCCGGGCGTGTTTGTCGAAGGCAACAGCTTTTCGGAGTTTGTCGATACTCATCACTTCGTGATGGTCCGGCTAACCGGCAATCAAAAAATCAAGAGCTCCGCGCGTCGTTCCTATAACAAAGCAACGGCCATTTACGTTCCTGATGGAACGGATGAAAACTTCGAAAAAGATGCCCTCGCAACTGATGAGATACCACGCTTCACCCCTTCGAGTTTTTTCTCTCTGATCGCGCACTTAAAATGGAATCGATCGATATTCTCTTAAAAGAATGTGAGCGGCTGCACGGTCACATGTGTGCGGGGCAACTGCTCGGCACACGTATGGCGCTACTCGGTTGCAAAATGATCGGCATCGACGATCCGCGTGGTGCTGATCGTAAGAAACTGATTGTCTGGGTAGAGATCGATCGCTGCATGGCGGATGCCGTTAGTGCGGTAACCGGCGTGCGACTTGGAAAAAGAAGTCTGAAGTATGTTGACTACGGCAAGGTGGCCGCAACGTTTTTGAATACTGAAAACGAGCGCGCGGTGCGGATAGTAGCTTTGGAGAGCGCGAGAACTCTTGCTGACGAGCGTTATCCCGAAATAGAGAACAAACGACAGCGCCAGTTCCAGGCGTATTCGGACGCGACGGATGACGAGCTGTTCAAGACGGAACTGGTGAGTATTCAATTAAGAGATCTCGACGCTCCCGGTAGTCCGCGTTCGCGTGTGACCTGTGTTGTTTGTGGAGAAGGTGTGAACGACGGGAGGGAAGTCATTGAAACGAATGGCGACGCACTTTGCCGCGGCTGTCACAGCGGAACTTACTACTCCAGGTTGGACAACCCGACGGCTTAAAAGGCATCTAATTCTCGCCTTTGAAAACGCGGGCCTCACGCAAGCAAAATAAAATTTGATTGTGAGACCGCGAGGTATTGACAAGTAAGTTTTTGTCCCTATAATGCCCATTCCTCTTTAGGAGAGAGGGCATCAAGGGGTTTTGAAAAAGGGAAATTTTACGGTGACCTACAGTGTCGCTTTTCCTCGGGAAAGTTGCGAGGAGATTGCGGCGCTTTTTTATCTCCGGATAAATCGGAGAATCTGGCGAGCGTCGCTTGACAGAGTTGAGGTCGTTGGTTAATATCCCCGTTTGCTTGGGGCGAGTTTGAATCGTCTGTAAGGCAATCCAAATACAATTTGGAATCGATGTTTGAAAACTAGATAGAGCGTGTCCGTTTCAAGACCTTTGAGAGTCAAACGCGAACGATAAAGTTCGTGTAAAACTCGCAAGAGTCATTATCGAAACTGAACAAGAAAGACCAGTAATAGATAATGTTCCAGAGAACAAACTTATAACGAGAGTTTGATCCTGGCTCAGAATCAACGCTGGCGGCGTG
>Ga0070700_100000177_pt1 | contig 36034 bp, 35 predicted proteins | sample KBSK5101metaG_FD_65456 | JGI IMG/M metagenome (GOLD analysis project Ga0070700, IMG submission 65456) | Corn, switchgrass and miscanthus rhizosphere microbial communities from Kellogg Biological Station, Michigan, USA - KBS K5-10-1 metaG | ecosystem: Host-associated > Plants > Roots >...
ATGCAGAAATCGTCGGTTCGTTCGGGGTGGCACTGCTGCTGTTTCTTTTCTTTAGACAGCATTCCTTTTCCGAGCTATTCCAGCACCTAGGCACGGGCACCGCACCCAGCCAGATAGCTGCATTTCTGGCGGCGCTCGCCATTTCTGGTTGGGCCTTCATCGGCTTTGATGCCTGTTCCACGATCGCCGAAGAAACTCATAACCCCAAGCGGATCGTTCCACGCGCAATCTTCTTGTCTCTCTGTATGGTGGGAGGGGTGGTGCTCTTCAACTCCGCAGCCCTGACCTTGAGCTTCAATCGAGACGCATTGGTCCATACGAGCGCCACGTCCGATCCCGTTACACCTGTGATAGCCAGTAACTTTGGAGCCTGGGCTGAAACGCCGTTTCTGGCGATCGTGATGATCGCGTTCCTGGCCTGCGGGGCATCCATGGTGCAATACACATCGCGCATCGTATACTCCATGGCCCGCGAGGGCAACATGCCTATAGTGTTCAGCCGGGTGACGGGCTCCAAGATTCCGCGTAATGCGGTGGTCTGCGTGGTACTGCTGGCTGGGCTCGGATTGCTGTTCGGGCTGAACGATGGAGCAGTGGCCACGGTGATCGCTTTCGGCACAGGCGGACTGTATGCCATGTTCGCCATGACTACCGGTGTTGGACTCTTTACCCGCCTCACAGGCCGCTGGAACCCGGCGTTAGGCGAGCTGAAATTGGGCGTCTGGGGGTTAGTGATCAATGCAATCGCCTTTATCTGGTCGCTGTTCGAATTCGTCAACATCGCCTGGCCGCGTGCCTATGCCGTCTCACCCAACGCGCCCTGGTGGCAACTCTGGGCCGTGCCTCTGGTCCTGGGCAGTATTCTAGGTGCCACGACGATGAACATTGTGATCGACAAGTTCCGACGGAATTCATTGAACGAATAGGTCTCCTTCCTCAATTATCTCGCATTGTGCACTGAGAATCGCATCTTGCTGATAGGGTGCTCGGCGTTATATTGTTGAACAATTCGATGAGGAGATTATCTAGCTAGAGCGAGGAATGGTTGCGAACATACATCCGGCGATTTCTCATCCACGCGGTGGTATGTGGCACTATCGTATGGACGACGGCCTTGCCATCTCACGCGGTAGCCGCAGAGTCGATTCCGGAATTTTTTCCGCTTCGTCCATTTAGTTTCGACGTGTCGTTTAATCAGCGAACGTTCGCGCCTCAGACCAGAGTCATTGCCGCCCAGGCCGGCCTCACCGCCTTTCGCTATGGCAACATTGAAGTGAGAACCGTCTATCAATACTATAGTCAGCATACCCCCACATTTACGACAGATCAAAACTCTGTGTACCTGAATCCCCGCTGGAATAATTTCATTGATATTTTGGATTTTCCAAAGGGCTACCCGATCAATCGGATAATTCGACATGTTCTCTTTGGACCACTGGAGGACCGGGCGGTGCCATATGTTGGCGCACTTATTGGAGGAACGATCCCGGGACGAGATTCTGATTCCCCGGGCTATCTCTATGGGGGCCAGATGGGAGTGCGGTTCCCTGTAGCTCGGGGAGTGTCGCTCGATATGGGGATCCAATACATGCGACTTGAAATTGACTTCAAAGGTCAATCTAACTTGTCAGAACAATGGCTCTTTACTACTGGAGTTCGTTTCTAAACAGTATGAGTATTGGTAGATCCATCATAGGTGTACAGCGAAACATGCGGAGTGTCTGGAGCCTGAAACAATGGGGTTCACGAGGCTTCGTTCTGTTCTTGATCGCTCTCGGATACCTTCTGCAAGGCTGCGGACTCATCTTCGATGCGGTGGAACTGATACAGCCTCTTGCGCGCCATGAACTATCTGCTATTTGCTCGCGAGGGCAGTTGCGTGTCGGAATCCCTGTCGAACCTTTTCGTCCCTTTGTGTTTCCCGCTGTTTTCACCGATGAAGGGGTTCGTGTCACGGGCCTCGATGTGGAGCTGATCCGTGAGATGGCCGACGCTATGACCGCATATTGTGGAACACAGAAACCCGTCATTCCTATATTGTACCTCACCCGGCACCGTGGTCTCTTCATCGAGATGATTGAAGGGCACCTCGATCTTTTCGTCTCATCGATCGGCGGGCATATGCCGGATGCAAAAACGGCAGGCCTTTGGTATTCAATTCCGTATTTTCATAACGGTGGCCTCGGGGTCGTGACCCAAAAACAGGAAGTGATCGAGAGAGTCCGGGCACAGCTTCAAAAGCGAGCTGCGAATCCTGACACACTTGGGGCGATCCAGGCAGGACTTTCCGGCTTGACCATTGCCGCCCTAAAAGGAAGAAGCTCTCAGCTCTATGCAGAAGCCAATCTGAAGAATATCCAATTACTCATATGCGATTCTCTTCCAGCCGCCGTCGAGACGAAGGACCCAAGCATCGATGCAATTGTATCCCAACATGCCGTCCTCGATTATGTAACGAAGCGCGTCCGGCCGGGCTGGCATCTTCTTACACGGAATGATGGAACGCCTTTGCTCCTGACTCAGGAACACTTCTCCATTGTCACGAGTGAAGAACACAGACGGCTGCAGTGGTTCATTAACAACCTGCTGTATCGATTAGAGGAGTCAGGGCGGTTGGAGCAGATGCGCAGGCGTTGGCTGGAAGAAGACTATGCGCCAACTCGGCGTGCAACCATGGAAGGCCTGCCGTTTGAACTTTCAAAAGTGCCGGACCATTACGATCAGGGAGAGTGCCGTTTCGGAACCGGAAAGTGAGCAAGAAAGGCATGCTGATGTACCCGCGCGCGTTTGTGTTCATATGCTTGAGCCTGGTGGGTGTTCTTACGTGGTCAAGTATTGGGTGGGGGCAGACACTTCGTGAAGAAACCGAACAAACCGCCCACCATCTCACGACATTGCTCAATGTGGGACGTCTCGTCGTCGAACGGAATCAAGCTCTGATTAATGATCCCGGGAAAGGCGATAAGGGATTTACGCCGGAGGTATTTGAACATGAGGCTGCCAATGAGTTTCTGCGTCAGACACACATTGATCTGAACAATCTTCCCACGCATCTTCCCTCTCTTGCGAAAGAACTGTTGCCGCTATTGCTTGAGTTGAGCAAGCAGGTGGTGGCTGATGCGCAACTTGTGATCAATCAACGAGGCATCGGATATAAGAATTTTATTCCGGCTACCTTTGGCAGCCAGGCCGCTCGAAAGTTCTCCAATCGCTCCCACGTGCAAATCAAGCAAACCACGCTCAATCCGAGGAATTTGAAAAACACGCCTGATGCATACGAAGAACGCGTGTTGAAACGGCTGGCTGCGCAACCGGCGTCAGACAGTTTCATCGCCGAATGGATCGACAATGACACGATCCTGAGAGCGTTGACCCCGATATATTATTCGAAAGATTGTCTGGTCTGCCATGGCAACCCGAAAGGCATCTTGGATATTTCGGGCTATCCCCGGGAGGGCGCCCGGGAAGGTGATCTCGCCGGCGCGATCAGTATTCTGATCCCAGTAAAAAATCGGTAGTAAGCTGGCCCCCCCCGTCCCCCACATAAATAGCATGGGGGGTGAAGGAGGGGCATTGGCAGACCGATATTGAGCGATTAGGGTTAGGGCTTCTTGCGGTGCGGTAGATGGCCTGAGCGTACCTGGCAGGCCAGGACGTCGCAGATCACGCGAGTGGAGAGGAGGGCCCGCTAGAGACTGCCAAACTGTCGTTTGAAAAACTCACCCGTCGCCTGCATGTGGTGCGCGATATCTGCCTGTAAATGTCGTGCACAGGCCTGCCAGTCGTCTGTCGTGTAGCCGACACGGCGAGCAAGACTGACAAACTCTTCCGAATCGGGCGGAGGAAGCACCAGGTCCTTAGCGTTTCCCCGGACCATGCGTAATCCGTCGATCAGTATACGGATGAAGATATAGGCTTTACGAAGGGTCTCTCCGTCGGCGCGGGTGACTATCCCGGCTTTCACCAGCGCGGCGAGTGCATCCAGGGTATTCGGCGTGCGCAGGCCAGGATGGTTGTGTCCGTGCATCACTTGCAGGTATTGCACGGCATATTCAATGTCGATCAACCCTCCCATTCCATACTTCGCGTTGACCTGTCCCGGCTTGACCAATTGCCTGAGTTGTTGTCTCCTGATTTCCACTGCAGCGGGAATGTCCCAAGGCTCTTCTCCATAGACGAAGGAGTCCCGGTGTGCTTCCATCTGCCGGCCCAATGGCTCATCCCCGACGATATGCCGGAGTTTGATGAGGGCTTGCCGCTCGAATGGCGCAGCCAGTCCGGTAGGACTGCAGTAGGTACGGCCTGCCTCGAGCACATTCGCAAGCGAACTTTTTCCTCCATGCGGGCGCAATCGTACGTCGAGATGAAAGATACCTTCCTGTTTCGCCTCGATCCATTGCAGCAGTTCTTGAACGAGCCTTTCAAAGTATTCTGAGTTCTCCAGTTTTGTCTTTCCGTTCGTGGCGCCCTCTCCGCCATAGACGAATAAGAGCTCAATGTCCGACGCATAGCCCAGTTCCCGTCCGCCGAACTTGCCCAGGCCCAGTACTGCAAAGGGACAGGGTTTCTTATTTCGAAGCAGGGGGCGGCCATAGAGACGGCTCAACTTTGTCTGGCAGTCGACGACGCTGCGCGCCAGGATAACCTCGGCAAGCTGGGTGAGAGCCAGGGAGAAATCAGTCAAACTGGGCGCGGCATCAACGATATGTTTCATGTCTATCCGGAACAGCTCATGGTCCTTAAACCGGTTCAACGCGTCTCTTCGCGCCTCGTCCGTTTTTGCGCGGGAGACTACACGGTTGAGTTCTTTCCGGAGGGTGTCCTGTGATTTGATGAGGGGTGCATCCCGGTATTCTGTGAGGAGTGGCAGAAGGTTTTCATGCTGGCGTCGAAGAAAGTCCTCCCACAAAAAATCGCTGGCGCCGAGTAGTCGCGCGAGCAGGGGAAACGTTTTCTTGTCGCTGATGACGTCGAAGGCCTTGTTTTTTCCTTTCTTGCCGGTGTCCGCGACGATGAGGTCGAGAAAACGGTCGAACGATGCCAGCGCCTTGGCCGGATCAGAAGCCCAGGTCAAGGCATGGGTAAATTGTTTGATGAGGACGGCCGTCTGGCGCAGTTGCTGCTGATCGGCTGGGTCGAGCAGCTTCTGCCCATCGCGATTTCTGACAGAGAACCGATCGTGCAGTTTGGACCCGTCGCACTCGATCTGGGCCTTGGTGATATAAATGTTGCGCATGGCCAGGGCATTCGCGAGCGCATAGAGGAAGGCCGGAGTGTCGTCCGAGTGGATGTCCATGATCGTATCGGTCGGTGATTGGCTATTGTCGAAGGTAATCTGCACCGTATGGAGCAGGCCGGTGAAGGCGCTTCGATGTTTGTCCAATCGTTCGACAAGCCGGCGGTTCACATATTGACGTGCCTCATCGAAGCGACCTGCATCCAATAGTTGAATTATTTCAGTGAGGGTCTGTTGAAGCGCGTTCTGTTGGGGGAGGGGAAAGCCTGTGCCTTCCAAGGGATGGACCAGGAAGACATCGACGATTTTCTTGCGGCTCAGGCCCGGCCGGCGTCGAGGCCGACGGGTCGCCGGGTGAGCCTCACGGCGCACCAATGGGGAGGAAGGAGCCTCTCTAAATGTATAGATCTGTCCTTCTTCGATATTAAGTCCGAAGGCAGAGAGTGCACCGCAGATGGCGGCAAATTCCGAGAAGTAATCGTAGGCGACGACACTGATTTCCGAGCGCCCTTGGCCTTTGTCGAGCACCGACAATTCGCAGGGGTGGTCCGGTGTGAGACGACTGGCAAGCCGTATATGGTGCGCGACCGCGTCCAGCTGAAACCGCTCGAAGTACTCGGGGTCTATCCGCGAAACGAAGTCTCTGAGAACCTCATCATCGACATCCGGACAGAGGGAGGTCAGGGACTCGATGATCGACTCGTGTGATCCAAGCCCATCTGTCATGGCCGAAGTATAGCCGAAGTCGGGTTCGTTGTACTAGGTACTATCTGTCAGTATAATGCCTGCCCATGACCGCTCGTTCCAAGAAGGACGTGCCGCGCTATTGCGCTCTTCCAAAGCTCGAGTGGGCTTCCCGACCTGATCCAAGTCCTGTCCTCTTGGCGTCAGGACTGGGACCGGAACAGCTTGCCGCGATTCTTAAACCGTATGGGCTCCGTCGCATTGCGGATGCCTATGCGAATCTGCAGTCGATGGCTGGTGATACAGATCAGCGGCGTCAGCTCGTAGAAATACTGCCCTCATTGCTCGAAACCATCGGGCGGACCGCTGATCCAGATCAGGCCTTAAACCATTGGGAACGCTGGCTCGCGAGTGGAGTCAGCCGGTCTGCTGTGTTGGAATATCTTCGTAGTGCGCCCCGCATGCTGAACCTGGTTTGTGCGATCTTCGGGAACAGTGACTCACTCGCCTTCACCCTCGTTAGAGATCCACTGCTGCTCTACTGGATGGCCCAGCAGAATGTGTTGTCCACCGCGCCGACCAGGGCAGGGATGGAGCGGACGATCCGGCAGGGCTTGGAGGCTGTCACCGCGACCGAACTCATGTTGGACCTCCTCAGGCGATTCCGCCGTCGAGAGATACTGCGCATCGGTGTGCGAGATCTCGTGCGGTTAGCGGACGTCGTGGAAACGACCGCCTCCCTCTCGGATTTGGCTTCGGTCCTCATCGAGGCGGCCTATCGAATTGTGGATGCCGATCTGCGGACGCGGCATGGCATTCCCATGCATCAGGATCGGCAGGGGAAATGGGTCGAGACCGGTTTTGCGGTCATTGCGATGGGGAAGCTGGGCGGACACGAGCTCAATTACAGTTCGGACGTAGACGTGCTCTATGTCTGTGAATCCCATGAAGGAGCAACCAGGCCGGCCGCCTCCGGACGCGCGAAATCCAAGGGGCCCAAACCGCGCAGGCTGTCCAATGAAGAGTACTTTGAAATTCTCGCGCGGGAACTCACGAAAGCGCTGACCGTGCAGACTCATGAAGGATACGTGTATCGGGTGGACCTTCGCTTGCGAGCGGAAGGTTCCGTGGGGCAGCTCACTCGCTCGCTCGACGATTATGCCAAGTACTATCGGACGAGGGGCCAGGTGTGGGAACGGTTGGCATTGCTGAAATCCTGTCACGTGGCCGGGTCCAAAGAGGTCGGGAGATCGTTTCTCAAGATGGTGCGGCCCTTTATGTTGGCGCCATTATCGGAGGGGTCGGATGTCGAACAGGGGCTTAAGATTGTAGAAGAGGTTCGATCAGTCAAGGAGCGGATCGATGCGAAGATGGCGGAGCGCGGACATGAACAGCGCAATGTCAAACTCGGCGTTGGCGGAATCAGGGAAATCGAATTTCTCGTTCAGACGATCCAGGTCCTGGCAGGCCGGCGGTTGCCCGGTATACTTGCGCGGGGGACCATGAGTTCGTTGGCGCGTCTACGGAAGGCCGGTATCCTATCAAAAAAACAACAAGTTGATTTGACCCGGGCCTATCAGTTTCTCCGGGACGTTGAACACAAACTTCAGATGGTGCACGATCTACAGACCCATGCGCTTCCGGATCAGCAGAAAGATTTGGAGCGCTGCGCCATCCGCATGGGCTATGACAGAGATGACCGGCCGATCGCGCTCAAGCAGTTCCAAAGCGACCTTGCTGCCCATACGACCGCCGTGCATGATATTTTCCGTTCGTTCTTCGAGACACCAAGAACGTCGGCGATACTCAGGAAAACCTTGCGATTGATCGGATTCAAATTTTCGGCAGCACCACGGTTCTGAGCCAGAAGTCCTCGATCGTTTTGACCACTGTGATGAACCGGTCCAAATCCAGCGGCTTGACAATGTAGCAATTCGCGTGGAGGTTATAGCTCTCCAAGACGTCTCTTTCATCCTCCGACGTTGTGAGAACAACCACGGGGATGCGTTTCAGATTCTCGTCGGTCTTGATCTCCGCCAGCACCTTTCGTCCGTCCTTTTTGGGAAGGTTGAGGTCGAGCAGGATGAGATCCGGGCGCGGAGCGCCTGCGTGCTGCCCTTGCCGGCGTAGCAACGACAAGGCTTCTATGCCGGTTTTGACGACCGTGAGCTTGTTGGGCAGTGTGGCCTCTTTGAGGGCCTCAAGCGTCAGACCGACATCGCCGGGATTGTCTTCCACTAAGAGTATCTGCACTGTCCTGACCGATTTGGATGTATGCATGCGCTGTCCCCCTGCCTGAGGTCATACCTGATACATGATTCTCACCGATTGTTTCAAGCGTTACGACACACGTCGGCTCTGGCCGCCTAGAGGCAGAGTGAAATGAAAAGTTGCTCCTTGGCCTGTCTGGGATACTACCCAGATTCGTCCGCCATGGCGCTCAACGATCTTTTTGCATATCGCCAGGCCTATGCCGGTACCTGGATATTCTTCTCGATTGTGCAACCGCTGAAAAATGACAAAGATTCGCTCGGCATATTCGGGGTCCAGTCCGACCCCATTGTCGCGGACCGAAAACAACCATTCAGTGGGCCGGCGTGCAGCCGACACATATACCTGTGGTGCCTCCTTTCCGTGAAACTTGATGGCATTACCGATCAGGTTCTGAAAAAGCTGGCCCAGTTGTACCCTATCCGCCATCACTCTCGGCAGAGGATCGCGGGTTACGACCGCCCGGCTTTCCTCGACCGCAACCCGTAAATCGCTCAGCACCTCTTCCAGCACGCTATTGCAATCCACCTCTTCAAACACTTTGTCCTGCACGGTCACACGTGAGTAGGTCAGGAGGTCATTGATCAGCAATTGCATGCGGTTGGCCCCGTCTACGGCATACCGGATGAACTCGTCGGCATCGGAATCGAGTTTGCCTTTATAACGCCTTGCTAGGAGCTGTGTGTAACTGGCGACCATTCGTAGCGGCTCCTTCAGGTCATGCGAGGCTACATAGGCAAACTGTTGCAGATCGGCATTGGAGCGAGCCAGTTCCTCGATTGATTCCTCCAGGGCCTTTCGCGATTGAGCCAGATCGCGGTTATCGCGAGCCAGTCTCCATGACGCCCACATGCCGAAGCAAGCCAACGGCGTGATGAGCAGAAGTCCCACGCCGACGACGGTCCACATGAGCCGGTTGATCGGAGCCTGAACATGTTCACGGTCCAATCGAACCAACACGGTCCAGTCGAATCCTGGAAAGTTGCTGTACCCCTGCGTTCTGGCAAATCCGGTCACCACAGGAATCTGTCGGCGTTGGTGCAGTTCTTCTACAAAACCCGGCTCCTCACGATCCTCGGCGGCTCTTCTTGCGGAAAGCAGCTCCACTTTCGGCAGACTGCTGTTCATATCGTTCGTTTGGTTCTTTTCAATGATCACCGCTCCCTGACGGTCCAGCAGCAACCAGTCGTGCGTGTCTTCTCCATTCGGGAGCTTCCCTTCTTCTTCAAGAATGGCCCGGAGATTTTCAATCGGAACCCGGGTTGTCATCACTCCGCGAAAGTCTCCTTCCGGCCCATAGATCGGAGCCGAGAAACCGACAGCCATCATCCCCTCTGACTCCGGTGACACCCGGGCTCCCTCCAGATACACCCGTCCGGTCTCCTTCACCATCGTAAACCAATCCGGTGGCTTGAACCCCGGGCCGCCGCTATCAGGGTTGGCCAACAGGCGAGTGGCCACCACGATTCGCCCAGTTGCATCGGTCACCCCGACCCAGGAGTAGTACCAGTACAGTTTCTTATACTGCAGTAATCTCTGGGCTTTCTCGGCCGGTTTGCCCTCGAAAAGAATTCTGTCATTGGCAAATACCTGGATATCGATGAACCGCTCAAACAGCACACGATCCAGTGTGTTGGCGACCCTGGCCGCGGTCCTGCCGAGATCTGCCCCCCTTTCCTGGACCAGGACAGCTCTCAGAGAAGTCAGTGTATAGAGCCCCACCCCTACCGCGATCGCAAAAGACAGGAGTAATGTCAGGGGAAGTGCGGTTCCTGACCACCAGGGTCTATCGAGCGGCAGTTGTGGCTTAGGTGTCAAAGCGAATGCGGGTACCATACAAAACAGCTGTGCTGATCAGGTTCGGGCAATATCCGCAGGGTTGTTCTCCGTCGGCGAGGGTGACATCCGAGCAAAAGCAGAATCGATGCAAAGATAGCAGGCTTCGAGAATCGAGACAATAGTCAGCCTATCGGGTAGTTGATTTGTACCATCTCCAACGCGACGACATATGTATGGAGCGGAGGGAGTGGCTTTCTGATAGGATGTCGGCCAGGCTCCTAGGATTCAATGAATCGATGTGGAGAGGGTGATAGGGCTATGGAACAGATTGAAACAAACTATCGAGCCCTCTTGGCTGTCGTGGTGGTGCTCAACTCTCAGCGGGATACGCATAGCCTATGGGAAGCGATCACCGCTGAGATCACCAAGGTGATTCCCTGGGCACGGGCATCCGTCACCCTGTACGATCGTGAGGTCGATGGATTCAGGTTTTATGTCATGGCCACGACGATGGCAGAGGTGGTGCTGCAACGTGATACGGTGATTCCTCGTATCGGAAGCGGGATGGGGTGGGCCTACGATCACAAAATGGTCCACTGTCGCCCGGAGCTGAGACAGGTGCAAGTGTTCCCTGAAGACGGAATGTACGTGCAGGAAGGTCTCGGACGCATCATCAATCTCCCTTTGCTCGTGAGAGATAAGTGTCTAGGCATTCTCAATATCGGCACCATCGAGCCTGGTGCTCCCGACCCGGGAGACCTCGAATTTCTGACGCAGGTGGCGACGCAGATCGCCTATGCGATCGATCATGTCCAAGCGTACGAACAGATCGATCATCTGCGGGACCAACTGGCCAAGGAAAAAGACTACCTCGTTGAAGAGCTGAGGCTCAGGCAGGATACCGACTCATTGGTAGGAAAGAGCCTTGCCTTTCGACATGTCATAGACCTTGCTCACGACGTGGCGCCCACTCCGTCAACCGTGTTCATTACGGGTGAAACAGGCACGGGCAAGGAACTGATTGCGCAAGTGATTCATGATTGGAGCCCACGGCACTCGAAACCCATGGTGCGGGTGAACTGCGCTTCATTTCCGGCTGGGTTGGTCGAAAGCGAACTGTTTGGCCATGAACGAGGCGCGTTCACCGGGGCGGACCGAGCCCGCGAAGGCCGATTCGAACTGGCCAATGGTGGGACGTTGTTCTTGGACGAAATCGGTGAAATGCCATTGGAGACACAGGCCAAGCTCCTGCGAGTTTTACAAGATGGTATGGTAGATCGTCTGGGTGGGAAAGAGCCCATTCGCGTTGATGTTCGGGTGATCGCCGCCACCAATCGCGACCTTCCCGCCGCCGTCAAGCACGGGACATTTCGTGCTGATCTCTTTTATCGTCTGAATGTCTTTCCTCTTAGCGTCCCTCCACTCAGGAATCGCCCGGATGATATCCCCCTCTTGGCGCGACATTTTCTGAAGCACTACTGTTTGAAACTTGGACGTTCGTGCAAAGATATTGATCAGGATTCGCTCGAGAAGTTGATGCGATACCCTTGGCCCGGCAACGTTCGTGAACTGGAAAATGTGATCGAGCGCGCCCTGATCCTCTCTCGTGAACCGGTATTGCGGATCGACGACCACGTTTTGGGTTCACAGGCCTCATCAGTTCCAGCCCAGCCACCGGCGGATCTCAAAGAACTGGAGCGCCGGCATATTCTGCAGACCCTCGCACTGACAGACTGGCGTATCGCTGGTCCGGATGGCGCGGCTGTGCGTTTGGGGATCCCTCCAAGCACGTTGCGCAGCCGGATGAAGCAGTTTGGAATGAAGCGATCGCCTCCCGGCTGAAGAAGTGAGCGAAAACGTATAAGCGGTAGTCCCATTTCCAAGCTAGGCTTGGTTCAACTGCGCGGGGTTTGAGGCTCGACCGCTCCCGCGCCTCCCGGAGCGACCCGCTCGGACTCCGCTGAGCGGAAGCCTTCAGAAATTCCCTCGCAGACTCGGTCAGTTTCCGCTTTCCTTCACAGCGGAGTCTCGGCGGGTCCCCGCTCCTCCGGCGACGTCCGCTCTGAGCCTCAAACCCCGCGCCTGAAAATGCGCGATTGCAAAACCCTGATTCTACCGTTCTTTACTGCGCGCATCGAGCGACATAAATGCGCCCTCCAAGCTCGCTCGTTGTCCCTTCGGGGATGGGGGCTGATTGATCTTCCACTGCGCGCAACTTTCTCACCCGCCCACCCACTGGCACGCCGAGACGTGCCATTAGCCCGAGCGGGGGAGTCCGCGACCGCGCGTTGCGCGAGCACAGGAGATCATCAGGCCCCATCCCTTTCCCTATTCTGCGAGCAAGAAGAACGGTCTGCCTACTCCCTCTCATCATTCTGAGGCCATGCATTGCGTGAGCACTGAAAACCAAGAATGCCACTACTCTGCGTAGCGCAGATCACGATCGCTGGAGAGTGAGAGGTAGGTTTCTCCCCATTGATGAGGACTGTCGAGATTCCACGCTTCCTCGTTATGGATCGGCTTGAATCGCAGACCGTAGAGCCCTCCATAGACTAAATGCGTCAGCCCCGCGCCAGAATCTTCAACCAGCTGCGCATAGGCTTGGCAGGCAGGCGTCTGTGAGTCATCACTCCAGCCGGTGATCCAGTACCATTCCCCGGAGGGATTTCGGTCATAGAGCTTGACTTGTACTACCGGTCGAGCAGGGCCGACCTCCTTGAACCGAGCGAAGACGCTCGCGTCACAATTGTCATTGGACTCAACTTCCACAATCACAAGCATCCTCTGGTTCGGCACAACTTCGCGACGAACGGTCATGAATAATATGGGCTAGAAGCACAAAGAGCCCGGCGGTTTCCCACCGGGCCCTCCGTTCTGTGACTCCGAGCTATCGGCTATATGCCTGAGCCCCTGGGCCTTTCTCTTAGTACATGCCTTCCATGCCACCGTGGTTGTGTCCGCCGCCACCGACCGGCTCTTTCTTCTCTTCCGGCAGCTCAGTGATCATCACCTCGGTCGTGAGCATCAACCCCGCCACGCTCGCCGCATTCTGTAACGCGCAACGCGACACCTTGGTGGGGTCGATGATACCGGCCTTGATCATGTCCACATACTCCTCGGTCGCGGCGTTGTACCCGCCGTTGGAATTCTTGTCATTGCGTACTTTCTCGACGATGACCGAGCCTTCCATCCCGGCATTCACCGCGATCTGACGGATCGGCTCTTCGAGCGCCCGGCGGATGATATTGACGCCCACCTGCTGCTCCGCCTCCAGCTTGAGCGAATCCAATGCGCCGAGGCAACGGAGATACGCCGTTCCACCACCGGGGACGATACCTTCTTCGACTGCGGCCTTGGTGGCGTGCAAGGCGTCTTCCACGCGCGCCTTCTTTTCCTTCATTTCAGTTTCGGTTGCGGCGCCGACATTGATGACGGCCACACCGCCGACGAGCTTCGCGAGCCGCTCTTGGAGCTTCTCCCGATCGTAGTCTGAGGTCGTCTCGTCGATCTGGGCCTTGATCTGCTTCACGCGGCCTTCAATCTTCTTCGGATCACCATAGCCTTCCACGATCGTGGTGTTGTCCTTGTCCACCGTAACGCGCTTGGCGCGCCCGAGGTCCGTGAGCTTCACATTTTCCAGCTTGATGCCGATATCTTCCGAGATTACCTGGCCGCCGGTCAGGATTGAAATATCCTCCAACATGGCCTTACGGCGATCGCCGAATCCCGGGGCCTTGACGGCCGTAACGTTGAGTGTGCCGCGGAGCTTGTTCACTACCAACGTCGCCAGGGCTTCACCTTCCACATCTTCCGCGAGGATCACGAGCGGCTTGCCCATCTTGGCGACTTGTTCAAGGACCGGCAGCAAATCCTTCATGCTGCTGATTTTCTTTTCCGAAATGAGAATGAGCGGGTCTTCCAGGGCTGCTTCCATCCGCTCGGCATTGGTGACGAAGTACGGGGAGATATAACCGCGGTCGAACTGCATCCCTTCGACTACGTCCAACGAAGTGGTCATGGACTTGGCTTCTTCGACCGTGATCACGCCGTCTTTGCCGACCTTTTCCATCGCTTCTGCGATGAGATCACCGATGGTCTTATCATTGTTGGCTGAAATGGTTCCCACCTGAGAGATTTCAGTCTTGTTCTGGCAAGGTTTACTCAGCTTTTTCAACTCAGCGATGACTACTTCGACGGCTTTGTTGATGCCGCGCTGGATCTCCATCGGGTTCGCGCCGGCCGTGATGTTCTTTGCGCCTTCGCGATAGATGGCCTGTGCGAGCACGGTCGCGGTCGTGGTACCATCGCCGGCCGTATCGCTGGTCTTGCTGGCCACTTCGCGCACGAGCTGGGCGCCCATGTTCTCGTATGGATTCTTCAGCTCGACTTCTTTGGCCACGGTCACGCCGTCCTTAGTAATCGTCGGGGCGCCGAACTTCTTGTCGAGAATTGCATTGCGGCCCTTGGGACCGAGTGTTGCCTTCACGGCGTCGGCGAGCTGGTTCACCCCCTTGAGGATGGACGCGCGCGCTGAGTCACCGTACAGTAGTTGCTTTGCCATAGTCATTCCCCCTTTATGGTCGTCGTAGTGTTAGGTTTGATGATTAGCTGGCGAAGACGCCGAGGATGTCTTCTTCCTTGAGGATCAAACATTCCTCGTCTTCGATCCGGAGCTTGCTGCCGGAATATTTGTCGAACAGGACCTGATCGCCGACTTTCACATTCTCCACCTTTTTGCCGATCGCTTGGACGATACCTCGTTGTGGTTTCTCCTTCGCGCTGTCCGGCACGTAGATACCGCCGGCCGTCCGGTCCAATTCTTCGGTGTATGTGACGAATACCCGGTCACCCAGAGGCTGGAACCCCTTGGCAACGTGCTTCTTCTCTGTCTTCTCCTTGGCCGCAGTGCTCATAGCAACACCCTCCTCGTGATGTTAAACCAGTAAATGTGAACGATGTAGAACAGGTTCGAACTCGACGGCGTAATCGTGGTACTCCAGAACGAGCAGAAGTCCTGATCCGCTGGACACGGGGTTGAAGATAGCCCCATGTTCGCCCAAGTCAAGGGGGAGAAGCGCGGAATTTTTCTTCCGCCCCCTGAACCAGGCCCGCAGGGAACCATAACCGATCGAGGCATCGATATACCAGTGGTTTCTTCGCTTCTTGGAGGGAGAGGATTAAATCCGCAAGTGGTCGAAATCTTTGATATCTTTCTTGATATAGTCACGCAGGCGCTTGATGATGCGGGCTTCCAACTGCCTGGTCCGTTCTTTGGTGATGGAATATTTGCCGCCGAGGTCGTCCAGGGTGAGAGGAGTTTCCGAGAGAATCCGGTTCCGTAATATATCTTCATCCCGTTCATCGAGCGTCTTGACGAATTCGGCGAGCTTGGACCGAAAGAGTGTTTGTAATTGGGTCTGCGCGAGTTGCTCGTCTGCCGGAGTCTGCTGGGAGGGGAGCACATCCAGCAGGCTGCCTTCCTGGTCCTCGCCGATTGGCTGATCCAGCGAGAGTTCCCAATTGCCTAGCCGCTGCCCCATCTCGATGACGTCCCGTTCTCGGACGTTCAAGCGGTCTGCGAGCAATTTCGTGTCCGGGGCGAACCCTTCCCGCTCCAGCTTGGCTTTCTCCTTTTTAAGGTTGTAGAACAGTTTCCTCTGATCCTGAGTCGTTCCGATCTTGACCAGTCGATAATTGTTCAGCAAATAGCGAAGGATATAGGCCCGCGACCACCAGGCAGCATAGGCGTAAAAACGCACATTCTTCGACGGGTCGAACTTTTTGATGGCGTGCATCAATCCGACATTGCCCTCTTGAATGAGGTCCATATGGTCGATGCCGGTGTGGAGGTACTCGGCGGCGATGGAGATGGATACGCGAAGGTTGGCCATGATGAGCTTCACGGCGGCATCGCGGTTTCCGAGGATCCGATATTCATGGAAGAGGGCCAGCTCTTCTTCTTTGGACAGGTAGGGATGGCGTCGGACTTCGGCGAGATATTGCTGGAGAGCTGTGACCGGCACCACGGCTGTGGAGTCGGTGGCAGGATGCTCTTCCGCCGCTGCAGGGTGAAATGATTCGGGAGGCGGACTGATCTCAGCGATCTCCTCTTCGGAGGGATCTATGATCTCCGGTTCGATCGGTTCTTTGTCGAGATCCTTGTCGTGTGGACTCATGACGGTCGAGATTATCATAAGATGTGCGAGGCTGGGTGGTCAAAAAGTCCATGGGCGCCACGTGCCATGGCATGCGACGCATGGGATATGCGAGACTGACGTGAGGCGGTGAGATGGGGGGAAGAGAATGACGGATATGTTCTTGGCCCTGAAGCGCGGGCATTGGCCGAGTGTGATCGGCTCGTGGCTCCACCTTACGGTAAGTTTTATGGTGTGGCTGCTGATGGGTGCGCTGAGTGTGACCTTCGCGCAGGACCTCCATCTTAGCCAAACCGACACGGCTCTCATAGTGGCGCTTCCTCTGCTGAGCGGTGCGATACTTCGCGTGGTTGCTGGATGGAGCAGTGATTGGTATGGGGCTAAACCTACTGGTGTGTTTATTCTGGCCGGCGAGTTGGTGGTCGTCTTGTGGGGATGGATGGGCGTCCAGAGCTATGTTGAGTTGCTGATGGTTGCCCTCTTGCTCGGTATCGGTGGAGCGAGCTTCGCAGTGACCTTGCCATTGGCAGGCCGCACCTACCCGGCGGCCCATCAGGGCCTGGTGTTGGGAATCGTAGCGTCGGGCAATGTCGGCACCGTGGTAATTCTTTTTCTTGCGCCACGCATTGCGGCGATGGGCGGATGGCACGACGTATTTGGGTGGATGACTCTACCGATTATCGTGGTGTTCCTGTGCTTTATGTTCTTTGTGCAGGACGATCGAAAAAGCCGACGAGACGAACGAAATGCGCAGTGGTGGCACAATGTGGCGGTGATGATTCGGCATCCAAAAGCCTATTGGCTCTGCGGACTCTATGCCGTGACATTCGGCGGGTTCGTCGGATTCTGCAGCATCCTTCCCCTTTTCTTCCACGATCAGTACCGGCTGGATGGTATTACCGCTGGCTCTATTGTGGCTGTATCTGGATTGGTAGGCAGTCTCATCCGGCCGCTTGGCGGCTATGCGGCGGACCGGATTGGCGGTCTGCGCGCGCTCATGCTTTCATTGCCCCTGATCATCGGAGTTGTTGCGGTGCTCGGCGAAGTGACCGGCGCTATTGGTGCGATCTCATTGGTGGTGGTGGCGGTGGGGGCCATGGGGGTTGGCAACGGGATAATTTTACAACTGGCCTCAGAGTGGTTTTCTAAACAAATCGGTCTTGCTTCGGGTATCGTGGGGGCTGCAGGTGGGATCGGCGGCTTTCTTTTGCCCCTCTGGCTGGGGACGATGAAAGAAGTGACCGGTTCTTATCGGACTGGACTATGGATGTTTGCGGTGGTGACGGCCATTGCCTGGGGTACGGTGCTGGTCGCACAACGGCGAGCACGGCGAGTACTGGATCCCATGGAGACTGCAGACCCTATTTCCCATTGACACTCAAGGGGCCAAAAAAACAATGTTAAATGTTCAATGGTAGATGATAAATTGGTCAGTCCGTTGAACACCCAACTTTAACCATAACCATAACGGGGCTATGCCAACTCCATTTCACAGCATCGAAGAGGCCATCAAGGACATCAAAAAGGGGAAATTCATCATTCTCGTCGATGACGAAGATCGGGAGAATGAAGGCGATCTTGTCATGGCAGCCCATCATGTGACGCCCCAGGCCATTAATTTCATGGCCCGATACGCCCGTGGGTTGATCTGTCTTGCCCTGACGCCTCAACGGGTGGAAGAACTCCACCTCCCGCAACAGGCGGTAGAGAACACGGCGACGTTTGGCACGGCTTTCACCGTGTCCATCGATGCGCGGCACGACATTACGACCGGCATCTCTGCGGCGGATCGAGCCACAACGATTCATGTGGCGATCGATCCGAAGTCCAAGCCAGGCGATCTGGCGAGGCCTGGGCATATTTTCCCTTTAAAGGCACAACCAGGCGGTGTGCTGAAACGCGCAGGGCAGACAGAAGGCTCCGTCGATCTGGCACGGTTGGCGGGGCTCATCCCTGCCGGCGTTATCTGCGAAATCATGAGTGAGGACGGCACCATGGCGCGTGTCCCGGAGCTGACGAAGTTTGCCAAACGGCATAAGATCAAGATGGTCACGATCAAGGCGCTCATCCAATACCGAATGCAGCGTGAGCCCTTTGTGCGGCGGATAGCCAGTGCCCAGCTGCCGACAATGTTCGGCGATTTCGAAGCCGTGGCATTCGAAAACGAATTGGACGGAGTGACGCATATTGCGTTGGTCAAAGGTCGTGTAGAAGGAGGCGATCCGGTCCTGGTACGTGTGCACTCGAGCTGTTTGACTGGCGACGCATTGGGGTCCTTGCGGTGTGAGTGCCGGGACCAGCTCCATAAGGCCATGGAAGTCATTCAAAAGGAAGGGCGCGGGGTTGTCCTCTACCTTAATCAAGAAGGACGCGGCATCGGTTTGCTTAACAAGATCAGAGCCTATGGGTTGCAAGATCAGGGGAGCGATACCGTTGAGGCAAATTTAAAGCTGGGCTTCAAGGCCGATCTGCGGGACTACGGCGTGGGGGCACAAATTCTCGTGAATCTCGGGCTGCACAAGATTAAGTACATCACAAACAATCCGCGAAAAATCGTCGGTATCGAAGGGTATGGGTTGCAAGTGGTCGAGCGTGTGCCGATTGAGATCCAGCCGCGTGCCGCGAATGTGAAGTACTTACGAACGAAAAAAAAGAAGATGGGGCACATTCTGAAGAAAGTGTGAGAGGGGGAGGGTCAGCCCGCCCTTCTTTGCTCGCGGAGCCCCCACGATGAAACGGTGGTCGCTCGACGCGCGCAGTGGAAGGGCAGGCTGACCCTCCCCAGTCTGGGAATGTGCCAGATGGGAAGAAGCAAGGAATGAAGCTGCGGAAGGGTTCTCATGATGCGACGGGGTTGCGGTTTGGGATTGTTGTTGCAAAGTTCAATAGGTCCGTGACGAACAAGCTGCTGAGTTCCTGCCTTGAAGAACTGGAGGAACAAGGGGTCAGGGCCGACGACATCGAGGTGGTGCGTGTGCCGGGAGCATTCGAGATTCCACTTGTCGCGAAAACGATGGCGAGGACGGGCCGGTTCGATGCGGTGATTTGTCTGGGAGCGATTATTCGCGGCGATACGCCGCATTTTGATTACATCAGTGCGGAGGTCAGTCGTGGAATTGGCCAGGCGGCGTTGGGTGCCGATGTGCCGATCATCTTTGGTGTGTTGACGACGCATACTATGAAGCAGGCGATCGAGCGGGCAGAGCCGACGAGGTTTAATCGTGGGGGAGAGGCAGCCAAGTCCGCGATTGAAATGGGAGTGGTGATGAAAGTGGTCAAAGGTGACAAGATGACAGGTGACAGGTTGACTGGTCACCAGCTGAAAAGTGGGAACAGAAAAAGCCGGCCCCGGGAGAAACGATGACGCATTCCTGTCGGCCTGTATTCTTGTCAGCTCACCATCGAGGCGGCTGTTATGGGTAGCCGCCATCAAGCCAGGGAGCGCGCTCTCCAAATTCTATTTCAGTACGATATCCACGGCAAGCCGGGCTTATGGCTGGATGTCTTCTGGAAGGAGAACAAGTCAACGGATGAGGTGAAGGCCTTTGCCGAACGACTCGTGGCAGGGGTGCTGAGCAAGAGGAAAGAGTTGGATGGCCTCATCGGAAAATACGCGACCAATTGGAAAGTGAGTCGCATGCCGATCGTAGACCGCAACATTCTGAGGGTCGGCACCTATGAATTGTTGTGGATGGAAGATGTGCCGGCGAAAGTGACGGTGAACGAAGCCATCGAGTTGGCGAAAAGTTTCGGCGACGACGAAGCCTCGAAATTCGTGAACGGTCTTCTGGATCAGATCTTGACCAAGGAATTGATGCTGGCCGCGAAACGACGGGAGGCGACGGCATGAACCTCATGAAGATGCTGCTGCTGCCACCCCGAACGCCTAACGCCTCAAGCCTAACGGAGATGTGATGATTGACCGGTATACCAGGCCTGACATGAAGGCTGTCTGGGACCTGAAACACAAGTACGAGATTTGGCTCGATGTCGAGCTGGCCGCCTGTGCGGCCTTTGAACGAACGGGACAGGTCCCGCGCGGCACCGCAGCCCGCATCAGGAAGAAAGCGACGATCGATGTGAAGCGGATCGCCAGAATTGAAAAGATCACGAAGCACGACGTGATTGCCTTCCTTGAATCCCTGGTGGAATCGGTCGGGCCTGAGCATCGGTTCCTTCATATGGGGCTGACCTCGTCGGATATTGTGGACACAGCCTTAGCCGTGCAGATGACCGAGGCGCTCGACCTCATCCTCGACGATCTTGACGGGCTGATCGCCGTTCTGAAGCGGCAGGCACTAAAGTATAAGAGACAGGTCATGGTTGGCCGTTCCCACGGCATCCATGGCGAACCGATCTCATTCGGACTCAAACTTGCCATCTGGTACGAAGAAGCTTGCCGGCACCGGGAGAGGTTAATGCATGTGCGGAGGGAGATTGCGGTCGGCAAACTCTCCGGTGCGATGGGTACGTTTGCGCATCAAGGGCCTGAGATAGAAGCATACGTCTGTGCCAAGCTGGGGCTGACACCGGACCCTGTCTCTAATCAAATCGTGCAACGCGACCGGCATGCAGCCTATGCCTCGGCCTTGGCGTTGCTGGCTGCCAGCATCGAAAAGTTTGCGACCGAAATTCGGCACCTGCAACGGACCGAGGTGCTCGAAGCGGAAGAGTATTTTTCCGAGGGGCAGAAGGGATCTTCTGCCATGCCGCACAAGCGGAACCCGATTGCTTCGGAAAATCTTTGTGGGTTGGCCCGGGTTGTGAGGAGCAATAGTTTCGCGGCGATGGAGAACGTCGCCCTATGGCATGAGCGCGACATCAGCCATTCCTCTGTCGAGCGAGTGATCATGCCGGATAGTACGATTTTGATCGATTATATGCTGGCGCGGATGACCGATGTCATCAAGCATCTGGTAGTCTACCCGGCGAATATGAAGCGCAATCTCGACCTCACCGGGGGACTGGTCTACTCGCAAAGACTACTGCTGCGGCTTATTGAGAAGGGAGCACAACGCAAGGAGTCTTATGAGGCTGTTCAGCGCAATGCCATGGCTTCTTGGAAAGGGACCGGGACACTGCAGGAATTAGTCAGACGGGATCCATTCGTGATGAAGCGTCTCACTGAAATGGAAATTCGCTCCTGTTTCGATCCGAAGTATTACCTGCGCCATCTTGACAAGATTTTTCGGAGAGTATTTGGATCGGAGGCGCATAACCAGGGGAAGAGAGGGAAACGATGAAGCGAGCCTTCGCAACATTCATATGCCTTGCCTTGGCAGTAATGGCCGGTTTGATGTCGCTGTCGGTTGTTGAGGCGGCCGATCGCGATAAACTTCTAAAGGAACCGGGAGTCTATGGCACCTTTGCCGCGTTCCGGCTCGATGCTGATTGGGCTAAACAGGGTCAGACCACGCGTATCACGCAATTGCTCACGTTGAAGGGGGTGGTCGAGCAACATCGAGAGAAAGTGGCAATTGATGTCTATCTTCTTCGTGGACTCTCCGATCGCGCCGACCTGCTATTTCGCATCCATGCAAACGAGCTGCGCGACACCCAGGGATTTCTCCTGGATCTTGAGAGCAGCCTTTTTGGTAAACACCTGACCGACAGCATGATCTTTTCCGGTCTGACGAAGAAAGCCAACTACGTGCCCGGCATGCCGGACAATCTCAAAGCCGAACTGAATATTCCGAGCGAGCCAGGTCCCCAGCCCTATGTCATCGTGATCCCGATCCGGAAAGATGCGGACTGGTGGGCTCTGCCGCAAGAACAGCGCGCGGCGATGATGAAGGAGCATACCGAGGCGTCGTTGCCCTACAATAAAACAGTCAAGCGGAAGCTCTACCACGCCACCGGCCTCGATGACCTGGATTTCATCACCTATTTCGAAACCTCACGGTTGGAAGACTTTCAGAGTCTGATTCTGGCATTGGAGAAGGTGAAGGAGTTTAAGCATAACAGACGGTTCGGTCATCCTACCTTGCTGGGGACGGTCAGATCGCTGGATGAAATTATTGAAGTATTGGCGCAGTAGGCAGCCTGCGTTCCTCGTGAAGCGTATCTCGTGAAGCGTCAGACCAGGTGCGAAAGATGCCTGAAACGTCTTCTGTGAGTGCAGCGTCTGAATCCGAACGAAAACGCTTCACGCTTCACGAACGACGCTTCACATAGCAGTTTGGCGATCGCCGCAGAAGTGTTCGGTAAGGCAGGTTAAGGAGCGAATATGACGACGGGCACGCTTCTCTACGAAGGTAAAGCCAAGAAGGTATTTGCGACCGACAGGCCCGATCAGGTCGTGCAGTATTTCAAGGACGATGCAACCGCCTTTAACGCCCAGAAGCGTGGGACTATCATCGAGAAAGGCGTGGTCAATAACAAAGTCTCGGAACGGCTCTTCCGGCTGTTGGAACAGGCAGGCGTGCCGACGCATTTTGTCGAGCGCCTGAGTGATCGGGAATTGCTCACGAAGAAAGTGATGATCGTGCCGGTCGAAGTCGTGGTCCGCAATATCGTCGCAGGCAGCTTGGCGAAGCGGTTGGGATTGAAGGAGGGTGATGCCATCGAGCCGGCGATCGTGGAGTGGTACTACAAGAACGACGGGCTGGGCGATCCGCTCATCGCTGATGAACATATTCGCCTCCTCAAGCTGGCGACGCCGGAGCAACTGGTGGAGATCAAGCGACTTGCGCTACAAATCAATGCGGTTCTACGCCCATTCTTCCAGGAGCGACAGATGATCCTCGTCGATTTTAAATTGGAGTTCGGACTGCACAACGGCCGGCTCATCCTGGCCGATGAGATTTCACCGGATACCTGCCGTTTTTGGGATGCAACAACGAAGGAATCGATGGATAAGGATCGGTTTCGGAAGGATTTGGGGAGGATTGAAGAGGCGTATCGGGAGGTGCTGAAAAGAGTGTGCGGATGAAGGGACGTTGGGGCAGGCCTCTTTGCTCGCAGAACGCGCACGATAAGAATGTGCTCGTTCGATGCGCGCAGGTGAGGCCAACCCCAACGTCTCTTCAGAACTTCCAAACCCTTCTGGAGGGGTTAGGTGGAAGAGGAACGATGCGATGATTGGTCTCGTTGCTCGCGCAACGCGCGGTCGCAGATGACCCTCGTTGGACGCGCGCAGCCGAGACCAATCACCGCATCAGGAAGTGAGGGCAGGTGAAGGGGTTTCGGCGGTTGTTCATGCTGTACGGGTTGGTGGCCTCCATTTTGGCGGTCATGTCGGTGGTCGGTATATTGACCTATCGGATGGGGGATTCACCCTGGCGCTGGCCGCTCTTGGCGATCATCGTGGCTGGGTTCGGGACGATCGCTGGGATTTTCTGGATCAGAAGGTATGTGGATAAACAGACCAAAGCATTGGAGCAGGGAGATCAACAGTGAAGGGAGAAGGGCAACATGAAGGCTCTCTGTGCTCGCAGAGTGCACACGAGAAAACAGTGCTCCCTCGATGCGCGCACATAAGAGCCTTCATGCCGCCCTTTGTCGAGGTGTGTGAGAAGAGCTAAGGAGGGTGTGGTGAAGGCAAAAATCCATGTGACGTTGAAACAGGGTATCTTGGACCCTCAAGGGAAGGCGATCGAGCATGCGCTTGATTCCCTGGGGTTCAAGAATACGGGCAATGTGCGAGTGGGAAAGTACATGGAAGTGGATGTGAATGAAACGGACAAGGCGAAGGCTGAGGCCCAGGTGAAGCAGATGTGCGAAAAGCTGTTAGCGAATACGATCGTTGAAGAATATCGGTACGAGTTGACGTGATGTATGTGAGGGAAAGAGCGCGGGTCCTGTCACAGGCGGAGCCCGCCGTGCTCGCTCCCCCGCCCGGTGTGGGGGACCCCCTCTGCGCGCGGCGGGCGTCCTCCGCCTGTGCTACCCGCGCAAAGAGGTTCCGTCAACTTCGTGGTGAGAGAGGGAAGAAATGAAGATCGGCGTCGTTGTTTTTCCGGGCAGTAATTGCGATCACGACTGTCAGCATATCTTTAGGGATGTGTTGGGACAGTATGTGGAGATGATCTGGCATAAGGAGACCTTGCTCGCAGGGTTGGATGCGATTGTTCTGCCGGGTGGGTTTTCTTACGGCGACTACTTGCGGACCGGCGCCATCGCGCGGTTCTCGCCGGTAATGGGGGCGGTGAAGGAGTTCGCGAAAAAGGGGGGGCTGGTACTCGGCATCTGCAACGGCTTTCAGATTCTGCTCGAAGCAGGCCTATTGCCTGGCGCCATGTTGCGCAACCGCTCGCTGCATTTTATCTGCAGGGATGTTCATGTGAAGGTGGAGAATGCGGCGACAGCGTTTACGGGGAGCTGTGAGTCCGGTCAGGTATTGAAGATTCCAATTGCCCATGCGGACGGGAATTACTACACCGATCCGGTCACGCTGGCGGCGATGCAAGCGAACGCGCAGATCGTGCTGCGCTATTGCACGTCAGATGGCAAAGTGACGCCGGAGGCGAATCCCAACGGGTCTTTGGATAATATTGCCGGGATCATTAATGCAGAAGGCAATGTGCTGGGCATGATGCCGCATCCGGAACGCTGCGCGGAACTGGTCTTGGGCAATGACAGCGGAAAGCGGATTTTTCTGTCGATGCTGGAAGCGCTTAAAGAAAATGGGAAGCAGCTGAAGATGGTGGGAGCTGGGTGAGGGCATGGCCAGCCGCTCCTGTGCCTTCGCGGTCACCCTTTCGGAGTCAGCCGGGCGGAAGCCTTCTGGAATTCCTTCCGTCACGGCCTTAGCAGGCCGTGAAGCGTCAGTCAGTTCCAGCTTTCCCTTCCTGGCTGACTCTCGATGGGTCCCGACCGCTCTCGGCAAGGGTGCTCTGGCCGTGCCCTTACCAGGCTTTAGAAGGTGAATGAGCGTGTATGAGAATTTGGGATATCCCGCCAAAGAGATTGTGCCGGAATCATTTGCTTGGCGAGCATCGGGAGTTGCACGCGATCTGGTCGGTAATTGTAAATGGCAAGAAGGGGTATGCGCGGCATCCAGAGACATTGAGATGGAAGGGAAGGCTGAAGGCTCTGTATGGACGGCACGAAGCGCTTGTTGTTGGAATGAGCACTCGCGGATATCGACATCGCAGCCCACTGGCGAAGAGAGAGGCGACGGGACGCACGTGGACAGGCCAAGAGTGCAGATCGTGATTCTTCGGAGCAAGCGTTGCCAGTGTGATGTGTAACGGGAAGGCATAGTAATCGTGACGGCACCAGTGATAACGAAAAACCTCATCGCGCAGCATAATCTGACGGACGATGAGTATAAGAAGATCGTCGAGATTTTGGGGCGGGAGCCGAATATCACCGAGCTGGGCATGTTCTCAGTCATGTGGTCGGAGCACTGCTCCTATAAGAGTTCACGGGTGCACCTCAAAAAACTGCCGACGACTGGGCCGCGGGTGGTTCAGGGACCGGGGGAAAATGCGGGGGCAGTGGATATCGGCGACGGGCTCTGCGTGGTCTTTAAGATGGAGTCTCACAACCACCCGTCGTTTATCGAGCCATACCAGGGTGCAGCAACAGGGGTGGGTGGGATTTTGCGCGATATCTTTACAATGGGCGCGCGTCCGATTGCTTTGCTCGACTCGCTCCGGTTCGGCGGGCTGGAGACGCCCAAGAATCGCCACCTAATGAAGGGCGTGGTAGCTGGTATAGCCGGATACGGGAACTGTATGGGTGTGCCGACGGTTGGAGGCGAAATCGTCTTCAACGACATTTACTCGCAGAATCCGCTCGTGAACGTGTTTTGCCTCGGCATCGCGCACAAAGACAAGATTTTTCTGGGAACGGCAGCCGGGGTCGGCAATCCTGTGATCTATTTTGGCTCGAAGACGGGCCGCGATGGGATTCACGGCGCGACGATGGCGTCCGATTCTTTCGACGATCAATCGGAGCAGAAGCGGCCTACGGTGCAGGTGGGTGATCCATTTACTGAGAAGCTCTTGTTGGAAGCTTGTCTCGAATTGATGGCGGGCGATTTGCTCGTCGGCATTCAGGACATGGGGGCAGCAGGGTTAACCAGTTCGTCTTGTGAAATGGCGTCACGGGCCGGCAATGGAATCGATTTGGACCTGACCGACGTGCCGCGGCGCGAACCGGGCATGACTCCCTATGAATTGATGTTGTCGGAATCACAAGAACGTATGCTGATGGTGGCGCAGGCGGGCAAGGAGGAGGAATGCATCAGGATCTGCAAAAAGTGGGATCTCGATGTCGCAGTGGTGGGGCGGGTGACAGGGGACGGGGTTCTCCGCGTGAGGGATCAGGGCAACGTAGTGGCGGAGATACCGGCGAAAGCGCTGGCCGATGAGGGACCTCGTTATGAGCGCCCCTATTCGCCGCCGGGCTATCAGGACATGCTGACCAACCTCAATTACGATGCGCTTCCCGATGTGAAGGATGCAAATGCCGCGCTGCTCTCTCTCCTGGGATCACCGACGATTGCGAGCAAACGCTGGGCCTATGAACAATACGACCATATGGTGCGAACCAATACCATGGTCCGACCAGGCTCTGATGCGGCGGTGGTGCGAATCAAGGGAACGAACAAGGCCGTTGCGATGACGGTGGACTGTAATAGCCGCTATTGCCTGTTGCATCCGTATGAAGGGGCGCGCATTGCGGTGGCCGAAGCGGCGAGGAATCTGGCCTGTTCCGGGGCGGAACCGATCGGGCTCACGGACTGTTTGAACTTCGGGAATCCCGAGCGGACGGAGATTATGTGGCAGTTCGTGCTGGCAATCGAGGGGATGAAGGATGTCTGCGAACATTTCGCGATTCCTATCGTCAGTGGCAATGTGAGTTTCTATAATGAGACCAATGGTCTCTCGATCTACCCGACACCGATGCTGGGAATGGTGGGGCTGATCGAATCGGCCGATAAGACGATGACGCAGTGGTTCAAGCAGGATGGCGATGCGATTCTTCTCCTGGGCAAGACGAAAGAGGACCTGGGCGGCAGTGAATACCTGAAAGTGCTTCATCACCGGGAACAGGGATCGCCCCCTTTCTTGAGTTTGGAGACAGAGAAGGCGCTTCATGAATTTCTACTGCACATCATTCGTGAGGGCTTGGTGCAGTCCGCTCATGATTGTTCAGATGGCGGTCTGTCTGTCGCACTGGCCGAATGTTGTATCTCTGCCCCGGACAGCAGGCGAGGGGCTATGATAAGATTACCCCTTGATCAATCGAGGCGTGATGCGCTCTTGTTTGGTGAGAGCCAGTCGCGGGTGGTCTTGTCAGTGAAGCCCGAGGTGGCCGGTCAAGTATTGAATCGAGCTTGGGATTCCGGTATTCCAGCGATGAAGATCGGGACGGTAGGTGGAGACCGCTTCATCATCGATGTAGAGGAAGGGCAATGGAGCGAGGGATGCCGCATCGATCTGCCGGTGGATACTCTTCAGGACCGGTGGGCCTTTTCGATCGAACGAACGCTGAATGGAGCGTGAGGGATAAGACGTGAAGTACCCCTTACCTATTATTACTCCGGATAAGTTTCACGACGAATGTGCGGTCTTCGGCATCTATGGCCACAAGGAAGCGGCAAACCTTACCTATCTCGGGCTCTATGCTTTGCAGCATCGAGGACAGGAAGCTTCCGGTATCGTCTCAGGCGATGGCGAGCAGTTTTACGTTCATAAGGGGAAGGGGCTCGTCGCGGATATCTATAATACCCAGGTGCTCGAGCAATTGACCGGTTCAATGGCGATCGGCCACAATCGCTACTCTACGGCAGGCGGGAGCGATCTCAAGAACATACAGCCGTTCTCGGTCAATTTTGCATTCGGGAATCTCGCACTTGCGCATAACGGCAATCTTATCAACGCGCAAGTGCTGCGCCACGAGCTCGAAGCGTACGGCGCCATCTTCCAATCCACCTCGGATAGCGAAGTCATTATCCATCTGATCGCACATTCCAGGGCCAACACCTTGCTGGCTCGGATCATCGATGCGTTGAGTCAGGTCCGCGGGGCATTTTCCATCGTCCTGCAGACAGACGACGGGATCATCGCGGCGCGCGACCCCCATGGGTTCCGGCCCCTCTGTCTCGGTCGCCTAAACGATACATATCTCGTGGCCTCAGAGACATGCGCATTCGATCTGCTCGGAGCCGAAATTGTTCGCGAAGTCGAGCCAGGCGAATTGATCGTGCTAAACGACAAGGGTGTGACGAGTCACAAGCCCTTTACACCGGTGAGTCCGGCCCTCTGTGTCTTTGAGTATGTGTACTTTGCTCGTCCCGACAGTAAAATTTTCGGCGCAAATACGGTCTATGCTACGCGCAAAGCGTTGGGCAGACAATTGGCGAAGGAATCGTCTGTGCCGGCTGACATCGTCATTCCGGTGCCGGACTCCGGAGTGCCTGCCTCGCTCGGCTATGCGGAAGGGGCGGGGATTCCGTTCGAACTTGGGCTAATCAGGAATCACTATGTCGGTCGTACCTTCATTGAACCAGAGCAATCAATTCGCCACTTCGGTGTGAAGGTCAAGCTCAATGCTGTGCCGGAGGTGCTCAAAGGGAAACGGGTTGTCGTGGTCGATGACTCACTGGTTCGGGGTACGACAAGCCGTAAAATCGTGAAGATGCTTCGGAATGCCGGAGCGAAAGAAGTGCATATGCGCATCAGTTCGCCACCGATCATCTCTCCCTGCTTCTACGGAATCGATACGCCTACCAGGAAGGAATTGATAGCCTCCAGCCACACGACAGAAGAGATTCGAAAGTACATTACGGCCGATAGCCTTGCGTATTTAAGCCTCGATGGCATGCTGGGGGCCTCTCCTGGTGTGCCGGGCCAATATTGCAATGCCTGCTTTACGGAACGCTACCCGATTCCCTTGACTCGCGCAGAAGAAATGCAGTTGGGCCTATTTGAACCAGCGCGCTGAACCCAGACCCAAGCCACACCAGATCATTGCACTGTACAATGGACGAGAAACCGCGTATGCAGCCGAGGGCAAGACCGAGAATTGAAGTAGATTACCCTGCTACGTTCACGACCGATCAGCTGTCCGGAAGCGGGACGCTCAAGAATTTGACAATTGCCGGGGCGGAAATACAAAGTCAGGCTGACCTTGCCATCGGCAGCCGTCTTTCACTGAGTATCCATACCTCAGGTGCCCGGCCTCCTATTGTGGTCACCGTCGCGGTGGTTCGCTGGAAGCAAAGCGACAGATTTGGCTTGGAGTTTGTCGGTTTCGACGGCCGGTCTAAGCAACAACTTGAAGATTTGCTCAACCCGCACGATTCATCCTCCCCTCGATAGCTCCGCTGTTGGCCAGCCCTCCTACTGCTGGCGGACTTTGTCAACAGCCTGTTAGTTGCTCCATGAAAAATCAGCATGCTAGGATGCTACTCACGAAATATCACATTTTGAATGTTGAATGATCGTGCCATGTCACATTTGAAGCTCGACGTTGACTCTTGCGTAAAGGAGGCTGCGATGAAACGTTGGGTCCTCATCCTTGCGACACTGCTGGTTCCTGTTCTTGTGACCCAACTGGTTCTTGCCGCAGGATTGTTTAAGGTCGGCGAGAAGGCGCCCTCGTTTGCCTTGACGGCCATCACCGGTGAAACTCTCGGTCTGGATACCTATAAGGGGAAAGTTGTGGTGCTCGGACTCTTTCATATTTGCGAACCCTGTATGACCCAGGGATCCGCGCTCCAAAAAGTTTCCGAGATGATGAAGGGAAAAAACGTGGCGGTGCTCGGCGTTAATTCTTCAGGCGACTCCAAGAAAAATGTCGGGGAGTTTTTGTCCGCCTTTCCTGTCAAGGTGACCTATCCCTATCTGCTTGATCCGAACAAGGTGACGGACAAGTTATATGGCGGAGGCAGGTTTATCCCTAACGTGTATGTGATTGATCAGCAGGGGGTGATCAGGTGGCAGCGTGTCGGTGATATGGATCTGGCCGGGGCAGAAGTGATTGTGGCGGAAGTCGAAAAGGTATTGGCAGGACCGAATAATAAGATGTAGCGGGTGGCTCCGACCTGGGAGCCCAGCCGTCCTCGCACCCCGCCCGGTGTAGGAAGGGGTGGTCCAGCCTGATTGGCCTCCTGTGCTCGCGCGACGCGCACGCAAGATTGATCGAATGGCCATCAGAATGGGCGGTGCTCGTCGCATGCGCGCAATGGGCGGCCAATCAGGCTGGACCTTGAGGACAGCGAGAGAAGGGGGGCTGGACTCCCAGGTCGGAGCCACCCGCTCTAATTCGCTCCATGGGTGAGGGTAAAAGGAAGTAAATTAATGGATGAAATGGAAGCAGGGAAGCAGAAATTTCTGGAGGTGGTGAAGGGGGCTGATGCTGCTGTGCAGGTGGTTATTCCCGTCACGCCATCGAATAGTATGTTCCTGATCTCCTTGACGAAGGGGTCGAACAGAAAGTTTCTCACGATCTCGGAAGACGACATCATCGATTTACCCAACGAGGCCGGTATCCTGGCTAAGGTCACGAAAATCGTCAAGGATGCCGTCGCTGCTCTTTAGGAAGGTTGGTCGAGGCCTCAACCTGGATTCGCAATGAAACAGCTCCTTCCCGGCGTCTGGCAATGGTCCTGGTTCTCCCAGGAAAAACAGCTCGATTTCAACGGACTCTTTCTCACGGTCGGGGAGCATAAGATTCTCGTCGATCCTCCGCCGATGACAGGGGAGGCGAGTTCTGTGATTCTCCGTAATGGGCCGGTCGATTATATCATCGTAACGAATCGTGATCATGCACGAGAAGCAGTGAACTATCAGAAGGAGTTGCGCTGCCAACTATACGTACCGGAGGCTGATGCGCTGCAGATGGACCTGAACCCGACCAAAACGTTCAGGGATGGGGAGCTGCTGGCCGGCGGGATCTGGGTAATACAATTGAAAGACCAGAAGTCTCCCGGCGAGTCGGCGTTGTTTATTCAACAGGGAAAGGGTGTGCTGATCGTCGGCGATGCCTTGATCGGGAAGCCGCCGGGATCCGTCAGTCTGCTGCCGGCTGAAAAATATGCCGATGTGGGGAAAGCCAAGGAAGGACTGCGTCGTCTCCTTAAGTATGACTTCGATAGTCTCTTGGTGGGCGACGGCGTATCGATTCTGACCGGTGCCAAGCAGGCAGTTGACCGGCTGCTCCAGCCTTCATCATGACGCTACGCAACGGACTTTCAGAAGAGCTCAATCGCCAGGGAAATGAGCATTTTGCCCGCGGGCTCTATACCGACGCCTATACCTGCTATGCCAAAGCGTTGGAATGTGATCGGCTGACCGGGGATCAACGGGCCTTGGCTTCTACCCTGGGAAATCTCGGAAATATCTGCGCGGTCAGTGGGCGTCGGGAAGCGGCCCAGACTCATTATCAAGAGGTGTTGGAACTGCAAAAGATTCTTGGTGATGAGAAGGGCATTGGGACGACCTTGGGAAATTTGGGAAATCTGAGGGCTGATGCGGCTGAATGGGACCGCGCCAAAGCCTACTATCTCGAAGCATTAGACCTCATGTCTAAGACTCACGACGAGGTGGGCAAGGCCGTGCTGTTTTCGGATCTTGGCCTGGTCGCGCGCGAAACGAAAGAGTATGAGCAGGCGATCGGATACTATGAACAATCGCTGGTCCTTATGCGACGCTTGGGGAATGAGGGTGGCGTGGCCGATGCCTGGCGTATGATCGGCCGTACGTTTTTGCTTCAGCGGCGCTATGACGATGCCATTGCCTGTTGCCAAACCAGCCAGTCCATTGCCGAGCGGTCGCATGATGAGCTGAGAACAGGCGGCGCTCGTTATGTGCTGGTTCAATGTTACGAAGAGCTCGGCAAGTTGCGTGAGGCAGCGGATCTTCTCGAACTGGTTGTGCAGATGGATCGAAAATATCAGTTGCCTAAACTTGAAGAGAATACAAAACGTCTGGCGGCGCTGCGTGCAGGCCTTCTGGAGCAGGGCGGGGCGCCGCCTCATCGAAAGGTACATAGATGAGTGATGAAGCCTCGACGGAATGGAATGCCCTCAGGGCCTCGTTGACCCCCACATTTCCCCAACTGCAGGAATTCGAAGCCGGCGGGGCTTTGTCGATGGAACTTGGTTCCGACGGATGGTTGCTGGAATTGACTCCTGACGGACAACTGCTGTGCCAGTATGGCATGGCGATTGACGATGTAATGGCTCTCTTGTCCGATGGGACGCCGGAGGATCTCGGCACAGATGAGATCGCGAAGCAAGCCAAGTACTACATTCAACCGGCAGTTTCCAAGTACCGGGCAATTCTGCTGAAATCAGGATTCTCCGAACAAACCGAGATCACCGATGAGTATGTCGCGGCGCGTTTCGAGCGGAGCGTGGACGTGACCAATCCGACGGCTGTGCAAGACTTGATGCGCTGGTGTGTGCGGACAATCGGCGTTGCGTGATGAGGCGGCGGATCGCTACGTTCAATGACTTGCGTGATGCGATTACGGCATACCGGTTGCCGAGGGTGCTCATTGCCGCTCTTGAGTTGAATCTCTTCACGGTCATCGATGCGGGCACATGGACGGTTCCTGATCTGGCTCACAAAATGAAAGTCAGTGAGCGGGGCCTGGCGATCCTCTGCCGGAATCTCGCCATGGCCGGCCTGCTGAAGAAAATCGGGGAGACCTATAGAAACAGCCGGTTGGGCGCCACCGCGTTGAATGGGCAGCATCCCGCCTATCGAGGGGACTATCTCCAGCTGATCGTGAGCCATTGGGCTGACTGGGGACGGTTGCTCGAATCGGTGAAGAGCGGATTGCCACTAGATCACGATGAACCGGAAGAGCCGGACTATCGTCGCCGGTTCACGTGGGCCATGCATCACCGGACCCTGGAAACAGCGCCGAAGGTTGCAGCCCAGATCGACCTGCGTGGCGCACGAACGCTTCTCGACCTTGGCGGTGGTCCCGGGACCTATGCCATGGCCTTTCTTGAAAAGAATCCCACGCTTCGAGCCACAGTCTGCGACCGTCCTGCAGCCCTCGATGTGGCGAAGGAGATTGCTGCAACGCACAAGGCTGGTGCGCGACTTTCTTACCTGCCGTTGGATGTGATGACAGAAGGTATTCCCGGTTCCTACGATATCATCTGGTATTCAAACGTCCTGCACATCTATGGGCAGAAAGACAATCAGGCGCTGTTTCATCGTGTCTTGGCTGCATTGAATCCCGGAGGCAGGCTGCTGATTCAGGATGCCTTTCTCCATGACCGGGACGGTGTGTTTCCCGAGGAGGCCAGTCTCTTCGCGGTCTCGATGTTGTTATTTACCGAGAATGGGAATACCTATTCTGCTGCGGCGACGAAGGCCTGGCTGACTGATGCCGGATTTGAACGGATCAAGGTCTTGCGGATGAAGAAGGGGACGGAGGATTGGGAGGGCGGGATACTGGAAGCGCGTTGCCCAGGGCCGAACGGAAAAATGCGCTCCCGCCGAGCAGAATCAGCAAAAAGTTCACAACCCCGCTAATTGCACTGAAGAGGAAGAGGGCGCCGGTCTCTCCCTGTCCAGTCAGGAGGCTCGTGACTGTAGCAAGGTCTAGAGCTAATCCCACCGTTCCATACATGACACAGGCCATGGCGGTCCAGGCCCATCCAAACCACACGACGCCCGCGAGCGCGGCAGGACATACGACCAGATAGATCGTCCATCCGAGTCGGCCTGTGTCTGTTGCAGCCGGTATGAGTTGGGTGGTATTGGCTCCGATGAAGCAGAGCCCCGCGAGCAGGACGATGAGAACCCAGGTATGTCGCATGGACCAGGATAATACCGGCATCTGCTGCGCACAGCAACAGCAGGGGTATTCCATCCTCGGCACGGTTCCCCTAGCGGGGGGCCTCTGAAAATCCGCCTTTCCCTTGTTAAGAAACTGCACACAAGTAATCGTTGCTCCCACTCGAAACGACCCTCCGTCCAGGTTTTGCTCAACCTTAACCTTAACCTCGTCCTCCCGGTCTCCCTCATCCCCCTCTTTTGTAGGGGTTTCCCCCATACTGGGGAATTTACCCTTAAGGGGGTCAATGAGAAACTGCAGTACAGACAAGGGAGAAGCGCGCATGACGATCATCAAGTGGCTCTCTGCGACGATCGACGAATTGAGGAAGTGGAGCGAGTCTGCGCCGGTGAATCCGGTATGGCGAGGGCTACAGATCGATGGGCGAAGAAGTAAAGTTTTCCCTGTCGCGTTGATTACCTGTGCCATGATCGGCTCCAGCCTGTCTGTGACAGCTTGGTCTGCAGACTCCTCGTCTCTTGCACCAGGGAAATCCAGGAAGGTCGTGGCAGCTGGTGTCGGATATGAGGATGCCGAGACATCGATCATTACTGTTAAAACCTACGATGCCGAGAACGGCGAGATCCTCTCCAATGAAACGTATGAATTGAATGTGCGAGAGGATGCCGCGTCAGCTGAGAGCCAGCCCCGTGAGCGGATTTTTGCGGGAGGAGTCGGCACGGGAGCTGACGGACTTTCGGAATTCACGCTCCGGGTCTATGACGCTGCCACTGGTCGGTTTCTCTGGGAAGGTCTGCTGAACCTCAATGTCCCCAACCAAGAGTCTGGTTCTACCCGTCGAGTCGTGGCCCATCTTGATGTGCCACAGGCGACAGTGACCAAAGTCCGCGCCAGAAGCGCAATCCATGGTCAACCCCAGTTTTTCCTCAGCACCATCGATTTGTTAACCGGACAGCTTGTGTGGGCCGATCATTTTTCACCCGGAGCCAGTACCTTGGCGCGTCCAGAGCGGATCAGTAGGGCCGTTGCCGATCAGACAGAGGGGGCCATGCTTTCACAGTTGATCGAATTTCGCATTCGGATGATGGATGATGGGGGTCAGAAGATCTTGTGGGAAGACACGATTGAGCCGACTGTAGAGGAGATAGATCTGGCAGACAGTCACGACGCTGCAGCTGAGAATCTGCCGGGCTGGCGTAGCGAGGGTCTCGGCGAATTTGTATATGAAAAGATTTAGTTAGAAAGAAGCAAGTCAGCTTTTCTTCCCCTGCTCTTGCAGCTGATTCACCCACTTGGACTGGAACTGCTCGTACGACAGCGAGAGCTGCGATTGCATGGCGGTAGAAAGCGCCTGCTTCGCCTTGAGCTGTGAGAGGAGTCCTTGTACCCGATGCATGCCGAAGCGGTCGACGAGATAGTGCACGGCCGAGTTTGCCTCCAGATAGGCTATGGTCGCGGCGTCATTGGACAATCCTCCCCAAGCTCCCTCTAAGGCAGGCAGAGGGATTGGTGTAAAGTTCTGCATCATAGTCTGGTCGAGATCCGACCAGTGATCCCCGGACAATTCCATGGCCAAACCTTCATTGAGCCAGGTGGGAATAGTGTTACCGGCGAGGCCGAGTTGGTCGTGCAGGAGGGCATGTACGAACTCGTGTCGTAGCACGCGCCTGAGCCACACACGATCCGCCAACGCGTCCTGGGCCGGAACCTGGATACGACCGAGCGTGGGGTCGAAGAGCCCATCGGCCCATATGGGGCTGCCCGTCGCGCTTTGGAATGAAGCCTTGGCGTGCAGGACGACGATGATGGTTTTTGACGGGAAGTGCCCGAACTTTTGCCCAATCTCCCGATAGGCCTCTTCAAGAATCTCTAACACAGCGGCCCAAGTGGTTTGATCGGCTTCCCCGTCGAATTTCACGGTAAAATGCGCACTGTTTCGGCTGGTGAGGCGCTCTTCGCTCTTTTCGGCTCCACGGACTTTGGCCGTGACGGTTTGCAGATAGGATTGGACAGCAGGGTCTTTGCCCGCACGCGCACTGGCTTGCTCAAGATGACGAGCTGCTTCGCCGAGCTCATCCCGTTCCTGAAAAAGTTCGGCCAGTGCCAGATGAGGGAAGGGCTCGTTGGGGGCCATGGCTACCAGCTGTTCCAGGAAATCCTGTGTCATGCCTGGATCGCGTAATTCCCAGTAGGC
>Ga0070700_100000178_pt1 | contig 35916 bp, 31 predicted proteins | sample KBSK5101metaG_FD_65456 | JGI IMG/M metagenome (GOLD analysis project Ga0070700, IMG submission 65456) | Corn, switchgrass and miscanthus rhizosphere microbial communities from Kellogg Biological Station, Michigan, USA - KBS K5-10-1 metaG | ecosystem: Host-associated > Plants > Roots >...
AAAAGGCTTTTATTCGACCGGAGATCCGAAGATGAAGATCCTGCTCTACAGTCCAGACAATGGCGTCACGCGCAATTTCATGCCGCACCTGTGGATGTTTGTCCTACAGGCACTCACTCCGCCACATCACGACGTTGTTCTAATCGATGCTAATGCCCGGCCGATGCGTGACGATGAGATCGTTCAGTTCGTGCGAGATCAAAAGATCGAGCTAGTGGGCATCGGCGCCATGACGAGAATGGCCGAGAAAGCCTATCGAGTAGCCGATGCGATCCGGCTGACGGGCGTGCCGGTCGTAATGGGCGGTCCACACGTTACTGAAGTTCCCGATGAAGCGCTCGGTCGAGATGGTGGACGACGCCACGCTGACGCGATCGCGCTTGGTGAGGCTGATGAAACCTGGCCCCGGATAGTTGAAGATGCTGCGCGCGGTGAACTCAAAGAGATCTATGAGCCGGTTGACGATAACGGTAAAGAACGGAAGCCGAGTCTTCAGCCCTATCCCGCCATTCCCTGGGACACTCTAAATCTCGATCAGTTCAATTTCTTTCCACGTTTCCTGCGGCCCTTGCTATCGCGCGTCGGGCCGCGTTGGCGCACGCTCCACATTGTCCCACTCGAGTCAGGGCGAGGCTGTCCTTATGGCTGTGAGTTTTGCACCGTCACCGGATTCTTCGGCGACTCGATCCGCTTCCGCACCAATCAAAGTATTGTCGATGAACTGCTGACCTTAAAAGCGCGGGCTAAAGCTGAAGGCGGCGTGATCTCAGTGTTCTTTGTCGATGACAACTTTGCTATCAGTATCAAACGAACCAAATCACTGTTGCGTGACATCATCGCTGCCGGAGCGCAGCTTCCCTGGATCGCGCAGATCAGTGCGAATCTCTTACGCGATCAGGAACTGGTCGATCTGATTGCAGACTCCGGCGGGAAGGTCATCTTTATCGGGATGGAGTCGATTGACCCGGTTAATCTGGCCGATGTCAAGAAGGGATTCAACAAGCCCGAAGAATACACGGGCGTGCTCAAACGCCTTGCCGACCGAAATATCTACGCCATCACTTCCTTCATCATTGGTATGGATAACGACACACCGGGCGTGGCGGAGCGAATACTGCAACAGATTCGCAGTTGGCCTCCGGGCTTGCCGGTTTTCGGGCAGCTCACCCCGTTTCCCTCAACGCCGCTGTACAAGCGGCTCCAGGCAGACGGACGTCTGGTGCGACCAAAACACTGGCTGAAGTTTGAGAAGAACACGATGGCCCACGTACCGCTCAAGATGACCATCGAGGAAACGCACCACGAGCTTGCATATGCGTGGGCTCATTCGTACGACGCGGCCCGCAATGCCGAAGCGGTTCAGGCGATGAGCTATGCACCAGTAGGTCCGCGGATATTTCACCTCATCACGCGCTTTGCGTTTCGCGCCATCTATTTTCCGCAGACAACCAGGCGAGCATGGCTCAAAGTATTTTTTGAGAACAGGCGCACCGTCTTCAGTCTTGCGAAAGAAGCAATCGGTACCGTGCTGACTCCAAAGAGACGAGTGGAAGGCAAGATGGTGACTCCGCTCTCATAACACTCACACATCTAATGCCTCGCGAATTCCCTCCTTGATGACCTTCTCGAGTTCCTCATCCGACGGCGCTTGAAGCGGCAATGCTGCGCCGGGATTTAAAGAATTGAGCTTTGTCATCAACGATCTCAAAATGCCACCCGCCAGATGTTGTTCGAGCGAAACATTGAGTTGCAAACAATGCTCGGAGAGTCGCTCGAATTTAGGTTCAGCAAACTGATATTCGGATACGAAACCAAAAATCCAGTCAGACGCAGCACAAATTGAAGCGTGCTGCGTGAGCGCGCTTATTGCTTGCTCTCCAAGAGACCAAAGAGGTTCATCGGACGACAGCTCTGCTATGTCATCCGTAAACAAAATTGACCACCAGGCCGCAAGGCACATTTCTCGTTGCTTTGCAGGCGGGGCTAACCAAACCCCGCAATTCAAAAAGAAAGTATCGATCTTTCTAAGAACCTTTTGTCCTGCCGGTGAGTCGTCAAAGCCGAGATAGATCGACGATCCGGGGATGCCAGTCAAGTTACGGTCAAACCAGTGATGCCAGGAAGAGTCAGCAATAATTCTACCGACATCTACATTGTGCCCATCGTAGGCTGACAAGACGCCAAAAGATCTATTTCCGGCATCAGGCTCTTTTGTCTTGCCTACTGCAATTACAACCGGATACTCCTGATGCTTGTTTTTTTTCGGCCACTCTTTGTCGTTTTCTTTGATCTGCGGGGCGATGGCTTCGCCCTCGTGCTGGTGATCAGGTAGTACATCGATCGGCCCCTCCGACCCACAAAGCACAGGATGTGGGCGGTAGACGTGTTTGAACCCGGGCAACGACTTAACCGCGAAGTGCTGAAAAGCAATAATCTGTGGAACGTCGTCTGCCTGGTCGTTTGCGTCAAAGATTTTATTGGGGTCAGGGCCTTCTACCAGTGAGTTGTTCCACTCGGGCCGGCGGGCTTTAGGGGCTGGGTATCGCCGCATCTTACCCGCCCGGGGAATCTGTCCCGCAATGCTTTTGCCGCGGTCTTCATGGTCTCCCGTCACCAGCACTCCGCCGAACTTGACGTTCATAAACTCTTCCAGAAGGTCCAGCTCCTTTTGTTCCAAATTAGGTTTGGCACCGAAGCCGAAAAACCAGATTTCATCAAAGTTGTTTACGATATCGAGCTCCGGATCGTCCAACCGTCTTGGTCCATCGATTGAGGCGCCTGTACCGCTAAAATTTCGATGAGCTGTGGTGATTTTGAAATCAACGTAAAAATAAGGACGGCTTTGTAGTAGAGTGGCCACATATTTGAGCTGACTATGGAAAGTTATGTTCCTTCCCTCAGCGTAAATCAGGATGCGTACTGGGGCTGGGTCGCGCCACCACGGAAACTCTATGTCCCAATTGGGGAGAACCCAGCGCTGGCGAATTGATGAATTAATAAGCTCCTGCTTTTCAGCATTTCTTAAGGCCCACAGGTTCCACTTCTGTTCTGAGGTTAGTTTTCGCATTGGATTCTCCTAAGTCTCTACAGTGTACTCCGCTGTGCTTATATTCTTTGCTAGTAAATCGATCTTTGAAGACAAACATTTCATAGAACCAAACTAAAACATGGGTGCCACTTTAACTCAGTAGCGAATTAGAGATTTTTTACTATCAGTCGTATGAAACAAATTTCAGGTTTTTGCATTTGATAGGTTGACGAGTCAAGAAAAATTTCCCTATGCACTGCGTAAGCTCAAAAAATTTAGCTCCAACGGGATTCCAGACCGTTGAGACCAATTCTTTAGGAGGTTAAAAATGGATTGTGACGACATGATTGGTGATTGGAACGAAGGACTTCTGGTTGATAGTGCCGGAGAGTTTTCCTTTGATTCCCCATTGAACATCTTCAACGACGGCGAACTTAAGGGCCGATTTGCGGGGGACCACAACGCGTTCAAGATTACATGTCAGGTAATCGCGGGTGGCTCGAGATTGAAGGTCGAATTTACTCGGGTGCATAACGATGGAAAGACGACCACATACAAGGGCACGGTTGTCAGTTTCGAGCCGAGAGCGAGTTTGGGCATTATCAGAGGAACATTCGACAGACCAAACCGCGCAGATGAAGGGTTGGCCGCGAATGGGGACTGGGAGACGGAGAAGCCGACTTAGATCGCGCGTCAAGTAAACCCAGTGCAAGAACAGACAGACCGAAGGGCGGAGTTAACGTCGTAGTTCGTTCCGGGCAACTCCGCCCTGAGCTTCTCTCTTTCTTGCCTTGTCATCCTCGCCCCCTATCCTTAGAATCCAGCCCACCGGGCTTTTGATGACCACTGCTTAGAACTAATAAGTCCAAGTCATCAGCATCCCGACTGCCGAGCCGGATCCCGCCTTGTTCCCAAACCCTGAACTTCGGTCTGGAGGCTAGTTCCGGTCTAGACGAATTAATATTCCAGCGTACGGGTCCGTCGAGGAGAGTTATGATGCCTCAACACACTCACTACAATCGCTTGTGTGCGGCTGTCATCTTGTTGTTGTCCTTGTTTACTGGCGGTAGCAGCGCTTTAGAAGAAACATGCGGTCCTCTCCAGAATGAAATCAAGTTGTTGGTTGTGGGCGCTCCGGAAACACGTGAAATCAAGGGACCCGACGCACACTCATTCGAAGTCTCAATGGAAGCCGGACAGTATGCCCGCCTTAAGATCCAAAAAAGCGGCGTAGATCTGATCGTTACTGTTACCTCTCCGAATGGTGATACCACGGCTCATGAAGATGCCGCTGGGCCTGAAAGCCCGATGACGCTGTCGATCATCGCCAACACCAATGGCAAATACACGATTAAAGTTCAACCTGTAATGAAGTGGGCCGCTGCCGGAGGATACCAGATTCAACTCGAAGCCCAGCGCAACGTTGGGCCGCAGGACGCAAAGCGACTCGAGGCGGAAATCAAGATGGCTGCGGGTCGTAGCAAACAGTTCGTCGATACAGACGAGTCCCGTCTCGGCGCGATCGCGAGTTATCGTGAGGCACTAGCGCTTTGGCAAGAGTTGGGTGATACGAAGGAAGAAGCAAACACACTTCAATTCATTGCCCAGACCTACATCGCTCTCGGAGATTTCGACAAATGCATCGATAACTACTCCAGGGCTCTCAATCTTCGGACGGATGAAGACAAGCAAGCAAAAGCTTACACCTTGCTCGAGTTGGCAGGCGCATACCTCGAAAATAGCCGTCGCCTTCCTGACGCGTTGAGTCATTATAACCAGGCGTATGAGGCGTTCACCGCCATGAATAACCGCCGCGGCCAGGCGGATGCGCTCTACGGACTGGGCCTTACAAAGGCGAGAATGTCGGAAATGTCAGAGGCCGTGACATATTACAAGCGGGCTCTTGTCATTTATACAGACCCAGCGACACGCAACCGGCATGAAGAAGCGCGCACAGCGCACGCCATGGCCGGCGCCCTGGATGTGATGGGTGAACCTGATCAAGCCGGTCAGTTATTTGAAAGTGCATTGGAAGGCTGGCGAGAGACCGGAGACCTGGGCCAGGAAGGCAATACATACAGTAGCCTCGCGAAGCGGGAAATGGATCGCGGTAACTGGCAACTCGCGTTCGACACCTACGAGAAAGCGCTCGACTTGTACAAACGCAGTGAAGTCGCGCAGGTGAGAGACGTCTCCGCAATTCGTAAACGCCGTAGCAGCACGCTCTACAATCTTAGTTATACCTACGCTGCTCTGAATGATTACCCCAAAGCCCAGGAGTATTTGGACCAGTCATTAGCTCTTCGTAAACCGGGAGCTAAGGGCAGCACCTTCATGTTGATTTGTTACTTTCACGCTTTGGCAGGCGAGTCCGGCAAGGCTCTGGAAGCTTGTAATCAAGCACTCGCGGAGCAGGAAGCATCCGGCGATCGGCGCATCTCTGAGACCTACACCGCAATGGGTGTTGCAAGTGCTGTGGCTAACAAGCATGAGCAAGCACTCGAGTTGTATGATAAAGCACTCGCGATTCAGACCAACGAAAAGACGCGTTCACCACAAGCGGAAGCCATCACGCAGGGCTGGCGTGGCGAATCCCTTGCTGCATTAGGGTCATATGAAAAGGCACTGGCTTCATACGCGCGTTCGCGCGAGCTCTGGCTGAAATACAGCGAACTAAATGGAGTGGCCCTGGCTTTGGTCGGTATGGCGCGTTGTGAGCGGGCTCTCAACAATCCGAAATTAGCGCTCCAGTATGTTACGGAAGCAATTGCTGCGATTGAGCCTTTGCGGAGCAACGTCACCAGCGAAGCACTGCGCTCCAGCTACTTCTCTACGAAGGTGGACTATTACGAGTTGTATATCGATCTCAGCCTGCAACTGGCAGATAGTGGCGATAAGGAGAAGCTCACGGAGGCTGCTTTCGAAGCGAGTGAACGTGCGCGCGCCAGGAGTTTCATTGAGACGCTCGCGCAAGCCCGCATCGAGGGTGAAGTGAAATTGGACCAGGGACTTGCAACTCTGGTCAGTAAATACCGTCACGTCCAGAGCCAAATACAAGCCGCAAAACTTCAGCGATACAAAGGAGTGAAAGAAGATCGACCAGCCGGAGACTCGCGGCTGGAAACAGAGCGTGCCGACATCGAGTTGCAGCTTCAAACTCAATATCCACGTTATGCGGCCCTGATGTATCCACAACCGCTGACAGTTTCACAAGTACAGAAGCTATTGGACGCAGATACACTGCTTTTGGAATTCACGCTGGGCCAGGAACGAAGCTATGTTTTGGCAGTGACCGCAACTGAGCTGCACAGCTATGTACTGCCGCCTCGCGCGCAAATTGAAAAATCGGCACAGTTGTTTTTGAATCATCTCAAGGCGGGCCAACCCGTCTTCGGCGAGTCAGCCGCGAAGCGCAAAGCACGCATGGATCTCATGGCAAACTACTGGTCAGAGGCGACTGCTCTCAGTCGTATGCTGCTTGGTAAGGTCTCGTCTTTATCAAAGAAAAAGAACCTGCTTATTGTGGCCGATGGGCAGTTACAATACATTCCGTTCACGGCCTTACCATCACCAGACTTTACGCCCGGGGTGGGAAGCGCAGGTGCTCCGCTGCAAGCCACGCTCGTGCAAGATCACGAAATCACCAATCTTCCATCAGCCTCCGTGCTCGGAGTCTTACGTCAGAGTCCGCATCGCGAGCTACCTTCGAAGTCAGTAGCTGTTTTTGCCGATCCGGTTTTGGAGGAAGACGATCCACGCATTCAACTGGCCCGGCAGAATCGCACAAAGCCCGCGGCAGAAAATCGAAAATACCTACAGCAAGCTTTGCGCGACATTGCTGATGATGGCGAGACGACCAAACTGGGCCGGCTTGGAGCAAGTGGGCGTGAGGCGCGCCAGATCATCGCCTTGACTCCTCCCGGCTCTTCGTTTGAAGCGCTTGGTTTTAAGGCGAATCGTGAAAACGCGACCAGCAAGCAATTGAGACTTTACTGGGCCGTGCATTTTGCAACCCACGGTATTCTTAATGAGACAAACCCCGGACGCTCGGGAGTTGTGCTCTCTCTTTACGACGAACAGGGACGCTTTCACGAAGAGGGATTCCTGCGTCTCGAAGATATTTATGACTTAAACCTTCCCGTTGAGTTGGTTGTGCTGAGTGCTTGTCGCACAGGACTCGGCAAACCAGTTAAAGGAGAAGGGCTGATCGGACTGACGCGCGGCTTCATGCATGCCGGAACTCGACGCGTGTTGGCAAGCCTATGGAAAGTGGATGACGACGCAACCGCGGAGTTGATGAAACGCTTTTATCAGAAGATCTTGAAGGAAGGGATGACACCCGCCGCCGCACTGAGAGCAGCTCAAATTTCTATGTCCAGTGAGAGCCAGTGGAGTCATCCTTATTTTTGGGCCGGGTTTGTGTTACAAGGCGAGCCAAAATAACTTACCTAAACTACCTATCAGCGGAGCCTGATTAATTTGGAAACAAGCCCCCGTAGAGGTTGGGACTTAAACCAGGAAGCTTTCGACGAGCTCCTCGCGTGGCTCAACCCTGATCGCGAGCGCGCCGGAAGAAAGTACGAAGACATTCGCCAGCGGCTCATCAGAATCTTCATGCATCGTGGTTGTCTGACGGCCGAGGATCTGGCGGATAAGACCATCAACAAAGTGGCGCGAAAAGTCAGTGAGATTAAAGTCTATTACGTGGGAGATCCGGCTCTTTATTTCTGCGGGGTGGCTCGAAACGTTTACGCAGAGTACTACAAAGGTCTGGTAGAGTTACCTGTTGTAACAGAAATAATTCCGGCTCCAGTGCCCGATGATCTCGACGAGTCAGAGTTAGAACATGAGTGCCTGGAAAGATGTTTGGGAGAAATGAAACCGAAAGACCAGGAGTTGCTGCTCGAGTATTATCGGGAAGAAGGTGGAGCTAAGATTGAACAACACCAGGACACGGCGCGACGCCTGGGGATCACAGTTAATGCCTTAAGAATCATAATTTGCCGCCTGCGAGCCAGTTTTAAGAAGTGTATGCGAAAGTGTGTGGAGGCAGAGTCTAACTGAAACGAATCGACGTTTTTTTAGATATGTATTAAGGAACTTCGTTTGGTGACAATAAATGAGTTTGCAAAACGGACGCACTGACTCAATCAAACGCTACCTGCTTGGCGAATTGTCGCAGCATGAGCAAGAAGAGATTGAGCAACTTCTGATGTCCGATGACGAACTCTATCAAGAGCTTCTCTTTGCCGAGGATGAGCTAATAGACGAGTACATCTTCGATAAGCTTCCTGAAGAAGACCGATCAAAATTCAAACAACGGTTCCTGCGTGTGCCTGAGCTACGTCAAAGTGTCGGCTTCACAGCCGCCCTTAGGAAACACGCACAGCAAACTGCGCCACGTACTATTGCGGAGAAACCCGCGCCACGAACACCTTCGCTATTCGATTGGCTAAAGAAATTTTTTATGCAGCCGGCTGTAGCCGTGGCATTCGCCGCAGTGTTGCTCGGTGTGATTGGCATTAACGTTTGGTTGCTCAACCAAAACTCCAATCTTAAAAAGAAGGTCGCACAGCTTGAGGCCGGGCAATCCGTTCCGCAGAGCACGGATTTGCAGCAACGACTTGCGTCGGCTCAATCTCGCAACGAACAACTTTCCGCCGATCTTCTTCGAAATCAGGAGTTGCTCGCGGAGGCGTCGCGCAAACTCGAGTTGGCTCAGCAACAGCAAACTACGCCAACGCCGAGGTCGGGAGCCGGGGTGCTTGCCATCGCGTTGACACCTGGTGTCGTACGTGAGTCAAGTCAATGGACCAAGTTTTCACTGACTACTGATAAAAAAACCGTGAGCTTTCGGTTGGATTTGGCGGCGAACGACTACGCAAATTACGAGGCCGCCCTGCAAACTCTTGAAGGACAGCAGAAGCTGACGAAAAAGGGACTAAAAGTCAGCAAAGCCAATTTGGTTCTGTTCGATGTACCGGCCAGCATGCTACCGGCCGGTGACTATCGCATAGTTTTGAGTGGCGCTAATTCAACAGGCCCTGCCAACGAAATCAGCAGCTATTATTTTCGGGTTTTGAAATAGCTGAGCTATCCCTTCCCCTCTCCACTAACTGAAATGTTTTGCGCGGTTTTCACTTTTCAAGGTGAACGTGAATAGATAGTTATCTCAACCCAGCACACGAGCGATCCAGCTCGAAGGAGGAGCGATGGCGGTAGTTGAAGACTACATTAAAGTTTTTGAGGCGTCTGATGGCGGAAAAGGTGATCCGGCGAATACGTTTTGGCAATTCTTTGTCGGCGCGCAGGCGGTAACGACAAAGAATCCATTGCTTGCGGAAACAATGCAGTTGGCAGTTAATACGCAGAGTAAGGTGAGAGTCACCTTCGACCCTGTCGACAACACAATGGCACAGGCGCGGATGGAATTCAGCTATGTTTGCAACTCTCGCAAGATAGAGAAGTGTCAGCCCGTTCCACCTGATTTTCAACTTCCGCCTGATTCCCCATCAGAGATTTGCGAAACCATTAGATACGCGCCTTGTCGCAGAGACTGAGCGTTCAGGAGCGGAGACGTTGAAACGTCTCCGCTCTCCATTAAGCATCATCGCCGGGACCTTACTTCGTTTTGTGGCTCGAGCGTGAAGTCGAGTGAGTCGATGATCTCTTCGCCCGCTTCGGCGCGCCGCACAATGTCACCAAGCCACGGATCTTTGATCTCCAAAGCGTAGCGAATTATGTTTCGCCACCGTGGATCGATCGATCTGTCGTTCATGACTGACAGCGCACGACATCGTAGCTCATCGCTGATTGTGATTTGAGTTGTTTCAGTTTCGTGAGGTGTTTCTTCAAGCGCTGTTGCGCTAACATGCGTAGACATAATCGTCAGCCTTTCTCTTGTAAAGGTTGAGGGTTTAGGGCTGGCTTTGTGTTGCTGCACAAGTCGGCCCGCTTCTTTTTGGAGGCGTGACCGCACCATAGCACAAATATTTTCGGTTGTGTTGAAAGAGTGAGGTTCGGTTATCTGCGCACCAGCACGCTCGACATGAGTGTCCTTTCGGTACAAATCACCGCCGAGTTCGCTGGCTTTGAAATCGCGGATCTACGTTGCCCGAGGCATCGATCATTGCGCGCGAGATCGTGGAGCGCGACGACTTGCACAAAAAGTCCTTGGACTCAGGTTTCCGGCGGCGCGCAACCTGATCCAACAATGATTTCCGACACAAAAATCGAGAGCGGAGACGTTGAAAGGCCTCCGCTCTCGATTTGCCCTTGATCTAAAACGCGTTACTGCAGCGACACGTCGTCAACTCTGAATGACGTTGGCAACGTGATGTCGTTGGTGCCGCGGAATTGAATCCGCACTGTCTGTCCGGCGAACGAACTGAGATTGAATGGTCCTCTCAGCACATACACGCCCGCCGTCCCACTATTCTGATTACTAAACGTCGCCAGCGTTGCCAGCAACGTCCCCGTCGTACTTCGCACTTCAATGAAGAGACGATCGAAAACTGCTGCTCCAGCGGCTTCGCTGGTTGTTATGTTTAGCCAGAACGACAGATTCGAACAGCCATTACTCGGAACAGTTACCGTTTGGAACAAAGTCCCAGTCGTACTATTCACGCCGTTAAGGATCATGTAGGCAGTTCCGCTGTGTGGGAACGTTCCCGTGCTGCGAGTTACCTGGCCACTTATGGTCCATGGCGTCGTACCCGTTTCGAATCCAGGGTTAACGATCGCGTTGGTACACGCGCCTCCAGCACCAGCTTGTGACACGCTGTGCGTCAAACCCGCAATCGTTAATGAACCGCTTCTTGAAGTAGACACAGTATTTGCGGCGACAGAGTAGCTCACTGTGCCACTACCGGAACCACTCGCGCCGGACGTGATAGTGATGAACGAGTTGTTGCTCGCAGCGGTCCAATTACAACCAACTGTCGTAGTCACCGCCACGCTTCCCGTTCCACCCGCCGCCGCAAAACTCGCGCTCGTTGGATTGATCGAGAAGGAACACGCGCCTCCGCAATCTGCGGGGACGTCGGTTGCAGCAGTATGCGTCGTACCATCGTTACCAACCGCCGAGACGCCCATACCGTGACGTGCAAACACTGTCCAGATTGCGCAGCGATTTGCGCCGCCATTCAGGTTCTGATCGGCTTGAATGATGCCGTCGCGTGCGTTCAGGAACGATGGCCGAGTAGGTGTGAACTTCATCCCGTTGAGCACAATACGATCTGTTATTGCGGCGCCAAGCTGCGTGCGCAGATCCCAAAGAGTTGCCGCCCACACTTCGCCGTCATTGTGAACTGAAGTGCTGCTGAGGTCAGCGTAAGAGTCGTGCACGGCTGCGGCGGGTACAGTATAAGCAGCACGTCGGATTCCGGCCGGATTATTGGTGACGTACTCGCCAACTGCACCATCGTTGTTGATGGTGATGGCCCAGTAGTCAGACCAACCTTCACCCATTGCACCTGACTGTGTACCGCTCAAGGCTCCACTGCCGTTGCCGATGAGCCGGTTTGAGATGCCGTGTCCGTATTCATGGAACACAACATCGCCATCAACCGAACTATCGCGGTCCGGTGTGGGCGAGGTGAACAGAAACTGTTGCATACGCGGACGCGAACCGTCCGGCGGTGTCGCGAAGTTTGCATTGTTTGTCCCCGAGCCATCCTGGGCTTCCGCACGAACTGAGTCGTTTCCGGTACCGCCACGCCCGAAGTTGTTTACCTGGAAGTTGCGCGCTGTCTCCGTGAAGCCAAGGTTGTACGAGAAGTCGTGCATGACGTTGTTGTAGTAAAAAAGATTCGTGACAGCAGCGGCTTGCTGTGTCCTTGGATCGACTGTAAGGGAATAAGGAAATGTGAAATCCTGATTCGCTGCTGTTGCGTGACCATTCGAGAGTCCGGCGGTGTTGTTAGCGTCGGCTACGTTGTCGGCATTTGTATCAAGGTAGGCCTCGACGTTGTTGCCAGTGGTTACGGTCGAAGTTCCCATCCAGCCGGCCGTCGTGTTGATGGTGGTGTCGCCGACGAATGAAATGAGTTGGCGTACGCCTTTGTCAGGTGCTTCGGTGTAAACGGTGCCTTGCGCTTCAAAAAGATAAAGGTTGTGACGAAGCAGAAGCTCACCCGTGTAAGCGTCGAGTAGAATTTCATACCACTCTTCCGGGCCGACTTCCACATAGACGTGCCAGGCCAAACGACTCTCACCACCGACGCTTACTATATTCTGTTCTGAGAGTACTTCCTCGAGATTTACATCGATCGGATTGGCGAAGCGAGACATTTCCGTCGACGACTGTCGAGAATAATTCTCCACGAAAGATGGGAAGACATTTCTGCCCGCATGTGCAAACGCTTTCGCGATGGCTTTTGCTTCGTTCATCGCTCCATTGCCTCGCCGTGGTGGGCCATCGACCAGAAATCCTTCGCGTACATTGAGCACTTCGCCGTTCTTATTAACGACAACCTGGACCTGTCCTTCGAATACTTTCAGACCACCGACGGTCTGAGTGTAGTTGAGGAAAGTAGTTCCCTGATCGTTATCTTCGTTTTCCAGTTTTAACTCTTCGGTCGCGGCGCTCGAGAGTGCGAAGAGTGAGCCGTGTCGCGCAAGAAATTTGCGGGCGATGTTATCGGCGGTATCTGATTGTGGTTCTGAAAGGGTATCGCCATCGATGAAGAAGTTCTTCATTGCGCCGGCCTCGTTAACTACTGCGCGAAGATTTGCGGCATGCTCGGCGGCGCGAGTTGAACGGAATTGCTCAACTGCGGACGCGCGCGCGCGAGTGCGAGCGTTCTGCATTGCAGCTTGCTTGCCGGAAGTTGAACTGAGGTCCATGTCATTAAACTCGCCACGGCCAGTCAGGCGAACGTCAAAGTTTGGCAGGACGCGGTTGGCGGATCCTTGTGGGACTCCTATTGACGTTGGCTGTTGTGCAGCGTCTGACTTCCATAACGGTAAGACTATGGTAGCCGCAGCGGCCACAGCGAGAACTGTGAAGATCAAAAACTTACGAATCATTTGCGCCTCCTTTGGACTCTGGTTAAAGAAAGGCAGCACAGTTGAGACCGACGAGCCGTTGAGACTCGGACTCAGACCCTTCTGTTCACCTGTTCATGTGTCGACGTTATGAGACTTGCACGGGCTGTGTGAACACGTTGGGAGATTGTAGGTCTTGTCCTGGGAGCGCGGGACGCACAGAGTAGCAGATTTGCCGTGAGGGTGTAAATGACGACTCACTCACGATTCTGGTTAGAGTGAGGCTTCAGAAATTTATTGCCCGCCGAGACAGCTCAGTTTGATGACCTTAGTTGTGACTCAGAGCGGCCTGACGATGTCAGTAACATCGCGCTGCCTACTGCAGTCAAAAATCGAGTGCGCCACAACGGCAATTCAAGCTTGTTACCCAGCAACCTCGTCTGAATGTAGTCCTGCGCTACAAAAACTCCTACCTGACTGAAATTGATAGATTCCATGGTGGCGCGATCCCCAGTAGAGAATTCATTACCATTCAGGACAGTGTAGGATTTGATTCTCATCGGTTTTGGTCTGGTAAGCACCGAGCGTACTGGTCCATCTTCCGCCTTTAATTGATTGATTAGCTTGAGCGCATCTCCGAGTGTTTCGAAGCCACGTATCGTATCGAATCTGCCGAACTGTTGTGCGACGCTCAAAAAGATGGTGACCTTGTCGGGTGTCGGCTCTCCTTTCGAAGTTACAGTAGACGCTTCGGAGAGCAGTTCCACTGCCAGGCTCGTGTCGCGATTGGAGATGGCTTTATTTGCCAATTCGATCAATACCTTTGCTTGGAGTTCAGGACGGTCAAATTTTCGCGCCGTCTTTCTCGCGTCATCGTAAGAGCCTACCCGCAACTGTTTCTGCACAAGGGCGAGATAGATATCGTTTTCAGCCTCTTTGCGTACTTCGGCTGCATCAATCATTGCGGCTACTGTGAGGGCGCGGTCAGCATCTTCTCTCATCAGGCTGTGGGCCACACTATTCAATAGTGAGTCGCGCACTTCCGGATCTTTCTCTTTAGTGGCCCGCTCGATCTGTTCGTCGACGTCGTAAGTGTTTCTGTTGCCGATGCTGATCTGTTGTTGCTGGGTAGCCTGGAGGAGTGTCGTGCGCTGCATTTGCGACGCGCTCAATCCCGCCGCGAGTTCGCGCATTTGTCCCTGCAACTCCGGCACTCGCTCTGGTGTGTATCTGGACACGATCGGTAGACCACGTACCTGGACCAGGCTGTAAAACATCGCGCTCGTCTCGGGCAAGCCTGCACCACCGGTTCCCCGCGCCTGTCGCCACGCTGCATCTACGAAGTAATTGGCCAGGAGTTGCCCGTCGACTATAGTCGCATCCGCATGAGGAACTCCATTAGAACTGAAGACATAATTAACCAGAGAGATCAGGGCACTGTCATAAACGAAGTCATTGCGACGCAGAGTTAGGAGCGCCGCACCAAATAACCGGCCCGCCAGACTCTTGTTGGTGCTGCTCATAGCAAACAACAGGCGCCCGAACTCGGGAGATATATAAGTTCCGGACAGCGACTGGAGGCCCAGTTGCAATGCCTGTTCGGGATTGGTTGATGACAGTTCCAATGCAATCTGGAGGAGCAACTCTGAGTTAAACCGGCCGGGTCCGACGGAGGCAGAAGTTGATTCTTTTTCTTCACGGAGACTCTTCAGGAAGGTTTCCGCCTGGCGCCGATCATGAGTGCCGAGACGGGCCAGAACCTGCCTGATGCTGGAAGCCTGCCGCGCTATATAGGCAGATCGAGCGGCCTCGGTGAGGTCGTCCGCAGCCGAGCGGCTCGCCGCATCGAAAGACCAGGAAAACAACTCTTTGGCAAATGCTTCATCAAAGCGCCAGAGTACATCGGCTATCTGCGCTTGCAGGGTGGCCGCCGCCAGTTTATCGGGTTCACTCTTGAGACTTCGGGCCAGCGTTTTGAGCAGCTCGAGTGCATCCTGTTGATTGACCGATAATCTATCTATGTCAGCATTCTTAAAATCAGTCTTTTTCGATTGCGCTGCGGCCGCCGCCGACATTAGTAGTGAAGTAATCAACAGTGAAAGGAGTTGTTGGAGGAAGCGACCTGGCTTCATACTGGTACCTTCTTTCGCGAGCAGGTTAACGACTTGTTACTTGCTAACGAGGCTGAAAATATTCAGCTAACCGTTCCGAACTTACACTCTCGTCGTAATGGCGGATCCCATCCCAGCGGTGGACCACCTGACCATCTTGAGCGAACAGGACGTATTGGGGGACGAAACCCACTTTTAACTGTGGTCCAACCTTGTGTGTTGGATCGAAGAGGATGGAAAGCTGCTGCAGGTTATAAGCAGTGACGAACCTTTCAAGCTCGGCTCGTTCATCGCTTACATCGATCAGATAAAAGCCCGCGTTTCTTTTGACAGCTTCCCGGTTGAGTTCCTGCCATAGCTCAGCATCTCGCGTACATCCGGGACAACGAGTGCTGATAAAGACACAAAGCAGGCGCTCTTTTCCCAGTTTGCTGAGGTTAACGATGTCGCCACCAGATGTGGTGAGTTGCGGCAGGACGACCATTTCTCCAACATTCAGTCCACTCACACCTTCGAGGGTGTCATGGTTGCCCGTGCTGCTAATGACATTAGTCTTAGAATCAACAGCAACAGGCTTCAACCTGTGAATAAGAATGTAAGTGGCGCCACAGGCCGCGCTGAAAGCAACAAGGGTTAGCACTATGCGAAGTAACAGATTCATTGCTACGTCAGGAGAACGACTGGGCGACGCGCCCGCGTCACTTCGACGCGTCGCCCTTCGTAATCGAATCATAATTAGTTAGCGTTTTCTACCGGCAGTGGGCCGTCACAGGCGCCGGTGTAGAAGCAATCAACATCGGTTGGGTGGTCATTCGCGTCGTAGTAAATCGTGCAGCCGGCGTAGCCCAGCTCACACCCATTTTTGAGTTTTTTGTCAGCGCAGTAGCCCTGACAAGCGGCATTTACTGTCGGTGTCGCCATGATTATGGCAGTGAGTGCGACTCCGGCGAGGCTTGAGAGTAAGAGTTGTTTGAGCATGTAAGTTCACCTCCGGTGAGAAATCAGATTTAGTAGGACTCTCTTCGCGGCGAGGTAATCGCGTGAAGAAAGCGTGAAGTTACTGAATGATGAGTGAATCATTCCATCCATAATGACCGCTCAGAGCAGCGGGTATTCGTCGAGGCGAAAAGGCATTCTGTTTCGCAAAAGATACAGCCGTCCGTTACTGATTGTGAGACGATGAAAATTATTTTCCAGCAGCGCTTTGCCAAGGACGCGTCCATTATGGGCCAGGACCATCAATTTCTGTGTGCCTTCGGTAAGCGCGGGAACTTTGTTCTTGCCGGACAATAATAAATATAAGCGCCCCCTCGCATCAGCCGCGAGGTCCAGGACCAGGATCTGATAATGGGCACGAACCACCATTGAATTGCCCTGCTTGCGTACCGAGACATTGGGAGGCTCGATAGGCACGTCCGATTCCGGTTTGAATTCGCTAATGAGATTTCCATTCCTTCCGTAATGCCTGATCAACGGCGGGTAATTGAAACTGAAAAAGAAGCCGCCTGAACTGTCCGTCGCAATGCGTCCATCACTCAATTCACTGTTGGTTGTTTCGTCTTTATAATCGATTCGCTGGCCAAACTTGCGCAGCAGCTTACCGTCTGGTCCATAGATCTCAAACAGATGCTCTCCCGTCCCGTTCAATACGATCAGTTCGCCAAAAGTATTGGTAGCGACGCGCAGTGGCATCTGTCGAGAGACGATCTGCGCTTGCGGCTGGCAGTTCGGTGTGAGCTTTATGATCTTCGACTGCGCACCACTCAAGACCCACATACTACCTTTGTTATCTACACTGATATCAGAAGGAGCAGATAACGAGTCGGCTCCGCAAATTCGTTTGAGCGAGCTATCTTTCTCGACGGTGAAAAGAGTGGAGAGATCGGTATCAAGAAGATATGTTCTGCCGGAAGCGGTAACCACCAATTGTTCGGGATATGAAACGGGGGCTTCAGTATTAAGAAGCTGGGCGCGAGAATGCAGTTGTTTTTCTGGGCCACTCTGACTACGCGCCTGCGAGCCGGTCACGAGAATGCACACCAGTATGCTTATCGTGCTTTTCACGAGTAGCCAGTGTCTTTGCTCGTCGCGCCAGACTGTAGAAGCGATTGAGGATCGATCTTCGAGAATAGGATGTAAGGAAACTATCATCGCCAAGAAAACTTCTTAGCCGGCCTTGGCTTAGTGAGCTCCCGTGAGGGGGCATGAAATGCTAATAAACGAAATCTTGTAGTGTCAACAGATTTATTGTGTTTCTTCTGTTGCAAAGCACGGTCCTACCGGCGCGTCTGGGGAGTTCTGCCGCAGGATTTCAGAATTAAGGTCCAAGGATGAACTCGTGGGTGATGCAGAGTCAGTAACTGTTGCCATTGCCTTAAAATCCTAAGCGTCAGATACTGCAACTCACGATAGTAACTCCAAGTATCGAGGTACGCTGCTTGCCGGCCCAGGTTCCTTGCCCTTCAAGTCAGCGCTGCATTCAAGAAAAGGAAAGAGTATGAACCCGACACGTACTGCTGCATCGTTTCTTCTGTTAACTCTGATAATAATTTCGGCAAGCACATTCACGGCAATGCAAACTCGTGTGTTAGCCGGCCCGCGGCTGTCGCTGGACACCACGGATCAATCCGAAGACGAAATCAATGATAAGAACTGGCAGAAGAATTCCAGGATCATCGCGATCCGCAAAATCGTCAATTCGGACAATGCCGAAGTCAGGAATGGCACGTTCAAAACTGAGCACCGAATTTGTGAAGAGGGTTGGTTCAGTCGACTTCGAATCGCCCACGACTCAAAGGGGACCGTCAGGTGGTACCAACACTATCAGGAGGGAGAAGATTCATCCTGGGACGATAATTACTACTACGACGATGCTGGTAGATTGCGGTTTGTGATAATGACCTCTTACGCCGCCAACGGCACACGACAACAGCATCGCGCCTATTTCGATGAAAGCGGCCGTCTCCTCTACCACGGTCGCCGGCTTCTCAAGGGACCGGGATATTTTGGTCCTCCAGTCGAAGATCTCAAGGAATTGGTGAAAATGGATCCGAAAAAGGATTTTGCGGAAGCCACACAAGGATGCAAAGAGGTAAAGTCCCCCGCAACGCATCGCACCAGAAAAAGCTGAATTACAAGTATCGAACTCTCACGACACCAATGTGATGTAGCACGTGCCCGATTATGAAATACCCGATCGCGCGAGCGCTCATGGAATGTGTAACAACATTACACGAGCGCTTACTCTGCTCATCAGTCATATTCTTAAACAGAAACTCGGTGCCGTTGCGAACGATCTTGAACTCTGAAATCAGATCCTCCATCGTGCGCTTGGAAACGTCGACATTGCCAGCGTACAGTTCTTCATCCATACGATACATAGGGGCGGCATCGCCTCGCGCAGCAGCCAATGCACGATAGGCGAAAACTCTCTCGGTATCGATGATGTGCATCAACACTTCTTTGATGGTCCATTTCCGTTCCGCATAACGATGGTCATGCTTCTGAGCCGGTATTGTGTCAAACAACCGAGCAGTCTCGATCGTATTCTGCGCCAGCAAGTTTTCATAATCACCATTCGGAATCAGGTCGAAGTACTTCTGATAGTTTTGATCATACTCACTGGGTTCAGGTCTTTGCATACGAGTTATTCTATCTCTAATAGCGTTGCAAGTGGATGACCTCTCCTCGAAGGCCTCGGCATATGCTCATTCATCCGGAGACGGCTTCGAGCGCAATCGTTTGATCTGTGAACGCCGTGCTTTTTCTTCAAGCGTGCGGTTCTTAGCGCTACGCGGGACATGCGTCAGAACACGTTTTGCAGGACGATAGTTTAGCTGCGCGATCTTCTTCCGAAGCCTTTGTAGACAGAGCGCCTTATTCCGGTGTTGACTACGTTCCTGCCGTGAAGTGACGACGACACCCGAAGGCACGTGCGTTAGCCGAACCGCACTTTCTGTCTTGTTGACGTGCTGCCCTCCGGGCCCACTGGAGCGAAAGGTCTCGACCTCGCACTCACGCAGTAAGTCTTCGTCCGATTCAGGCAGTATAATCATCCAGCTTCCTTCATAAGGAAGCATAACAAAGTAAGGAGATAAATTTGAACGCCCCGCTTCCCTTCGTCGAAGGAGTTGGTCCAAGCTGCCAATGGCTTCCCGCTGGTCCATGGAAAACTGTCAGCGACTTTTTCAAAGACCAATATCCGCACGTGGACGCCAAAACCTGGGATGCACGGATGGCGAAGGGTCAGGTGATGGATGAAAACGGACGCCGCGTAGATTCAGAGACTGCTTTTCGAGTTGGCGCCTGCATTTTCTATTACCGCGAGTTGGAGAATGAAAAACCTATACCGTTTGTGGAGCAGGTGCTTTATCAGGATGACCACATCCTGGTTGCAGATAAACCGCATTTCTTGCCGGTCATTCCCTCGGGAAGGTTTCTCCATGAAACGCTGCTGGTCAGACTGCGAAAACGACACTCGACAGAAGCCCTGGTGCCTGTACATCGTCTCGATCGCGAAACTGCCGGAGTGGTGTTGTTTTCTCTCAACCCCAAAACAAGAGGTCACTACACTTCACTGTTTCGAAATCGCAGAGTGAGAAAGGAATACGAGGCTCTGGCACCAACTCTGGAAGACTTCAGCTTCCCCACTACTCGGCGAAGTCGCATGGTGCGAGGAGAACCGTTCTTTCGTATGAAAGAAGTTCGGGGCGAAGCAAACTCAGAGACCCACATCACGTCCTGCAAAAATCTGGGGCGCCTCACTCTGTATCAGTTGCTTCCACGGACAGGCAAGAAACACCAGCTTCGTCTCCACCTCGCGGCTTTAGGAATTCCGATCGTGAATGACAAATTCTATCCCGCGATGACCCCTTTGAATGATGACGATTTTTCCAGGCCGCTGAAGCTGCTGGCGAAATCGATTTCGTTTGAGGATCCGTTGACCGGGCGGCAACATTATTTTGAAAGTGGCGCAAGTCTATGAGCACATCTCTTAACATGCACGCGGCGCGTATGGCACTCAACCGGGACCCGGAACTCCGCCAGTGGGTCGAACAATGGTTAAAGAGTAAAGAGCGAAGCGTAACTGCAACCATGACCGATGAGGAATTTGAAAAACACTGGCTCTACGTTCGCCCTGAGAGAATGCACGACGGCGCGCTAGAGGCAGTGAACGCGTACCGCCAGGACCACGAAGGTTAGTTCGCCGTATGGATTACGATTGTTTATGTCCCGGCGCACGAAAGGAATACCACGATAGTGATCACCAATATCAAAATGCCGCCCACTATTGCCATGATCCTGTAGCTCCTCTCGTCTCAAAGAAGAATGTGAAAGCTCTCCGGCTCAGGTGACGAGGTGATACCCCGCCGATTGCAAGGAACATCACTAACAGCAGGGCCGTGCTCGCTCCGCGAGGACCAAATCTCACCATGGCCCAAAGCAGAAAAGGCAACGGCAAATAAAGCCGCGAAGGCGCTTCTTCTGCGAGAGCGTCGCTATCAAAAACGATTATCGAAATAGCCAAAGGCACATGGTCAGCAAGAACGCTTCAACGTAACGACGAGGCAGCGCTTTGCGCAGGGCCGTAACTCTGCCGGAAGTCCAAAGCATCACGACCGGCACCAGAGTTAGTGTGGCAAGGACATTGGAAAGAAAGCGTACTCTCCAGACGTCCCAGTATTCGCTGGTTCCCCAACCATTGAGTTTTACGAGTGACGCATCGAGGAACGACGAAAGGAATGGAGCTAAGAATGCGCCGAACAAAATGAATATTGTGAGATCGCGAAACCGGTCAAAGCGGAGACGATCTTTGACAGACCTGCAGATGAAGAACGCGGCGAACAATGCCTGGGCCACGTTACTTACAAACCACGACAGCACCATTCGGGTAGGAACACCGCTGTACAACTCTGAGGCAAAATGCGCCGGAAGGACCGCAAGTATGACAAGCCACCAACAGCGTCTCGGTGTCAGGAGTAAGCCGGCGAGCAATATGGAGTTTGGGCATCCAGAGTGTGGAGACTGAACTGGGCTGGAGTGCAAACTCAAAACCAACAACGGCGGTGAGGTCGTAACTGACGAAACTACGGCTGCGATCACTATCGCATCGCGTAATGCTCGATCATGGCGGGTCAAATTGCTTTGGGGAGTCACGATCGCCTCTTAAGATTGTGATTTGCCAACTCATTATCGAAACGTTGAGGACGTGCCGAGTACTGGTCATTTCTTTTTTGCGACCATACTTTTCAGCGTTTGCACTAATTGTCGAATTTCGGGGGCGAATTGGCCCTTCGGATCGAGGCGCAAGTATTCTTCGTATTCAACGATCGCATTTTCGGGGAGATGCGCTCTCACGAAGATGTTGCCTGCAAGCAAGCGCGCATCCGCGAACTCGGGAGCTAACTGGAGCGTGAAGGCGATCAGTGTCGGGTGGTGGCAGTGCGGTTCAGAACGAGATGGGTGGTGATCGTGGCGCATAAGGATATTCGATGCGTGTGTCTACTCCCGAACAAGGATGTATAGCTACTGATCTGCGCATCGAAAGCGTCGGCCTATTCTTGGCCTCTTTTGCGGGAACTAAGGGAATCGCGGGAACGTCGGGAACAGCGGAAGAGAAGGGTAAGTCTTTGGAAAAGCAGAAGATTGCGGTATCATAGCGGTACGATAAAAAGATTGCCCGCTTGGCTCAGCGGTAGAGCACTCGCTTCACACGCGATCTGAACGCTCTCAAAATTCCTAGCAAAATCGCAAAACGCTCAATAAAGACGCCGGTTTTTAGTGTCCCTCGGTGTCCGCTAGTGTCCCGTTGTGTCCTGAATACCACCTAAAAAGGGGTACAAAAAGGGGTACACGAATATTGGCTGTTGGGGCCATAGAAGCGAAGTGAAACAGGATGAAAATGACGAGCAAACTGATCAAGTCGCCGATCCCGATCGCTTCGATCAAGGCACTTACGGGGCTTGAGGTTTGTAATGAGAGTTTCGCAACTAGCAACAAAGTAGTTCCTACAAAAACTAATGAACGTGCGCTTGCAGCGGGAGGTGCCCAATGACTCGCGAAGTAAAAATCATCAGCCGTACGTACCGTAAGATCAAAGGCAAGTATTATGCTCGTGTCCGCTACACGATCGATGACAGTAAACCGCTCGACATTATGCGTCAGGTTGAGAACAAGTCTGCGATCAAATCGAAGCACGCAGAAATCGAAGTAGAACTACTGAAGAATGGCCCAGCCCAACTTGTTGCTGGTAAAGTCACACTCCGGCAGCTTGCTCAATATGCCAAAGACAACATCTATGTAGCTGCTGTTTACGACGATCAGGAGACACACATAACAGGCGTTCGTAGCGTTGTCCCAGCACACGCCTGCCTCAACAATCTGGTTGCCTTCTTTGGAGACATCGATATAAGAAAGATCAATGAAAAGAAGCTGGCGCAATATCAGATCGCACGACTGACGGGAACAATAAAGAACCTGAGGAAGGTTACTCTTTCGACCGTTGATCGGGAGTTGTCTAAGGCCCGCAGGCTCTTCAACATTGCCGTGGATGAAGGGTGGCTGCTTAGATCGCCGTTTACTAAAGCGGTGTCACGGAACTTGATTCACGACGCCGCCGAAACTCCAGATCCGATCAAGACGCGCGAGCTTACTGACGAAGAGGCACTGCGAGTAATGAAGGCGCTCGACACTCCTGAACGGCGTCATACTCTACCAGTTTTCATTGCGGCAATGGATACTGGAGCCAGAAAGTCCAGCTTGTTGGATTACCTGCGCTGGAAAGACATTAACTTTGCTGACGAACTCATCACGCTCACTGCCTACAAAGGCAAAGGTAGGAACATCAAGCCAAAGCGCTGGCCGGTGCAAATGACTAGCCGCTTGAAGAAGGAATTGTTGCAACTGCAACTCCAGAGAACGAATAAAAACGACGATGCTCTTGTGTTTGAACAGGCGAAGGTCAATTTGCGCAAGTTGTGGACTGCGGCATACACCGAAGCAGGAGTCCCGAAAGGTACACGCCTCTTCTACTCGGTGCGTCACAACTTCGGTACTGAAATGGCTAATGAAGGCATGCCGTTACCAGCGCTTGCTAATCTGTTAGGCCACAGTGACGTGAAGATGACGATGAGATACTACAACATGAATAAGAAAACCATCGACAAGGCTCGCGACATTCTCAACAGGAGGGCGCTGGTCCATAGCTAAGACGATCCTCGCGAGGCGCTAATTAGCAGCCTAATCGACTTATCGACGTCTTACCTGCTTCAATTTTTCGAAGCGCATCATCAGCATTCAACCTTACTAGACTCGGAACTGCCATTCAGCGGGATCGCGAGCAGTATCGAGGACCGCGATAATTACGATATGATCATCTTCAACTGAGAAATAAACTCCATATGGAAATCTTCTCGTCAGGGCGCGCCTGATGCCAGATCGAAGTTCTTGGTACTTGAATGGTCCGTCGAGAATGCGATTATACGTGGCTCTAACTTCATCCAGAAATTCAAACCCCAATTCTGGTTGTTCGGATTCGTACCATTCGAACGCCGCCTCAATGTCGGCATCCGCAGCGGCATCAGAGAGAAGACGGTAACGGCTCACTCGGACTCGGAGTTTGCACTGGAAGTGTCAGCGAGGCGGTCGAGTACCTCGAAAGCGGAGTGTGCGCGCACGGGATCTTGGCGGTAGCGTTTGAGGCGCTCTTCGGCTAATCGAAGATGATTCTCCGGGACTGGAAGAGTGCCTGGGTCTTCCGCGATTTGATCCCAGAGAGCCTGCAGATAACGAACTTGTTCTGCTTTCGATAGAGTGTCAAAGCCGGGAGGCGTTGGTACAGATGTTTCAGGCATAAACCGTTCTCCAGTGATAGGATCGAAGAAATTAGCATGTTCTTAGCGACTAGCATCCTCCTCATTATAGCAGTTGCCGATTTTGTGGGAGCATAAAGAATTTCCTTTCAACCAAATACGAGCGGCACAAATCAAGCAACATCGAATTGAGAGGCGGGCATTCATCGAAGTGTTCGCCAGCGCGGTACGAGTATTTCGGCAATCAAACTCGACGATTCCTACAGTAGAGAATTTCCGGAATAGGCAACTCCCTTTCGAAACCCGCTTGCGGAAGCGCGGCAGCAGATACTGCAAAGCATTGTCCACCGAGCGTTTGATACCTACGCGCCGCACTGGGCTTGCTGCCTATGCTGAAGCAGGAGTGCCGAACGGTGTCAGAATGTTTTATTCGGTGCCGCCACGCTTATTGCGACTGACATGCCAAACAAAGGCATAGAGTTACCGGATTCCCTCGCGAGAAAGTATGGAAGAGAAGGTATTCAAGCAACTGGACATTAGCCCGACGCTAGAGCGCAAACGAGCCAGATACACCGTTGAGGATGTCAGGCAACTTTGCGGTGGCATCTCCCGTTCCACAGTAATGCGTGAAATTCGACGTAAGCGGTTGGCCTGTTATCGAGCACGTCGAACATTGCGCTTCTCTGAAGAACACATTACGAAGTATTTGGAAAGCGTCGAGCAAACGGTAAAATGAAACTGCTATTCCGTTTTTATCTCTCATGTAAAGACCAAACTAACGCAAGACTACTGTTGCCATACTATAGTCAAAGAAACTATGAAGCCGGGTCTCCCGAAGTCGGTTTGAAAGTTGGAAAATATCCAACGACACGAGTTTGGCCCTGACGGGCTGACTCAAAACCTGACTATGAAGGGAGTACCCGGCTATGAAGATCTTGGCGTTGGATCGGAAAATACAAGACCATAGGTTGTTGTCGCTACCAAAAACTCCATTTCACACAGCGCGTAGGAAGACTCAGAGTTTCTGTTCACGCGCTATCGCTTTCGTCTCAAGCGGGATCTGTGTCCATCAGTCAATTAGCTCAAAGCGATCGGCGTGGTAAAATAAGACACGAGGCTCGTGTCCTTGACTACGTAGCTTACAGGCATTCAAGGAATGAGAGATCCTCAGGCTGCTCGGCGCTCATAGCGGTGATGCAACCCACCTACCTGCGGCAGCTCGATCACTCTACCTAACTCTGGAAGCTGAACAGCTCGTGAAATCGGCGCGTCTTTCTCCAATGACAAATGAGTGCGTGAGTGTTCGTAGTATTGAAAGTATGTTTTCAGAATACGCTTCAAAGATGATTCATTGAGGATGATTATGTGGTCCAGGCCCCAACGCGGCAGACGTTCGTCTGCACCCACTGGCCGACCTCACAGACTGTAGTAGTGACGTATACCCACACTTCGCAGGTACTTGTTTCAACCCATACCCACAAGACGCAAATCCAACCCAACCCCCAAATCCAGTCGTCACAACTCCGCTCTTTCTTGTAACGGTCGCAATGATCGCGTTCCTCCCTGTATCGATCGCAATCCCAGATCTGCTCGTACTCTTCGCAATGACCTTCAACAGTACAATCCTGGACCCTTCCCCATCTTTCACGCAGTCGATCCTGTTCCTCTCTCCATTGATCAGCATTCTGGCTCATGATTGGGGCTCCAGGTTTTTGGTTGAATAGCTTGCGCGTAGCCGGTAACCCGCGCGTCACGACAAAACAACGAGGGAGCTGTTTCCGTTATCGCAACGTTCACGGGAACGGAATTATTGACGTGTGTGTTTCCTTCAGCGACTACGGCAGTCTTCTAATGCGCTTCAACCGATCCTGTCGTCTCGCTTCCTTGCTGTAGGTCTTCAAATCGAACGCATGTCTGATCTTGAGTTTTGCTTCAGTCATGAAGAGGGCGGCATCAATCCTGGTCTCAATGTTTTTGTACTGCTCGATCCAGGCATCTCTCTCCGGGTGACGAGCTGTTTGCAGGACCTTTAGCAAAGCCACCTGGAGAAATCCAATCTGCGTTGAATGAACTCTCATCTCTCTCACCTCGCGTTCCCGATAAATGCCTTCTTCCTGCGCAATCCTCAAATTCGATCGCAAAAGCAATAAATCATCCAACGTCTCGAGGATCCCACTGCAATCAAGCGGATGGGGATTAATCGCCTCCGTTAGCGTGGTGGGGGCATCGGTTCGTGGTTGATCCAAAGACAGCAGGTGCAGAAAGTCGTTCGCGTTTTTGTCGCGGTTAGTGAGGTTTGTCATGCCGAACATGCGTTCGACGGTGGCCAACATCGAAGTGTGGTCATAAGTTGTGTGATCGATGACCCCCCTCTTTGTGTACGGAGAAATAACTAACGCCGGCACGCGGACTCCCAACTGATCAAACTTAAACTTATTCTGAACATAGGCCTGGGTAATCACATCTCCAGGGACTTGCGACCCTCAGGTCAACTCAGGACTGCCGATCAGACTCCATCAGTCCTTTATTTCGGCAGTCCGAGTTCAACTCAAGACCGGGGTTTACTCAGAACCCGCTCTATTTCCCGTCTGCCGCGGCGATCCGAGTGCCGCCTCCACCCAAGTCTGAGATAACATCAACGACCACCTTGATAGCGTGGGCCTCCCAGCTTGGGTCAACAAGCAAGAACTGAGTCATGGGCGAAAAGGGCGAGAGGATGTTCGTCGCCAGTGTGGCATTTGATGGCGTCGTGACTGCGTTCTCCCAGATGGCCCCGGCGAAGTTGGTGAGACCCAGGATCGTGACTACGAGCTTACCAGCCACCCCCATTTGTCTGGTTATCTTCCGGCTACTATTGGGGAGAGGGGGGAAAAGGTAGCACCCCGCGTCGAAGACCGCATAACCGACTGTGGGAATCCAGTTCATCAAACGGGCAGGCCTATTGGTGAGGGCTTCACGAGGATATGTGAAGACGCTTATAAGCATCTCGCATCCAATCGCCCACAATTGAAGCCCGGTTGTATTTTTCTCCGATATGGGAAGACCAGAATCCAGAATTATGTCCGGGACGCCGAACAACAACTGTGCAATCCCTGCGGTCAAACCATCCGAATCTACAACAGTGTCGTCTGCGCCCTGGCTCCCAGCCGGTGTGATGAGCTTCTTGGCCAGCGTAACCGGAAAGGCCATAATCAAAGAGAGCAATCCTGCCAGAGTCAAGGGCGGCGGCGTTTGGCCCGCATGCCCCTCCTTATAAATCCAGTTGACTATGGTAAGGATGGACTCCGACGTGATAGGCGTTTTCAGGAACTTTTCGGCATTGGTCAATGAAAGTTTGATCATGTCGAAGGACACTTCAATGACGCCGTCTATGAACTGGAATATTCTGTCGATCAGGTTGTTGATTATGTTGACGAACGCGTGCAGCGCGATTCGGCCGAACGACTCCGCATCAGCCGGATTGAGAAGCGCCTTCAGATCCTGATTCAATTTCTCCTTAAAGCCGGAGTTCGTGCCGTCGTAGCCGCTCTTCAGGCGTTCCCAGACAGGCTTCAGCCCGTCGACCGATTGGACCCCTATGGACGAGAAAGAGGGTGACACCATGTCCAGAAGCCAGTTGGACTGGGGACCATCAATATCCCCCCGCGTGATGGATCCGTTCGCAGATGCGAACAGCACGGTTTCAGGCGCGTAAAGCCGTCCGGGTCGAAGTGACCTCTCGCCGGTCAGATCCAGAAAGGTCCGGCCCTTGTTCTGGTCGTCCCTTAGCCAATTGGACACCTGTGTTTTGAGATCGGCCTTGTACGCATTGAACTTACCCTTGACGCTCTCGCGGGTGATTCCATTACTTTGCATCAGCCCCTGAAGTAAAGTGGGAAAGCTGATGAGCTTGTTCTCGAGCTCCGTCTTCGTGTTCCAGATAGCCGTGAAGTCGAAGAGGCTCGTGAGCCAACTGACGACGTCATCCACCTTCGCCGCAAGCGCATTGAAGAACGCCGTAACGACGTTGGCGGCATCCTGGAGCGTCTTGATGACGAAATTTTTAAACTCCACGATCGAATCGCCGATTTTGATTACCAGGTTGACGACGCCGTTGGCGAGATTGACGACGAGGGACGCGAGCTTTGCCGCACCCCGCTTGATTCCGGTCCACAGGTCGTGGAGAGCCTCTTCCATATCCTCGAGGATGCCGCCGTATTGTGGGTGCGCCCTTTGTGCGGCGAGCGCGGCGTCGAGTTCTTCGTGGGTCGCAAATTCGACGAAGGCAGGGCGGCTTTGGTCGAAGGTTTGAAACATGAAGCCGATCGCCCCCGACGAATCCGCAACGCCCCTGGCCGCTCCCGCGGCGCCCATTATTTTCTTTATAGAATCGGCGGCCTGTTGCTCGGTGATCTGCCCCCATGTCGCAGCCGGCACGAGTGGCGGTCCGCCGGGCTTCGCGGAGGCCGCCTTGAGCACGGCGCCGCTCAGCGGCGTTCGACCCGGAAGTGTGCCGCTGCCCGCGAGGTATTTCTGCACGTCGACGGCGGGCTTGACGACAGAACCGGTCTCGAGGCCCGGCGCGTTAAAGATGAGACTCGGCGTGGTCAGCCCTGAAGCGGGGACGGACAAGGCCACCCGCCCAAAGGCGTTCGTCGTGATCACAGCGGAGGCGTCGGGTGCGACGATGTGGACCGCGTCACCGACCCTGAGCTGTGCGAGCGACGTGGCACTCACGGAGAGCTTCGCATTCGGAACGGGCGCGCCCTGCTCGTCGACGAGCGTGATCTGCGTTCGGTAGACGCTGATGGCCTTGAGCGTTGTCGTCGACGAGAGATTCACCTGCTCGGTCTTCCATTCGCCGCTCGTGAAGTCCTGGGTGAAAAGAGTAATCCCGCCGTCTTTGTGAAGGATCAAAAGAGTTGGGCTCGAGTCGGGATACGCATCGAGGAAGATGCGTTCGACGTTCGTGTCGATCGGCGCGGCAAAATTCTTCATCTTCGCCGAACCGTTGGTTTTGGTCTCGACCTGTGCCCACGTCGGAATGCCCCACGCGACTCCATACTTGTCCTCCTTGCGCCACCCCGTCTGGTGCAACACCGACAGCGTGCCGCCCGGCTGCGTGCTGAGCGAGGAGGCAATGCCGTAGACATGCATTAAGTTGTTCCAGTCGACCATCACTGCCGCTTCCTGGAAATAGACACCGCCGACATCAGCCCAATAGAAATTTTGGGGATCCGACTCTATCGAGCCAATCAGCTCCAACACACCACCAGGTTTATTCTTGATCACGAGTCCCATAAGGCCCATCGAGCAGGCGGCAACTGGTAATACCCAGCTCGCACTGGGTGTCATTCGACACACCAAGGTAATCTTCGAAGGATCGCCTTCTCTCTGATTTGGGACGATATTGTAGGACGAAACCGCAGTTTGTACTTTCGTCGAGTCGACTCCGAACATTCGGTAGGCCCGGGTGAACGGAAAGGGGCTGTCGTCGGACTTCGGAAAGATGACGACATTGTCGCACGATTGCGACTCGTCCGAGAATTGGGCGTCTTTAAACTTCCACTTCGACGACGCGAACTGCCACTCCCACAGCATGACCGTCTTTTTATCATAGGTACTCAGATGGTAAACGACGGGGATTTTCATCGGCGTTCCCGATGAATACGCCACCTTGATGCGCTTAACGCCCCCAGATGGGACGGGGTCTCGATCCCATGTATCATTCTCGGTGAGACGCATTTGGAAGAGCCCGTCCAAATCACTAATGTAGAACCCCCAAACACCGCCACCCGGAACGATGGCGACGACGACCTCCTTAGCTTTCGGCGCGACTAGGACCCTCGTCCAACCCGCGCCGTCTCTCTTGAGATGTCGGAGCTCGCCGTCGCCCGTGATCATGAGGGCCTCTTCGACGCCGCCGCGATACGGATTCGCAAACAGCGCAAACGGCGAGGGGCTATCCTTTTTGAAAGGGAGTTGTTCGACCGGCCAGACGTCCTGCATCAGGGCGCTCGCGGACTGAATAGTGAGATTGCGAGCTGCGACGGGCGACGGGTCCGGCAAGGTGGCGATATCTAATTCGGCTATATCTAATTCCATGGGTTATGCCTCCAGTTGATGTGAGCTGCGTTTCTCTACAGATGTGCGCTCGAATGAGATTCCCAACGCGTGGGGCGGGAAATGGCCTCCGAGAGCCGAGGGTTGCTGGTTGATGCAATATGCCGAATCATTCGATTTCTTTTGTCGCAGGTTTCGCGCTGTTTTAAGCAGGACTTGATGCAAGTCTCTCCTTAGTCTCGCAATCTCCTACACTTGTTACAGCTTCGCTGTTGGTTGCTGGTTGGTTTCGCTGCTGTATAGGAAACGCGCTCAATGGGAAAGCAAGAAACAGAGACAGTATGAGTAGAACGCAAACCGATGTGTACGTTTCATTGTGGAAGCCTCCGGGAGGTTGAAGATTGAGAACCTTTCCGCGGAACGTGCCGCTTATATCACCGGATGCTAGGGGACTCTGTGCGGCAACACACATATGGACTCAATCCCTGTTTTCAACCAGTTTTGGAAGCAGCCTAATGAATTACTTCTGAGATAAACGTTTTTGCAACAGTCGGGAGATATGGAACTCTCAATGCCGTAAATATTGAAATTCAGAAGCGCGAAGAGTCGGCAACAAATGCAGCCTTTGAGTCCGCATATCGTGGTGCCGTCGGGAAGCAGTTCTATTTTGGTTTCAAGAATGGCGACCCGGTGGCGTTCGTAGTGACCGAAGTTGGTAACGAGCTAAGGTCCAACAAGGTCTTTTCTCTGCGAAGGGTGTGACTACCGTAGTCTTGTCGGCCGTTGTTCAGGACAATGAGTTAGCGACTCTGCGAGACGCCCTAACGTCACGGCAGATCGATTCCTTCCGAATTGTCCTGTCAGGCGATGTTCGGATTGAGAAATCTGTGAACGACAATAATGGTAAGAAGCTGATGGAGAAGTTCTCGTGTTTCTATCAATTGTTGGACAAGAGAGGGATTAACCTTTCGGCTGTCACCGGTTCCCAAACGTATGCTCCTGTGGATACTTCTGTTATTGATACGTCAGTAGATTATTCAAAGTCTGCGGCCGGAAAATATGTTAACCAAAAGAATCGCACCGAGTATATCGAACTTAAACCAGACGGATCATTTTACGTTCAAAGGAAGACAAGTGGTTATACTGGTAGGTATGAGGTTACAGGAAACATAATAACTACAGTTTTGCCAGATGGTAGGGCAGGAAGAGATAAGATTCAGGCGGACGCAATTATTGAACCTGACGGAACTATATGGGTCAGGGAAGGTGGCTCTCCCACGACCCAGTAGCGCACCTTCTGAGGTTCTCACCAACGAAGAAGTAATACGGATGACCGTAGTAAAACTCCCAGACAGTGTGATTGTTACGAAGATAAAAAACTCAACCTGCAAATTTGATATAAGCACAGACGGCCTTATCAAACTAAAGCAGGCTGGCGTAAGCGATGCCGTGATTCAAGCGATGACAGAAGCGAAGCCGAAGTAGCGGCGGCAGCGTGTTTCGCGTCATGACAGGTCCGGCGCGGTGACCAAGGCATTGACCACTTGAACTGCTGTCAGATCTTGTAAAGTGGAGTTCAGATCGTGAACAAGATTTGGCAATGCCGCGAGGCTTGGTGCGGTTTCCGCTCAAAAGAGAATATCCTGCTCCATGCGTTTTGCCTCCCAAGTCCATGGATCGTCATTGGTATCGACAAACGTCCCGGAAAGTGTGTCGCCTGATCGGGAAACCGATAGCTCCTTAAGCGTTACTACCGGCTCGATCCCATCCAACCGACCAGCATCATTGTCAACAGCTTTGATATCTGTAACCGTAAGCCGGTCCGCCTCCCAATTGGTGACAGCTTCGTTGGGTTCCCAGTTCTCCGTGTTCATCTTGTATTTCACGCGGAATCGATCGAAGTCGGCGCCTTCCCAGCAATTAATCATCAAGTGTCCCAACGCGCGGGGGTTCTCGCCGGTCTTTTGCCAGTAACCAATCTCCTCTACACGCTGGCCAGTCCAATCTTCACCAGACACGCCATCCGTTCGGGTGCCCTCAACGCTGTGATATCTACCGTCGGTTTCCCTCAGACGGACGATTGCTGTGTAGCGCACCGGGTTCGCGCCTCCGCTTAAGGAGTTATGGGAGAACTCCAGCGAGACGAGGTTCTGGTCCTCGCTGACGGAAAGATCCGTGAGCCGGAACCACTTGTTCTCGGCCTGCTCGAACACCATACCCAACCACTTGTCGTCAGCAAGGCGGCTGAGGTAAAGACGAAAAAGCTTGGTCGTGCGAGGGTTGCCACACTGCCAAACGGCGCCCGCTTGCTGGTCTGGCGTGACGACCGTTGAGCCATCCGGAGCAAGAACACCGAAACGGCTGACAGCTTCGATGAAGGGCATTTCAGAAACTGGATTGTTCGCAATCAAGTATTGGTAAGCCAGAGCGCCTTCAGTGATGTGCCGGTTAAAACTGAGTCCCCGCTGCTTGTCGAAATCACAATTGCGCGCCACGGCCTCGGACGGTTTTTCGCGATCAATTTCGAAGAGGCCGAAGCGTGCATTGGCATCGTATCCCGAGGACCATTCAAAGTTGTCAATCAGCGACCAGTGGCAGTAGCCAAAAATGTCAACTCCATCAGTCATGGCCCGGCGCACTTGTTGCAGATGGGCCAGGATGTGCGGCGCGCGGTTGCGATCCAATTCTTCGGGCGTACCGTTTTCAGCAACCAGGATCGGCAGTTCATAGTCGTCACTCAGGCGCTTTAGCAATTCAAAGAACCCTTCGGGGCACACCTCCCAGCCAAGGTCGGTAAGCAGGACGTGATCCTCCTTACTGAAGTTGAGGGTCCCAAAAGGAACGAACTGAAAAGGGTCCTTTGCGTAGCGCATATCGTTATTGAAGGAACCGCCACCTGTTTCAGCCGCCTTGATATGAAGAGTGGGCTCGTAGTGGATATTGGCCCTTCGGTAATAGTTGATGCCGATGAAATCGACCTGCGGCGTCCAATCATCATCCTCATCAAGATCAAAGAAAGAGTTTGCGTCAGCTAGAAACAATTCATTACGTTTCCGGTAGTCAACGTTCTCTTCAATCCTGCCCCACACAATAGTGTCCAAAAAATGTTGGTGAAAGAAATAGTCCCATTGTTTGAGGGCTTCTTCGTTCGGTTTTGATGTGGCTCCCCATATCGCACCTACAAGCAAGCCGATAACCACTCCACATGTCGCTCCCACTAATAATCCCGCGATCGCATTGAAGGGGCCACCGGGCCCGAGGCTGGCGACAGTTCCCAGCAGGCCACCTAGCAGCGCCCCGATCAGCGCGCCGCCGAGGACACTCCAGGTCACTGCGGTCATGAATTCGTTCGCCGCGCTGCTGACCTGAGAATGCAGCAAAGCATGTACGACGCCTACCTGGGAGTCCTTCTTCTTGTCGTAACTACCTTTGATCTTCCGGAAAGCTGCCACATGTGCTTTGAGCAAATTATCGTAGGCACTGCGCATTCGGGTGCCGTCGAGCGAGAAGCCGGGAGACCAGACACCGGCGAGATAACCAACGCCGAGCATTGAAGCCACCGGTTCATTCGACGTGATCCAGGTGTCCACTCGATCCTTCAATTTTTCAACCACGATCTCCACGTAATCCACATAGGCGTCGATCGTGTCACTGTTTTCCCAGCCTCGCATAGAGTCTTCGGTAAATGAATCATCTTCCTCGGCCATTGGTGGCAGCCCGGGAATTTCCAGTGAGGCCGAAGGCGGGGTGAGCACCCACAGGGGCAAGGTCATATGGTTCAACGTGACAATAGGTTTCAGGTTGCGCTCGATCATCGCGTCGACGGCATCAGAGTAGTACTGCAAGGCCTCATCGTCCTGAGAATCTGCGTCGGTGGGCTGGACGCGCGCCCACTCGACGGAGAACCGGTAGGCGTTCAATCCCAGCAAGACTGCTCGTTCGAGATCCTGCTTCAACACCTCAAGGTCGCCATGGTGGACGGCGCCTCCGATGCTCTGCAGATGGGCCGGTTTCGAAGTGACTACGCGGTTCAAAGCCGTCACCCGCCTGCCGATGTCTTCGTCCTCAGTAAACTTGAACCAATCGCAGGTATCGATACAACCTTCGACCTGGATCGCTGAGGTTGCAACTCCCCAGAGAAAGTCCTTGGGGAAAGGCGGAAGTTTGCTCAAATCCACCACCGGTTCAGCAGGTGGCGGAAAAACAACCTCCCATCCTTTGCGGCCGAGCCATATCAATGTCGTGGCCGCCATCCATGCCTTGTCAAAAAGCCAGGTGGCGGCCTCGCAAACCCTTTCCTCGATCCAGGCATTTACGGCGCAGCGAGCCGATGAAACGCTCCGCGTACGCGTTCTGCCATGGCGATCGCGGTGCCGTCAGCACTTCCAGGATTCCCATCGCACCAACTCGCTGCTGGAATGCTGCTCCGTAAATACAATCTCGATCATAACAGATAACGCGGCGCGCTATCCCACGGAAACGCTTCAGCGATCTGCCGGGCCGTCCACTCAGCGGTCGGCTGTGCCGTCCCGTTGAAGTGAACGGCGTGACGTCGATGATGACCCACCACCACAAATACAAACAACAAGCGAAAGCTCACAGTCCTCACTACCAGAAAGTCTGTTGCTACTATCTGCTGAACGTGGTTCTCCAGAAACGTACGCCAAGTCTGCGAAGGCGGCCTTCCTTGACGCGACATGTACTTCGCGCCTGTAGCCTGAGAGACCTCAATACCCAGCTTCAGCAACTCTCCATGTATCCTCGGTGCTCCCCATAAGGGATTGGCCTTGCTCATCTGCCGGATCAGATCTCTTGTTTCACGACTAACACATGGTCTACCACACTTCCCTGCCCTACTCTTCCAACGCCAATAGAGGCGAAATCCTTTTCGGTGCCACGCAATTACTGTTTCCGGTTTGACGACTACCAGCGCTGAGCGCCATTGATTCCAAATACGTGAAAGCAGTACCCAAAGCAAACGGTCTGCTGCTCCGAGGCTCACCCGCTTCTTCTGACGCTGCAACACAGCAAGTTGATGACGCAGCGCAGAATCTCGATTTGCATACTTGCTCGTGACTGTAAACACGAGCGCAGCATAGAAAGAAACGACGATAGGACAGCTTTCATGGCCGCGCGAGGGTAGCAGTCCGATGCTCCTAACATCAACGATTACACTGTGGACGGAGTTTCTGGTAGGGACAAGGGTTTACAAGTTCGGCCCACCCAAAGTTAAGCTCGCGATGACGGAAGACAAGAAGGTCAGCGCTTACTCCGCCAATATGTAAGGACAATACTTTGACGATACCGGGACTAGTTGAGACTCATAACTCCGGCGCTGGCAGCAAAGCCGACGCCGAAGCCCACTACGATCGCCGGTCCCGGCCAGTCAGTCTTTTGAGCCAGCATGAATCCTGTAGAAGCACTTGAAAGATTTCCGTAGTTCTTGAGTATTTCGTAAGAACCGTGAACCTTCTCGGAGTCACTATCCAGGTCTAACTGCGAGCAGACGCCATCCAGAATTTTCTTACTGCCGGTATGGATGAGGCAGTCGTCCACCTGGCCCAGATTGGAAACCGGCGAATCCGGATGATCGAGAACCGTCTGCAGTGTGCTAACAGCGTAATGAGCTCCGCGGGCAGGAACGTTTCGTCGCATGAAATACTGCGGTTTCCCCTTTAGGAATGAATGAGAACTGTTGCTTGTCATCGTGAGGAGATTTACATCTTCCGTCGCCTCATTGGTTAAGTGGGCGATTGGCCCAAAGGCTGGCTTGCCTTCTTCGCTTCCGACTAGCAAGGCCACAGCGCCGTCACCGAAAAGCATTGATTGAATGACAAAGGTGGTATCTAGCCTTTGTTGTTCAAATTGCTCAGCATTTAGGTTGTGGTTCTTCCGTAGTCGAAGAAGCTCGCGAAAGCCGTGGTACTCATTCTGCAGG
>Ga0070700_100000179_pt1 | contig 35841 bp, 28 predicted proteins | sample KBSK5101metaG_FD_65456 | JGI IMG/M metagenome (GOLD analysis project Ga0070700, IMG submission 65456) | Corn, switchgrass and miscanthus rhizosphere microbial communities from Kellogg Biological Station, Michigan, USA - KBS K5-10-1 metaG | ecosystem: Host-associated > Plants > Roots >...
GCAGGATTCCGCTCTCGACCAGGGCCTTCAGCCGGGCCGCCAGCCGGTCCCGCGGCGCGCCGGTGCCCTCCTGGATGCGGGTGAAGCGGTGAGCTCCGAAGCTCACCTCGCGGATGACCAGCAGCGACCAGCGGTCGCCGACGAGCTCCAGCGCGGCCGCGGCCGAGCAAGGCCGGCCGGGCAGGTCGGTCGGGTCGATGCGGGACGTCCGGGCGGCGTTCACAACCTCAAGGTTGGCATATCAAACTGACGACCGCTACCCTTCGGCCATGCCGGTAGGAAAGTCAAACTCTAGCGAGGTGTCGCGGAACGCCGTGATGGCCGTGGTGGTGACCGCGGTCTTCATGACCAACCTCGACCTCTGGATCGTCAACGTCGGGCTGCCGAGCATCGGCGCCGGCTTCTCCTCCGGTGGCCGGCCGCCGAGCCTTGCCGCCCTGTCCTGGGTGCTCAACGGCTACGCGGTGGGACTCGCGGCCCTGCTGGTGGCGGCCGGCCGGCTCGGCGACCGGGTGTCGCACCGCAGGGTCTTCCTCGGCGGCGTGGTGGTCTTCACGGTCAGCTCCGCGCTCTGCGCGCTGGCTCCGAACCTGCCGGTGTTGATCGCCGCCCGGGTGCTGCAGTCGGTCGGGGCGGCGGCCCAGCTGCCCACCTCGCTGGCGCTGCTGATGGTGGTCTTCCCGCCGGAGCGGCGGATCGCCGCCGCCCGGGCCTGGTCGGCGGTCGGGGCGCTGGCGGCTGCCTCCGGGCCGGTGATCGGTGGCCTGCTGGTGGTGCACAGCTGGCGCTGGATGTTCCTGGTGAACCTGCCGATGGGGCTGGTGTCGCTGCTGGCGGGACTTCGGCTGCTGCCGCACCCACCGGCCCGGGAGCGCGAGCCGTGGCCCGACCTGGTCGGAGCCGCACTGGTGACGGTGGCGGTCGGCAGCCTGGCCGGCGCGCTGGTGCAGGCGCCGGCCTGGGGCTGGTCGTCGATGGCCACCTGCTCGCTGCTGGCGCTGGCGGTCCTCGCCGCGGCGCTGTTCCTGCGCCGGTGCGCGGTGCACCCGTCGCCGCTGTTCGAACTGAGCCTGTTCCGGGTGCCCGGCTTCGGGCTGGCGAACATCGCGACCTTCGTGTTCGGGGCCGGCTTCGCCATCATGCTGCTGTCGGACGTGCTGTGGTGCCAGGCGGTCTGGCACTACTCGCCGCTGCGGACCGGGCTGGCCCTGGCGCCCGGCCCGGCCATGGTGCCGGTGGTGACGGTGCTGTCCGGCCGGGCGGTGCACCGCCGCGGCGCCGGGCCGGTGGTGGCACTCGGCTCGGCGCTGTTCGCGGTGGCCATGCTGTTGCAGGCCGGCCGGATGCAGACCGCCCCGTCCTATCTGGTCGATCTGCTACCCACCCTGCTGATCGGTGGCGCCGGAGTGGGCCTGGCGGTGAGCACCCTGATCGCCGCCGCCGTCACCTCGTTGCCGCCGCAGCGCTCGGCCACCGGCTCGGCCGTGATCAACGCCGGCCGGCAGGTCGCCAGCGCCGTCGGGGTGGCGTTGCTGGTCACCCTGGTCGGGGTACGGGTCGACGCGGCGGGCCTGGACGAGTTCCGGCTGGCGTGGTTGGTCGCCGCGCTGCTCGGGGCGTGCGCCGGGGTGGTGGCGGTGCGCCTGCCCCGCCCGCACCCGCCCGGGGCCGCCGCTGTGCCGGTCGGTGCGCCGCTGGCCGTGCCCGGCCGGGCTGACCCGGACCAGCCGGCGGAGGCTTAAGCTGGCCACCATCATGACCGCCGCCGGATTCGCCCTGTTCGACACCGCTATCGGGTGCTGCGCACTGGGCTGGACCGAGGCCGGCATCGTCGACGTGAACCTGCCCGAGGCCAGTCCCGACGTCACCCGACACCGGATCGCCGGCCGGTTGGCCGGCAGCCGCGAGCAACCCCCGCCCCCGCAGGTCCGGCAGGTGATCGAGCGGATCGTCGCGCTGTTCGACGGCTCGACGAACGGGCCGAAGGACGATCTGGCCGATGTCGAGCTGGACCTGTCGGGAGTGCCGGACTTCAACCGCGCGGTCTACCGGGTGACCCGGGGCATCCGGCCCGGCACGACGCTGTCCTACGGGCAGATCGCCACCGAACTGCAGCTGCCGGGCGCGGCCCGGGCGGTGGGCCGGGCGCTGGGAGACAACCCGTGCCCGATCATCGTGCCCTGCCACCGGGTGCTGGCCGCCGACGGTTCGATGCACGGCTTCTCCGCGCACGGCGGGGTGGCCGCGAAGCGCCGGATGCTGCAGCTGGAAGGCGCGCTGCCGCCCGACGATCCGACCCTGTTCTGAGGATGCGACATGGCTGATGTGCTTCTGGTCTGCGGCAGCGTCCGGGCCGGTTCGTCCAATGCGGCGGTGCTGCGAACCGCCGGGCTGCTGGCGCCGGACGGCATCGAGGTGTCCGAGTACGACGAGCTGGCGGCGCTGCCGCACTTCAACCCCGACGACGACGGTGACCGGCTGCCGGCCGCCGCGGCCCGGTTGCGGCGGCAGCTGGGCGAGGCCGGCGGGTTGCTGTTCAGCACGCCGGAGTACGCCGGCGCGCTGCCCGGGTCGCTGAAGAACCTGCTGGACTGGTCGATCGGCGGCGGCGAGATGTCGGGCAAGCCGGTGGGGTGGGTCAACTGCTCGTGGGCGGCGACCGGGGCGGCCGGCGCCTACGCCGAGCTGCGCACGGTACTGAGCTACGCCGACGCGCTGATCGTCGAGCCGGCCTGCCTGCAGGTACCGGTGACCCGCGCCGAGATCGGCCCGGACGGCCTGGTGACCGATCCCGCGACCCGGGACCGGCTGGCCGCCGCGGTGGCGGCGTTGGTCACTGCGGGTCGGCGGGACTGACCAGCCGGGGGACGGCGGGGGCGGCGCCCGCCGCGGTCACGGCGGCCTCGGCCGCGCCCGCCCAGGCCAGCAGGCCGGGCACGTCGACCCGGTGCGGAGCGGCGTGGCGGTAGCCGGCCAGGTTGCCCGCGCCCCGGGCCAGCAGCGCGCCGGCGCCGGGCCGGTTGCCCCGGGCCGCGTGGGTCAGGCCCACCGCGAGCTGGGCCAGGCCGCGCCACAGGTCCCGTTCGGTGGCCGGGGCGGCCTTCCAGGCATCCTCCAGCACCTCGTGCGCCTCGAACGGACGGCCGGCGTCGAGCAGCCGCTGGGCCTGCTCCAGAGCCTGCTGCGGGGTGCCGGCCGGTGCTCCGGTGGCCGGCAGCGCCTGATCTGCCGGCGTGGCCCCAGCGCTGTCGTAGCCGAGCGGCCGGCCGAGCGCATCCCGCGGCCGGGCATTGCGGGGCCGGCCATGCTCGTCCCGGTCCCGCTCGTCCCGGTCCCGCTCGGTGCCCACAACCGCAGATCCTGACACCGGCGCGGCCGGTGGCGCCACCACCCGACGCCAGTACCCGACACCAGCACGCCGCCCAGCCGCGTCCGGCGAGGTGGCCCCGATCTCACCGACGGTAGGATTCTGTACCCATATAGGTGGTTGGCGGCGTGGCCAAGGAGCGACGAGGCGGGGTCGAACTCATATCTGAGATATCGTCCCCGGCATGGTTGAAGATGTCGGTGCCGCCAAGGACTACGCCCGCCGGATCGGGTCGCTGATCCGTGACTCCCGTCGTAACCGCGGCTGGACCCAGGCCCAGCTCGCCGAGTCGCTGGGCACGTCGCAGAGTGCGGTCAACCGCATCGAGCAGGGCAACCAGAACCTCAGCCTGGAGCTGCTGACCCGGATCAGCGAGGCGCTGGAATCAGAGATCGTCTCGATCGGCCGGTCCCGCCCGCCGCACCTGCGGGTGCAGGGCGGCCGGCAGCTGTCGGGCAGCATCGACGTCAAGACCAGCAAGAACGCCGGGGTCGCCCTGCTGTGCGCCTCGCTGCTCAACCAGGGCCGGACGGTGCTGCGCAAGGTGGCCCGGATCGAGGAGGTGAACCGGATTCTCGAGGTGCTCACCAGCATCGGGGTGCGCGCCCGGTGGCTCAACTCCGACAACGACCTCGAGATCGTGGTTCCGGAGCAACTGGACCTGGCCGGTATGGATCTGGACGCGGCCCGCCGGACCCGCAGCATCATCATGTTCCTGGCCCCGCTGATGCACCACGAAGAGACCTTCGAGCTGCCCTACGCCGGCGGCTGCGCGCTGGGCACCCGCACCGTCGAGCCGCACATGACGGCCCTGCGGCCCTTCGGCCTGCAGGTCGAGGCCGCTGCCGGCGCCTACCACGTCAAGGTCGACCGGTCGGTGTCGCCGGCCCGGCCGATCGTGCTGACCGAACGGGGCGACACGGTCACCGAGAACGCCCTGATGGCCGCCGCCCGCCGGCCCGGCGTGACCGTGATCCGCAACGCCAGCCCGAACTACATGGTGCAGGATCTGTGCTTCTTCCTCACCGAGCTCGGCGTGCAGGTGGACGGCATCGGTACCACCACCCTCACCGTGCACGGCGTGCAGGAGATCCGCCGGGACGTCGACTACGCCCCGTCGGAGGACCCGATCGAGGCGATGAGCCTGGTGACGGCCGCGATCGTGACGTCCTCGGAGATCACCGTCAACCGGGTGCCGATCGAGTTCCTCGAGATCGAGCTCGCGCTGCTGGAGGAGATGGGCCTGCGCTACCTGCGCAGCCCCGAATACCCGGCGGCCAACGGGCGGACCCGGCTGGTCGACCTGACCGTGCTGCCCTCGGAGCTGCACGCGCCGCTGGACAAGATCCACCCGATGCCGTTCCCGGGCCTGAACATCGACAACCTGCCGTTCTTCGCGCTGATCGCGGCCACCGCGCAGGGCTCCACCCTGATCCACGACTGGGTCTATGACAACCGGGCGCTGTACCTGACCGAGCTCACCAAGCTAGGTGCCAAGGTGACCCTGATGGACCCGCACCGGATCTACGTCGAGGGCCCCACCCACTGGTCGGGCACCGAGGTGATCTGCCCGCCGGCGCTGCGGCCGGCGGTGGTGGTGCTACTGGCGATGCTGGCGGCCAAGGGCACCTCGCTGCTGCGCAACGTCTACGTCATCGACCGCGGCTACGAGCAGCTGGCCGAGCGGCTCAACCTGCTCGGTGCCAGCATCTCGCCGTTCCGCGACCGCTGAGCAGCCGGCGGGCGCACCGGCCGGACGCTGCTGGGACGGGCGCCCCGCCGAAACGCTGGAGGGGCCATTCCGGCGGGGCGCCCTGGTTCAGGAAGCGATCTTGATGGTGGCGCTGTTGTTCTCCTCGCCGCAGAAGTAGGACGAGCAGCCGTCGATGGTGGCCGTGACGTAGGCCGTTCCCTTGCTGAACACCGTGCTGGTGTTGGACGGCACCGTCACGGTGCTCTGCTGGCGTGAACCGGTGCAGCCGACGGTGACGTACTGGTAGCCGCTGGCAACCTTCTTGCCGACCCGTTCGGTGACTTCGACCCGGACGTAGGCCTGGCCGCTGTTGCAGCTGGTGGTGATCGGAACCGTGACGGCGGCTCCGCGGGCCACCAGGTGTGCCGGTGACTGGATCGAGATGTCGAGGAACAGCGGCGGCGAGGAGTAGGCCACCGCGGGCGAGCTGGGGCTGAGCAGGGCGAAACCGCCGCCGGCCAGCAGCGCGGTAGCCCCGGCGCCGACCTTGAGCAGGGCAGCATTGATCATCGTATTGCCTTTCTGAGCATAGGGATCAGGAATAGGTCGAACTGCTATCGCGCAGCCGGCGGACCGGCTCGGCGCAACCGACCAGGGCTGCTGCAGTCAGCACGATGGCCGGAAAGTGCCCGGTGAAATCGAACAGGGCCGAGGTGCCCAGCACGGCCAGGCCGGCGATCGCCGCCGCGGCCGCCTCTCCGCCGGCCGAACGGGGCCGGTACCGGCGGAGCTCCCACAGGACGGCTGCCAGTGCGGCGAGCAGGAGCACCAGGCCGATCGCACCGAACTCGGCCGCCACCTGCAGGTATTCGTTGTGGGCGTAGGCGAAAACCAGCACGCCGCTGTCCGGGCCCGGCCAGCTGAAGGTGCGCAGGCCGGGGCCTGCACCGGTGATCGGGTGGTGGGCGATGACGTCGGTCACCGCCCGCCAGACGGCGACCCGGTCGGAGGAGGACAGCGTGAGCCTGGCCTGCCGGAGGGTGGGCAGCGCCGACCCGCTGCCGGCGACCAGCAGCGCGGCCCCGGCGCCGGTCAGCGCCACGCCGGCGCAGCCGAGAACCACCAGCGGAGCGATGGGCATTCTGGATCGCAGCCGGTACCAGCCAGGTGCCGCCCACCCGCCGACGGCCAGCCCCGCGGCCAGCGCGGCGGCGGCCGGGGCGAGGTGTGGTGATGCGGTGCTCGCGAGCCCGGGCAGCAGGCCGGCCAGGGCGACCAGGGCGCCCAGCAGCGGTGCCCAGAGCGCGGCCAGCGTCCGGCGCGGGCCGAGCAGGACCGCGAGCACGGCGAGCCCCGCGCCGGCGGCGAGCAGGCCGCCCCGGCTGAGGGTGGCGCCCAGCCCGACGAGCAGGACGGTGCCGGCCAGTGCGGTCGGCCGGTGCTCCGGCCCGAACCTGGGACCGGCCTCAGCCTGCCGGGCGAGCGCGCCGACCAGCAGCAGCGCCAGCAGTGCCGCGGCGGCGTTCGGGTAACCGAGGGTGCCCATGGCACGCCAGAGCCCCTGGCCGGTCAGGGCGAACGCCGGCGAATGGCTCGCGACCCCGTACCAGCCCAGCAGGCCGATCAGGCAGCCCAGCAGCCCGAGGCCGGTGCCGAGCCGGGCGCGCTGGCCCGGGTCCAGCCACCGGCACAGCGCGATCACCATGCCGACCGCGACCACCAGCAGCGCCGGCCGGATGCCGGCAGCCGGCGCCCCGCGCAGCCACCCGTCGGAGAATGCCCAGCCGGCGCAGCCGAATCCGATCCCGGCCGGCATTCTCCAGCTGCTTCGCGGGCCTCCCGCGGGCCGGGCCGCCGGCCACATCGCCACCGCGGCGGCGCTCACCATGGCAGCTGCCAGCAGCCGCTGCGGCCCGGAATAGAAGCCGCCCTGGTCGAGCGCCGCCCCGGCCAGCGCGGCCAGCAACAACCAGGTCACCGCCGCCCCGCGCCGCAGCCGAGCGACCGGGACGACCTGGTCGGTCGCCTCCGGCGCCGGCGCCCGCGACGGCTGCCCCTCGGGTGATCGCCCTTCGGACACCTGCTCGGCTGTCACCTGCTGGACTGCTGCCATGGTCGTTCCCCCGTGCTGCCCGCACCGGACGGTGCGCTGCGAACACGACAAAAGAGTCCGGCCGGGCGTTCTGCGTTGCTCCTCACCAAAGAGTGTTACCTAGTCGTAATGCATACAGATGGCTGCAGACCGTGCAGCCAACCGGCCGGGGAGGGTTCGCGTCGGCGCGGCATCGATGACAGGATCAGCTCCGTGCTGCTGCCGATGTCGCCGACGGACTCGGTGTTCCTGGCCGTCGAGTCGGCGCAGACGCCGATGCACGTGGGCGGCCTGGAACTGTTCGAACCGCCCGCCGATCTCTCCGGCCCCGCCGAGCTGTTCGACCGGCTCAGCACCGGCTGCGCCGAGGACGTCGCCCCGCTGTTCCGCAAGCGCGCCCGCCGCTCGCTCGGCACCGCCGGCCAGTGGGCGTGGGAGGAGGACCGGCAGTTCGACCTGCGCCACCACGTCCGGCACAACTCGTTGCCGCAGCCCGGGCGGGTGCTGGAACTGCTGGCGCTGTGCTCCCGGCTGCACAGCACCCTGCTGGATCGGGAACGGCCGCTGTGGGAGCTGCACTTCATCGAGGGGCTGGCCGACGGCCGGTTCGCCCTCTATCTCAAGGTGCACCACGCGCTGCTGGACGGGGTCTCGGCGCAGCGGCTGCTGCAGCGGGTGCTGACCAAGGACCCGGCGGCCCGCGACCTGCCGCCACCGTGGGCCAACCGGCCGGCCAAGCCCGGTGCCGGAACCGGTAAGGATGCGCCGCCGGCCAAGCCGGTCGCCGACCCGCCACCGAGTCCGGAAGAGGTGGTGGCCGGCCTGCTGCGCAGCGCCAGGGACCTCGCCGCCGAGGTGGCCGGCATTCCGGCGGCGCTGGTACGCACCCTCAACCGGGGGCTGCAGGCGCAGAGCGCGCCGATCTCGTTCGCCGCCCCGCGGTCGATGTTCAACGTCCCGATCTCGGGCTCGCGCCGGTTCGCCGCCCAGTCCTGGCCGATGGAGCGCATCACCAGGATCCGCCGCCGGGCCGGCTGCACCGTCAACGACGTGGTGCTCGCCGCCTGCTCAGGGGCGCTGCGCTCCTACCTGCTGAGCTTCGAGGCGCTGCCCGACACCTCGCTGATCGCGATGGTGCCGGTCGCGCTGAAGGTCCGTGACCGCAACCGGGAGTCCGGCAACGCGGTCGGCGCGGTGATGTGCACGCTCGGCACCCAGCTCGCGGAGCCCGCGGACCGGCTGCGCGCGGTGCGGCACTCGATGAAGGAGGGCAAGCAGGCGCTGGCCGAGCTGACCCCGCTGCAGATCGTCGCGATGACCGGCCTGGGCATGAGCCCGCTGATGCTGCAGTCAGTGCCCGGCTATGCCGAGGTGGCCCGGCCGCCGTTCAACCTGATCATCTCCAACGTGCCCGGCCCGCGTACCCCGCTGTACCTCAACGGTGCCCGGCTGGACGGCCTCTACCCACTGTCCATCCCGTACCACGGGCAGGCGCTGAACATCACCTGCACCAGCTACGCCGACGAGCTGTCCTTCGGCCTGACCGGCTGCCGCCGTACTGTGCCGCACCTGCAGCGGATGCTCGGCTATCTCGACGACGAGCTGACCGCGCTGGAGCAGGCCGTCGGCTGAGGCGGCGTCGGGCTCAGTCCGCCGGCTCGGGGTCGGTGGGCAGCCGCGACCAGACCTGGGTGTCCACCCGCAGGCCCTGCTTGAAGTAACTGGAGCGCAGCACCCCCTCCAGGGTGTAGCCGGCCCGCACCGCCACCCGCTGGGACGCGACGTTGGCGACATCGATGGCCAGCGAGGCGCGCAGCACGCCGTGCTCGGCGAATGCCCACTCGGTGAGCTGGCGCAGCATCTCACCAGCCACGCCGCGGCCCCGGGCCGCCGGGGCAACCATGTAGCCCAACTCCATCTCCCGGGTCTCGCCGTCGATGTGCGGTGCCAGCGCGACGCCGAGGAAGGTGCCGTCGGAGTCCACGGCCGCGAACGCCTCGCCGCGCCCCTCGGCCCGGGCGGTGCGGTAGCGGGTGATCCAGTCCGCGGCGTAACCCGGCACCGGCGGATCGGGCAGCCGGGTGAAGCGCAGCACGTCCGGGTCGCCGAGCAACTGCTCGAGGTCGGCCAGGTGGGACTCGGTCAACGGTTCCAGGCGCAGCTTGGTCACGTCCGGGATTGTGTCCCATCAGGTGTTCCATCGGGTGTTCCGCCCGGTGTTCGGCCGATGAAGCCGGCCAGCAGCGCGGCGAACCGCTCCGGCTCGGCCAGGTGTGGAAAGTGCCCGGCGCGCTCGAAGATCTCGACCCGGCAGCCGGGAAAACCGGTCTGGGCGTTGACGGCGTGCCAGGACGGGATGATCCGGTCCTTGGCCCCCCAGACCAGCAGGGTCGGCACGGCAGTGGTCATCGGCAGGTGTCCCCAGGCGGTCACGGTCTGCCCACCCGGGTCGATCACCGAGCGGACCGTGGCCAGGAAGGCCCGCCGGCCCTCCCCGTCCAGGTCGCCGAGCGCTCGCCAGGCCTCGGCCAGGTCGGTACTGGGCCGGATGCCCAGCCGGCGCAGGCCCCCCGCCACCGAGGCGGTGCGTCCGTGCAGCCAGCGCGAGGCGATCACCGGCAGCACCAGCTCGGCGCCGGGCAGTGCGGCGGCCCGCAGCAGGGGGCTCAGCTCGCGTCCGAGGCCCCCGCTGCTGACCAGCACCAGCCGGTCTACCCGGTCCGGGAAGAGGTAGCAGAACTGCATCGCGATGCCGCCGCCGAGCGAGTGCCCGACCAGGGTCACCCGGTCCACCCCCAACCGGTCGAGCAGGTCGCGCAGCGTGGCGGCGTGCGCGCCCAGGGAGTAGTCACCGACCGGCTTGGCCGAGGCGCCGTGCCCGAAGAGGTCCGGTGCGATCAGCCGCCGGTCGGCCGCGAGGGCGTGCATCAGCTGCGCCCAGTGCCGGTGCGAGCCGAGCAGGCCGTGCACGAACAGCACCGCGGGTCCGGTGCCGACGTCGGCGTAGCTGAGCGGCTGGCCGTGCAGTTGCATCGTGCGAGGCAGCACAGAGGTCATGTCGTCCCCTCCCACGGCTATGTTACTCGTGCGTAACCTACGGTAGCGTAAGTTTTGGGATCGATGGCTGCCTCTACTATCGGCGCCATGCCCAGCATCGACGCCGCTTTTCTCGACCTGCCCGCTGCCACGCTGGCCGACGCCGCGTTGAGCCGGGCCCGCGAGCTTGGCGCCACGCATGCCGACTTCCGGCTGGAGCGCAACCGGGGCGCCTCGCTGCGGCTGCGCGACGGCCAGCTCGAGGGTTATACCGACAACGAAGAGCTGGGCCTGGCGGTCCGGGTGGTGCACGAGGGCGCCTGGGGTTTCGCCAGCGGCATCGACCGCACTCCGGAGGCGGCCGCCCGGCTCGCCGAGCAGGCCGTCGCCACCGCGAAGGTCAGCAGGGTGCTCAGCTCCGATCCGGTGGCGCTGGCCGAGGAACCGGTGCACGCCGGTAGGACCTGGGTGTCGGCCTACGAGATCAACCCCTTCGAGGTGCCGGCCGTCGACCGGCTGGCCAGGCTCGCGCAGCTGTCCGAGATCCTGCGCAGCGCCCCCGGGGTCGACCACGTCGATGCCCATCTGATCCAGATGCTGGAGAACAAGTACTACGCCGACACCGCAGGCACGGTGACCACCCAGCAACGGGTCCGGGTGCACCCGGAGTTCACCGCGGTCGCCGTCGACCGGGTCAACGGCGGCTTCTCCTCGATGCGCAGCCTGGCCCCGCCGGCCGGCCGCGGCTGGGAGTACCTGACCGGCACCGGCTGGGACTTCGACGCCGAACTGGCCGAGCTGCCGGAGTTGCTCGCAGAGCACGTCGCCGCGCCGTCGGTGCAGGCCGGCCGCTACGACCTGGTGATCCACCCGTCAAACCTGTGGCTGACCATTCACGAGTCGATCGGCCACGCCACCGAGCTCGACCGGGCGCTGGGTTACGAGGCGGCCTATGCCGGCACCTCGTTCGCGACCTTCGACAAGCTCGGCAGCCTGCGCTATGGCAGCCCGGTGATGAACGTGACCGGCGACCGCACCGTCGAGCACGGTTTGTCCAGCATCGGCTACGACGACGAGGGCGTGGCCACCAGCAACTTCGACATCGTCTCCGACGGTGTGCTGGTCGGCTACCAGCTCAACCGGCAGATGGCGGCGGCCAAGGGACTGGGCCGCTCCAACGGCTGCGCCTACGCGGACTCGCCGGGCCACATCCCGCTGCAGCGGATGGCCAACGTCTCCTTGCAACCGAGTCCGGACGCCCGCTCGATCGACGACCTGATCGGCGGTGTCGAGCAGGGCATCTACGTGCTCGGTGACAAGTCCTGGTCGATCGACATGCAGCGGTACAACTTCCAGTTCACCGGCCAGCGGTTCTACCGGATCGTCAACGGCCAACTGGCCGGGCAGGTCCGCGACGTCGCCTACCAGGCCACCACCACCGACTTCTGGGGGTCGATGGCGGCGGTCGGCGGCCCGGAGACCTACGTGTTGGGCGGTGCCTTCAACTGCGGCAAGGGCCAGCCCGGCCAGGTGGCCGCGGTCTCACACGGCTGCCCGGCCGCGTTGTTCGAGAATGTCAACGTGCTCAACACCGTGACCGAAGGCGGCCGATGATGACCAGCACCACCAGCACGGACGTCCGGATCCAGGATCTCATCGAGCAGGCGCTGGCCCTGTCCACCACGACCCACTGCCTGGTGATCGGCGAGGAACTGACCTCGGCGAACCTGCGCTGGGCCGGCAACAGCCTCACCACCAACGGCCAGGCGCACTCCCGCAAGCTGGTGGTGATCTCGCTGGTTGATGGCGAGCAGGGCATCTCGCTCGGAGTGGTGTCGCGGGCCGTGACCAGCCCCGACGACCTCGCCGCCCTGGTGGCCGCCAGCGAAGAGGCCGCCCGCTCGGCCTCGCCCGCCGACGACGCCTCGCCGCTGATCGAGCCGTACGACACTTCCGACGACTGGGACGCGCCCGCGGCGCGTACCGGTATCGAGGTGTTCGCAGAGTTCGCCCCGGCGCTGGGCCGCGCCTTCGCCGAGGCGGAGAAGGCCGACCGGCTGCTCTACGGCTTCGCCGAGCAGCTGATGTCCTCGACCTTCCTCGCCTCGTCCACCGGCCTGCGTCGCCGCCACGACCAGCCGACCGGCCGGCTGGAGCTGAATGCCAAGACCCGCGACCTGGCCAGCACCGCCTGGGCCGGCGCGCAGACCCGGGACTGGACCGACATCGACGTCGAGGCGATGGCCGCCGACCTGGGCACCCGGCTGGACTGGTCGGCCACCCGGATCGACCTGCCCGCCGGCCGGTACGAGACGCTGCTGCCGCCCTCGGCGGTGGCCGACCTGATGATCTACCTGTACTGGACCGCGGCCGCCCGCGACGCCGAAGAGGGCCGCAGCGTCTTCGCCGCCGGTGAGGGCCGCAGCCGGATCGGGGAGACCCTGTCGCAGCTGGGCATCACGCTGCGGTCCGACCCTGCCGAGCCCGGCATGCCGGCCCGGCCGTTCCAGTTGGTGGTCGAGGGCGGCGAGGAATCGATCTTCGACAACGGCGCGCCGGTGCCGGCGACCCGCTGGATCGACAACGGTGTGCTGGCCAACCTGCAACGCACCCGCAACTGGGCGACCCGCACCGGTCAGCCGTTCGTGCCGTTCGTCGACAACCTGATCATGTCCGGTCCGGAGGGCACCGGTGCCGAGGGTGAGCCCAAGAGCCTGCAGGAGATGATCGCCGGCACCGAGCGCGGCCTGCTGCTGACCTGCCTGTGGTACATCCGCACCGTCGACCCGCAGACCCTGCTGGTCACCGGGCTGACCCGCGACGGCGTCTACCTGATCGAGAACGGCGAAGTGCGCGGGGTGGTCAACAACTTCCGGTTCAACGAATCGCCGGTCGACCTGCTCAGCCGGATCAGCGAGGTGGGCCGCACCGAGCGGACCCTGCCCCGGGAGTGGAGCGACTACTTCACCCGGACCGCCATGCCCACCCTGCGGGTTGCCGACTTCAACTTCTCCACTGTGAGCCAGGCCTCATAACCCACGGTGTGAGCTAGGCCATTCCGTCGACCCAACGGGCTCATCAGAAGCCCGGTTTTACCGGAATATCCGTAAGGATTTGTCCGGTTCTGCGCTGTTGTGACTGGGGCCGCAAGCCTCGGACGGGCTTGTAAGCGCTGCCGCTCGTTACCCTTTGATCACTGCCCGCCAGGACCGTCGCGCGAACCAACCGCGCGTCCGCGGCACCCCGCCAGTCACCGTCGACTGACAAGGAGTTCTGATCATGACGAGCATCGCCGTCCGACTCGACACCGCCCCCACCGACCACTCCGGTCTGCTGCGCTGGGTGCGCGAGACCGCCGAACTGACCGAGCCGGACGAGATCGTGTGGTGCGACGGCTCGCAGGCGGAGTGGGCCCGGCTCACCGAGGAACTGGTCGCTGCCGGCACCTTCGTCCGGCTCAACGACGACATCAAGCCCAACTCCTTCTACTGCGCCTCCGACCCCTCCGACGTCGCACGCGTCGAGGACCGGACCTTCATCTGCTCGCAGAGCCCGGACGACTGCGGTCCCACCAACAACTGGATGGACCCGGGCGACATGAAGGCGCTGCTGACCGAGCGGTTCCGGGGCTCGATGCGCGGCCGCACCATGTACGTCATTCCGTACTGCATGGGCCCGCTGGGAGCTGCCAAGCCGATGCTCGGTGTGGAGATCACCGACTCGGCCTACGTGGTGGTCTCGATGCACATCATGACCCGGATGGGCAACCAGGCCCTGGAGCTGTTCGGCAAGGACGGCGTGGAGCAGCCCTTCGTGGCCGGCCTGCACTCCCTGGGCGCCCCGCTGGCCGAGGGCGAGGCCGATGTCGCCTGGCCCTGCAACGACACCAAGTACATCGTGCACTTCCCCGAGGAGCGGCTGATCTGGTCCTACGGCTCGGGGTACGGCGGCAACGCGCTGCTCGGCAAGAAGTGCCACTCGCTGCGGATCGCCTCCGCCCAGGCGCGTGACGAGGGCTGGCTGGCCGAGCACATGCTGATCCTCAAGCTCACCAGCCCGCAGCAGAAGCCGTACTTCGTCGCCGCGGCCTTCCCGTCAGCGTGTGGCAAGACCAACCTGGCGATGCTGCAGCCCAGCCTGCCCGGCTGGAAGGTCGAGACGGTCGGTGACGACATCGCCTGGATCCGGTTCGGCGAGGACGGCCGGATGTACGCCGTCAACCCCGAGAACGGCTTCTTCGGGGTGGCTCCGGGCACCGACTGGCACACCAACCCCAACGCGATGCGCACCATCGCCAAGGGCAATTCGCTGTTCACCAACGTCGCACTCACCGACGACGGCGATGTGTGGTGGGACGGCATGGGCGAGCCGCCGGCGCACCTGACCGACTGGAAGGGCCGGGACTGGGAGCCGGGATCGGCTGAGAAGGCCGCACACCCCAACTCCCGCTACTGCACGCCCATGCACCAGTGCGAGACCAAGGCACCGGAGTGGGATGACCCGCGCGGCGTGCCGCTGGACGCGATCTTCTTCGGCGGCCGGCGCAAGGACACCGTTCCGCTGGTGGCCGAGGCGCACGACTGGCAGCACGGGGTGTTCCTCGGCTCCACCCTGTCCTCGGAGACCACCGCCGCCGCCACCGGCCAGGTCGGCGTGGTGCGCCGCGACCCGATGGCGATGCTGCCCTTCATGGGCTACCACGCCGGTGACTACCTGGGCCACTGGGTCGAGGTGGGCAAGAGCGGTGACGCCAGCAAGCTGCCGCGGATCTTCTACGTGAACTGGTTCCGGCGCGACGCCGACGGCGGCTTCCTGTGGCCCGGTTTCGGGGAGAACATCCGGGTGCTCAAGTGGGCTATCGAGCGGATCGAGGGCCGGGCCGACGCGGTGGACACCCCGATCGGCTGGGTGCCCACCCCGGACGCCCTGGACACCGACGGCCTGGACCTGACCCCGGAGCAGCTGAGCCACGCGCTGAGCGTCGAGGCCGAGGAGTGGCGCGCCGAGCTGCCGCTGATCGAGGAGTGGTTCTCCAAGATCGGCGACAAGGTGCCGACCTCACTGCACGACGAGCTGGCCTCGCTCAAGGATCGGCTGAGCTGACCCGGCTTCGCCGGTCCGCTTGAGCTACGCCGGCGACACGGCAAACACGATGGCGCCCAGGGAAGTCGTGACTTCCCTGGGCGCCATTATCGTGCGGGTACCTGGCTAGAGACGCGCGATCTCATCCACCCGACATCAGGGCTATTTGACGACGGTGGGAGCAACGATCGAGGAGTAGTTCCAGTACCTGCGCTCACCTGACGGGTTGACGGCGCACACCTCGGAATGGATGTTGCTTCGCTCGAAACCCGCCTGCTCAAGCCTTTCGTAATGGAGCGCACCGAGTGTGGTCGGCTCGGAAGAGAAATATGTCAGTACCCCGCCCGGCTTGAGAAGCCGGTATGCCTCTTCGAAGAAGAACATATGAGTGCCGATCATCTCCTCGTGAGAAACCGGGAAGGTGTCGAAAAGGATCCCGTCGATCGATGCGCCTGCCAACAGCGGCGTGACATCCTGCCAGTATCCGGTCATAAGATGCATTGCACCGGATGCGAGGGCTGAACGGTGTATGCCAACGCATTGTGCTATCACATCAGGATGGCACTCGATGACGATGTGTGAGTCGATATCGTGGAGTTGCAGGGCCGCAGCGGAAATCCCCATACCGAAGCCCACCTCCAGCACAGTTCCGCCGTTGGACGCTGCTATCGCAGCCAGTCGCTCCATGTACGGCCGCTCCCAGTCCGCCATGACGGGGTACTGGGAGATTGTCAGGCTGTGTGCATCGTAGGTTGCCGGAAAGTTGCTCCACCGATGCTTCGCGGATGCCGCCAGCTCACTCATTGCGACATCCAGAAGCAGAAACGGCCGGCAGGGGTTTCATCCCCGAGAACCGAATGCTGGATTCATGGGTCATCTGTTCTGTGGCCTTTCGGTGAAATACCGATCAAGGTTGACCCAGCGTAGAACCGGGCCGCTGGGGCACCATGCCCAGCACCATTCCTTTGTGTTCGGTGAAGAAAGCCATCACCTGCGTCCTTGTGTTTTCATCCTGATGCAACGACACCAAGAGCGAGCACGGGTACGAGATGAAAGCAGTAGAAGGCGGCATTCAAGCTGGTCCCGGCTTGAATGCCGCCTTCGCCCGTCTGGCCGGGGTCGCCGGCCTGGCGGGTTCACCCGCTACGGGCGCTGCGGGAAGATGCCCTGCAGCGCGATGATGAAGCTGACCGTCAGGTAGGGCGGCATGTTGTTGTGCGGCTGGCTGCCACCGGTCGGCAACACCGTCTGGGGAGCCATCATCAGGTTGGGAGCCTGGGTGGAGTACAGGTCCACTCCCAGCCGGCCACTCAACGCCTCGGCCCAGGTGGCGTTGGTCGGGTCGCCGGTGGTGCCCGAGTCCTCGACGCCCAAGGCGGTGTGGGTGTGGACCGCCATCTCCGACTGGAGCAGGGTGACGTAGGGGACGCCGCCGATCTCACCGAGATAGCGCTGTGAGAGCCCGGCTCCCTGGCCCTGCTGCATCGGAGTGCTGCCCTGCAGGTTGGGCAGCCCGAAGGTGACCCGGCCGTCGCCGCCGTAGGTGGTGCCCAGCAGCGAGAACAGGGCGGTGTTCTGCGAGATCGACATGAGCTGGCCGTTGCACAGTGCCCAGCCCGTGGGCGCGAAGTTTCCGCCGAACATGCGGATCTCGGCGAGGAAGGGATCGGTCACGATATGCGCTCCGTAGCTAGTTCCGGCTCGGGAAGATGCCCACGAGGGCGATGACGTAGTTCAGCACCAGGTACGGCGGCATGTTCTCGTGCGGCTGGCTGCCGCCGGTGGTGGCAACCGCTGCCGGGTTCATGGTGATGTTGGGGGCTGAGGCGAAGGCCGCGGTCGTGGTGGCGGCCCAGATCGAATTGGCCGGGGTGACGCCCGGGGTCGACGGCGCCGACTGGGCGACCGCCGGGTGGATGTGGGTGGGCATCTCGTTGATCGTCAGGGTGTGCGAGGTCTCGCCGCCGACCTGGCCGACGTTGTAGCTCCCCTGGTTGATGCCCTGGTGGACCGGCACCCGCCCCTGCAGGTTGGGCAGCGCGAAGTTGGTCTGGCCGTTGCCGCCGTACATGGTGCCGAGGATCGAGAACAGCGCCTGGTTCTGGTTGATCGGCAGCAGCTGGCCGTTACAGAAGGCCCACCCCTTGGGCGGGAAGTTGAAGGAGATCAGCTTGATCTCGCCGATGTAGGGATCACTCATTTCTAGTCCGCTCCGGTCTCGACGTCGGTCAGTTCGGGCTCGGGTAGATGCCCTCGGTGGCGATGATGAAGTTGATCGCGAGGTAGGGCGACATGTTCTCGTGCGGCTGGCTGCCGCCGGCGTTGCTCAGCGCGTAGGGCGCCATCGCCGCTGCCGGCGCCGCAGTGGTGTAGTTCAGGTTGGCGTAGCTGGCCCAGTAGCTGTTGCTCGGCGACTGGCCCTGGGCCACCGCGGCCGCGACCGGCTGGTGGGTGTGCACCGGCAGCTGGTTGCGGGTCAGGGTGACCGTCTCCACCCCTGCCATCTGGCCCAGTACGAAGCCCGAGCCCTGGTGGACCGGCACCCGGCTGGCCAGGTTGGGCAGCGCGAAGGTGCTCTGGCCGTCGCCGCCGTAGGTGGTGCCGATCAGGTTGAACAGCACGTCGTAGTCGGAGATGGACAGCAGCTGACCTTGGCAGAGCAGCCAGCCGACCGGCGCGAAGTTGCCGCCGAACATCCGGATTTCACCGATGTAGGGAGTACTCATAGCACATTCTCATCCTCCGTCAGGTGGGTTGAAGACGGCGTGGAACTCCAAGCCGTCCGCTAGCGCTCGTACCGGCACCAGGAAGATCGGCGTCGGTGCGAAGTCCTCTCGTATCAGCAGGTAGTTGCCCTGCTCGCGGGGTGCGTCCGGGCCGGCCCGGAACGTCAGGTCGAAGGAACGCGAGGCGCCCGGCACGGTGCTGCGGACGCACTCGGTCAGCTCGACCTCGCAGACCCCATCGGCATCCTCGCCGTCGGGTTGAACCGAGAAGCGCATGGTGAACCGCTGCCCCACCCGGGGGCTGAAGTCTTCGAAGCTCAGCGGTCGGTCGATCATCGCGCGCCGGCTCGAGGCCGCGGTGCGCGGTCGGGGACCCATTGCAGTTCCAGGTAACCGTTGCCCAGGTCGGCCGGATCGCCGTCGTCGGCCCCGCCCGCGCCGTCCGGGACGGTGCCGAACCCGAGCGATCGGTACAGCTCGAGGGCCGGAAGGTTCTGGTGCCAGACCGACAGCCGCACCGGCCTGCCCTGCGCCGCGGCCTGCTCGCACAGCGACCCGAGCACCGCCCGGGCGACGCCGCGGCGGCGGTGCTCGGCAAGCACCGCGATGTCGAGCACCCGCAGGCGCCCGGGCGTGTCGTCGAGCCAGCAACTGCCGATCGGGCTGCCCCCGCCGTCGGTGATCAGGTACTCGACGGCACCAGGATTCCCCGACCGGTATTGGCCGTGCCTGGCCCGGTACTGCATACCGACCAGGCCGGCCAGGGCGGTTGCGTCCAGCCCAAGCACCATCAGATCGGCGCAGTGCGACTCGGTGAAGATCTGCAGCAGGACCGGTTGGTCCACGGCCGTGGCGGGTCGCAGGGATGGCGGACTCTGCGACAACCGGAAGCGTGGTATCTGGTCGGTCATCCGGCGACTCCTAGGCTCGGAAAACTGGCCGAATACCAGTTCCAACACCAGCCCACGAAGTGGCGGTAGCAGGTGCAGCAGCTTTATAACACAAAGATCACCCGACGGAGGGACCTTTTTTTGTAGCGATTTGCCAGGTAATGCTAAGGTCTGGCGTTAAAGTTCTGTAGCCATTCGGCTTACTTAAACCGCTCCGGCTAGCTACAGTTCTCCTGCTCCTTGTTTTTTGCTGCGCTCTGCGCTACATGCGCGTACTTCCTGCTCTAGCCACACACTCTCAGTCACATTTTACAGCGAGCTCTCTCTCGCTACGGGGCTTTAAGGACATGTCGATGCTGCAGATTCGTTCGTCGCTACCGCGGCTGCTCCCTCGTGTCGGCCTGGCGCTGGCACTGGCGCTGGCCGGCCAGGTGGTGTTCCTGCCCCCCGTCGCGGCCGCCACCCTGGCCGTCACCTCGACGGCAGACGTTGCCACCAACTTCGGTGCGTGTGGCAACACCGGCCAGTTGACCTCGAGCGGCAGCCTGCGCGAGGCGGTCTGTGCCGCCAACAACGCCGGCGCGGCATCCTCCACCATCACGATGGCCGCGGGCACCTACACCCTCACCAACGGCGAGCTGCAGATGGGCAAGGTGGCCGGTAGCAACATCACCGTGACCGGCGCCGGCGCGGGCAGCACGATCATCAGCGGCAACAACGCCAGCCGGGTGTTCCTCCTCGACCCCGCCGTGGTCGGCGGGATCACCACCAGCATCTCGGGCGTGACCATCACCAACGCCGCCGTCACCCAGTTCGGCGGCGCCGGCGTCCTCGGTGGCTCCGGCAGCCAGGCCAGCCGCGACAACCTGACCATCAGCAACTCCGTCATCAGCAACAACCACGCCAACGGGACGACCACCAACAAGTACGGCGGCGGCGTGGAGTTCCAGGGCGGCTCGCTGACCATCACCAACTCGACCTTCAGCGGCAACACCAGCGGCGCCAGCTCGGGTTCGGCCGTCGAGTACCAGCATCTCGACACCGCAGCGGGCGAGCAGCTCACCATCTCGGGCAGCACCTTCAGCGGCAACAGCACCAACGCGTCGGTGTCCAACATCAACGTCGGTGGTGCGCTGCACATCGCCGGTGTCAGCGGCACCTCGCCGATCAGCGTGACCAACAGCGTGTTCACCGGAAACACGGTGGTCGGCAGCGGCCTCGGCATCCCGCAGGGCGGTGCCATCTTCTCCGAGGGCGGTGCCCTCACCGTCACCGAGTCGACCTTCACCTCCAACTCCGTCGCCGGTGGCAGCAACCCGCAGGGCGGCGCGATCTCCGTCCTCGGCGGCACGGCACAGGTGCACTACAACCGGATCACCGGCAACACCGGCGCCACCGGCTCCGGCGTCTCCCTGGGAGTCGCCAGCGGCGCCACCCTGGACGCGGCGCGGAACTGGTGGGGCTGCAACACCGGCCCCGGCACCGCCGGCTGTGACAGCGCCGCCGGTGGCCCGACCGTCTCGCCGCGGCTGGTGCTGACCGCCACCGCCACCCCGGCCACCATGGTCGGCCCGAACGCGATCTCGAACATCTCCGCCGCACTCACCACCGACTCCCTCGGGGGTGCGATCGGTGCCGCCAACCTGGACGCCTTCGCCGGCCTGCCGGTCGGCTTCAGCGACCCGTTGCCCAGCGGCGCCACCCTCACGCAGTCCTCGGTGAACCTGGCCTCTGGCTCGGCCAGCACCAACTACAACTCGCAGAACACCAGCGGCCCAGGCCACGTGCTGGCCACCCTGGACAACGGCACCGCCACCGCGACCGTCACCGTCAACCGCGCGCCGGCCATCACCAGCACCAACACGGTGTCGTTCACGGTCGGTACCGCGGGTTCGTTCACGGTGACCACCAGCGGCTACCCGGCACCGGGTATCAGCAAGACCGGCACGGTGCCGCCGGGTATGACCTTCACCGACAATGGCAACGGCACGGCCACCCTGGCCGGCACGCCGACCGCCGGTGGCACCTACTCGCTCAACCTGACCGCCAACAACGGGGTGAACCCGAACGCGATCCAGACGTTGAGCATCACCGTCACCCAGGCGCCGGCGTTCACCAGTTCGGCCAGCGCCAGCTTCACCGTCGGTACTGCGGGCAGCTTCACGGTCACCACCACGCCGACCGCGTACCCGACGCCGACCATCACCAAGACCGGCACCCTGCCGTCCGGGCTGTCGTTCGTCGACAACGGCAATGGCACGGCCACCCTGTCGGGTACGCCGGCGGCCGGGACGGGTGGGGTGTACTCGTTGAGCCTGACCGCGTCGAACGGGGTGAACCCGAACGGCACCCAGACGCTGACGGTCACCGTCAACGAGGCGCCGGCGGTTACGAGCAACCCGTCGAACCAGACGGTGAACTCGGGTAACTCGGTGAGCTTCGTCGCGGCGGCGTCGGGCTTCCCGGCTCCGACCGTGCAGTGGCAGCGGTCCACCGACGGCGGTGGCAGCTTCACCAACATCGCCGGCGCGACCAGCACCACCTACACCTTCACCGCCGCGTCCGGCGACAACGGCAACAAGTACCGGGCCGTGTTCACCAACTCGACCGGCTCGGCGACGTCCACCGCCGCCACCCTGACGGTCAACACCGCGCCGACCATCTCGAGCAGCAACACCACCAGCTTCACGGTGGGTTCGGCGGGCAGTTTCACGGTGACCACCAGCGGGTTCCCGAACGCGACGCTGACCACTACCGGCACGTTGCCGGCGTGGTTGTCCTTCACCGACAACGGCAATGGCACCGCCACCCTGGCCGGTACCCCGCCGGCGGGTAGTGGTGGGCAGTACTCCTTCACCATCAACGCCGACAACGGCACCGCGCCGGCTGACCACCAGGCGTTCACGTTGACGGTGAACGAGTCGCCGACCATCACCAGCGCCGACCACACCACCTTCCAGGTCGGTTCGGCGGGCAGTTTCACGGTGACCACGGCGGCCGGTTTCCCGGTGGCGACCGCGCTGAGCAAGACCGGTTCGCTGCCTTCGGGCGTGACGTTCACCGACAACGGCAACGGCACCGCGACCCTGGGTGGCACCCCGGCATCCGGGACCGCGGGTTCGTACCCGATCACCATCACCGCCAGCAACGGGGCGAGCAGCCCGGCGACCCAGTCGTTCACGCTGACGGTCACCGAGTCGCCGGTGTTCACCAGTGCTGACCACGCCACCTTCACGGTGGGTACCGCGGGTTCGTTCACGGTGACCACCTCCGGTGGGGCGGGCCCGGTGACGATCACCGAGACCGGCACGCTGCCCACCGGTGTGAGTTTCACCGACAACGGCAACGGGACGGCCACCCTGGCCGGTACCCCGGCGGCCAACACCGGCAACAGCTACTCGCTCACCTTCACCGCCAGTGACGGGATCACCCCGAACGGCACCCAGCTGTTCACGCTGACGGTGAACCAGCCGCCGCGGATCACCAGCACCGACCACGCCACCTTCACCGCCGGGGTCGCGGACTCGTTCACGGTGACCACCGCGCCGGGTGTTCCGGCGGCGACCACGATCACCAAGACCGGCAGCCTGCCGGCGGGTGTGACGTTCACCGACAACGGTGACGGCACCGCCACCCTGGCCGGCACGGCCAGCACCGGTGGGTCGTTCCCGATCACCATCAAGGCCAGCAACGGGGTCGCTCCGGATGACACCCAGTCGTTCACGCTGACGGTCAACCAGGCGCCGAGCATCACCAGCGTCGACCATGCCACGTTCGCGGTGGGATCGGCGGGTTCGTTCACGGTGACCACCAGCCCGGGCGTTCCGGCGGCCACCACGCTGACCGAGACCGGCACCCTGCCGACCGGGGTGTCGTTCACCGACAACGGTGACGGCACCGCGACGCTGGCCGGCACCCCGGCGGCCGGCACCGGCGGCAGCTACGCCCTGACCATCAAGGCGGCCAACAGCACCGGCTTCACGACCCAGGCGTTCACCCTGACGGTGAACGAGAAGGCCAGCATCACCAGTGCTGACCACACCACCTTCGTCGTCGGCACGGCGGGTTCGTTCACGGTGACCACCACGGCCGGCTACCCGACCGCGACCACGATCACCAAGACCGGGTCGCTGCCGGCCGGGGTGAGCTTCACCGACAACGGTGACGGCACCGCCACCTTGGCGGGTACCCCGGCGGCCGGCACTGACGGCAGCTACCCGCTGACGATCTCGGCGGCCAACGCGGCCGGCACCAGCCAGCAGTCGTTCACGCTGACCGTGCAGCCGGCGAACGCCTCGCCGGTGATCACCAGCGCCGACCACACCACGTTCGCCTACGGCACGGCCGGTTCGTTCACGGTGACCACCACCGCGGGCTACCCGACGGCGACCACGATCACCGAGACCGGCAGCCTGCCGGCGGGTGTGACGTTCACCGACAACGGTGACGGCACCGCGACCCTGGCGGGCACCCCGACTGCGGCCGGAGCATTCCCGATCACCATCACGGCCAGCAACGGTGCTACCACCGACGCGACCCAGAGCTTCATGCTGACGGTCACCAAGCTGGCCACCATCACCAGCGCCGACCACACCGGCTTCATCATCGGCACCGCCGGCAACTTCACCGTGACCACCACGGCCGGTTACCCGACCGCGACCACGGTGACCGAGACCGGGTCGCTGCCGAGTGGGGTGTCGTTCACCGACAACGGTGACGGCACCGCCACCCTGGCCGGCACCCCGGCGGCCGGCACGGCCGGCAGCTACCCGCTGACGATCTCGGCGACCAACTCGGCCGGCACCAGCCAGCAGGCCTTCACCCTGACCGTGACCGAGGCGCCGGCGATCACCAGCGCCGACCACGCCACGTTCACGGTGGGATCGGCGGGCTCGTTCACGGTGACCACCAGCCCGGCGGCGGCGACGATCACCAAGTCCGGCAGCCTGCCGGCCGGGGTGTCGTTCACCGACAACGGCAACGGGACGGCGACGATTGCCGGCACTCCGGTGGCCGGTACCGGTGGCACGTACCCGCTGACGATCTCGGCGACCAATTCGTCCGGGACCGGTACCCAGTCCTTCACCCTGACGGTCAACGAGCTGGCCACCTTCACCAGCGCCAACCACGCCACCTTCATCATCGGCGCCTCGAACACGTTCACGGTGACCACGGTGGCCGGGTACCCGACCGCGACCACGATCACCGAGACCGGTTCGCTGCCGTCCGGGGTGAGCTTCACCGACAACGGCGACGGCACCGGCACGCTGTCCGGCACCCCGGCGTCCGGCACCACCGGCAGCTACCCGCTGACGTTCTCGGCGACCAACACCACCGGGACCCGGCAGCAGTCCTTCACCCTGACGGTGCAGCCGGCCAACTCCGCACCGGCGATCACCAGCACCGACCACGCCACCTTCGCCAAGGGCAGCGCCGGTTCGTTCACGGTGACCACCACCGGGTTCCCGACGGCGACCATCACCAAGACCGGCACCCTGCCGGCCGGGGTGACGTTCACCGACAACCACAACGGGACGGCCACCATCGCCGGCACCCCGACTCAGACCGGTGCCTTCACCATCACCATCACGGCCAACAACGGGGTCTCGCCGAACGCGACGCAGACCTTCACGTTGACCGTGACCGCGCCGCCGGCGATCACCAGCGCCAACACCGTCACGTTCACCTCGAACGTCGCGGGGCAGTCGTTCACGGTGACCACCAGCGGGTACCCGGTTTCGGCCATCACCGAGACCGGCAGCCTGCCGGCCGGGGTGACGTTCACCGACAACCACAACGGCACCGCGACCATCGCCGGCACCCCGACCCAGACCACCAGCAGCAACTACACCCTCACCATCAAGGCCGCCAACGGCATCAGCCCGGACGCGAGCCAGGCCTTCACGTTGAAGGTGACCGCGGTGGCGGCAGTCGCGCTGCCGTCGGCCAAGCCGAAGTCCAACGGTGCGCTGGGTGGGGTGCCGTCGAAGGTCTACGTCAACCAGGTGCTGACGGTGACCGGCACCGGCTACAAGCCGGGGGCGCCGATCGAGATCGGCTGGTACTACAGCAGCAGCGGCAAGGCGACGAAGCTGACCGTGCTGGCCCACGGCTACGCCGATGCCACCGGCAAGTTCAGCATCCCGGTCACGGTGGCCAACAACACCGGCGCCAAGACGGTGATGTCGGCCGGCATCGGCAGCAACGGCCAGCCGCGCTACCTCAGCGCCGACACGGTGGTCAACCCGCCGCTGGCTGACGGTGTGCTGGCCGGCGTTCCGCTGACCACCACGGCTGGCAAGGCGTTGACGGTCAGCGGTAGCGGCTACAAGCCGGGGACGACGGTCGAGGTCGGCGGGTATTGCCCGCAGACCGTGCTCGGCACCGCCGTCGCCGACGCCGCGGGCAAGTTCCGCGTCACCATCGTGGTGCCGAACCAGGGCGGGGGCCGGGCGTTCTACGCCGCGGGCGTCGGCTCGAACGGCAAGGCGCGTTACCTGCTGGCGCTGACCGTGGTCCACACGTCCGGCGGTAGCTCGTCGGGCTCGGGCAGTGGCTCGGGCACCGGCACCACCCAACCGAGCGGTGGGACGAGCACCGGTGGCGGCGGCATGCTGGCCAACACCGGCCTGGCCGACCAGCGGGTCTCCGCTGCCTCGGCGGGTGCGCTGGCCCTCACCGGGCTGGCCCTGATGCTGGTCGGACGGCGTCGCCGGCAGGACGAGGAGCAGTAACAGGTCAGCTGGCTGAGCCAGCCTGACATCGACGGGTACCGGCCCGGTCCGCATCGCGCGGGCCGGGCCGGTCCCGTTGCAGGACCGCCCTCGTTCCGTCCGGAGCTAAATCAGTTGCGGCCAGGGTCTAGCGTTGACCAATCGTGAGTGACGATCCGCTGCTGCTTGCCGAACGGAACCACCTGCGACAGTCGCTGGCCTGCCTGGACGAGATGCGCGAGGCCGCCGAGCGGATCGCCGACTACGGCGTGGACGCGCTGGCCAGCGAGGGACTCGGCCGGCTGCGGGCTGACCGGCTCAAACACCTGGCCGAGAGCTCCGCACCGCCGTTCTTCGGCCGGATCGACCGGGATCCGGACGGCCGGCACCCGGCCGGTGAGGTCTTCCACGTCGGCCGCCGGCACATCCGCGACGACTCCGGCGACCCGATGGTGATCGACTGGCGGGCGCCGATCGCCCGGCCGTTCTACCGGGCCAGCACCGCCGACCGGCAGGGGGTGCGGCTGCGCCGGCGGTTCGGCTTCGCCGACGGGCAGCTGACCTCCTTCGAGGACGAGCATCTCGACGCCGGCGAGGAGCTGGGGCTGGCCTCGCAGCTGCTCCGCTCGGAGATCGAGCGGCCCCGGGTCGGGCCGATGCGCGACATCGTGGCCACCATCCAGCCCGACCAGGACGAGCTGGTGCGGGCCGACCTGGACACCTCGCTGTGCATCCAGGGCGCGCCCGGCACCGGTAAGACCGCGGTCGGCCTGCACCGGGCGGCCTACCTGCTGTACAGCTTCCCGGAGCGGCTGCGCCGGTCGGGGGTGCTGGTGGTGGGGCCCAACTCGGCCTTCCTGCGCTACATCGCCCAGGTGCTGCCGGCGCTCGGTGAGAACGGCATCCGGCAGAGCACCGTCGACCAGCTGGTGGCGGCCACGGCACCCGTCCGGCACGACCCGGTGCCGGTCGCGGTGCTCAAGGGCGACGCCCGGATGGCCGACCTGCTGCGCCGGGCGGTGTTCAGCTACGTCATGAAGCCGACCGAGGACGTGGTGCCGATCGTGGGCAACCGCCGGTACCGGATTCCGGTGGAGCGGGTGCGCCGCTACGTCGACGACGTGCGCCGCAGCCTGGCCGCCGGCGAGCTGCACTGGGACAGCGGCCGGGAGCGGCTGCGGCAACTGCTGGCCCAGGACGTCCGGCGGCAGCGCGAGGACGCCGGTGGCGCACCGTCGGACGCCGAGACCGCCAAGGTGGCCCGGTCGGCGCAGGTGCGCGAGTTCCTCGACGCGGTCTGGCCGGTGCTGGACCCGCGGGTGGTGCTGCTCCGGCTGCTCTCGGACGAGGACTTCGCCCACCGGTGCGCCGGCGGCCGGTTCAGCGAGGAGGAGCTCCAGCTGCTGCGCCGGACCCCGCCGTTCCGTCCGGTGCCGGCCAGCAAGGAGGCCTTCTCGGCGGCCGACCTGGTGCTGCTGGACGAGCTGGCCGGGCTGATCACCGGTGTCGAGGGCTTCGTGCACGTGGTGGTGGACGAGGCGCAGGACCTGTCACCGATGCAGTGCCGGGCGGTGGCCCGCCGCTGCCCGCTCGGGTCGCTCACCGTGCTGGGCGACCAGGCCCAGGCCACCGCCCCGTGGGCAGCCGGGTCCTGGCAGCAGACGCTGACCCACCTCGGCCACCCGGCGGCGGAGATCCGGCCGTTGACGGTGGGCTACCGGGTGCCCGGCGAGGTGCTCGCGGTCGCCAACCGGCTGCTGCCGCACATCGCCGCCGACGTGCCACCGGCGTCCTCCATCCGGGCCGGGGGTGACGCGCTCAGCTACGGCGGCGACCTGGCCGGCGCGGTCCGGCGCTGCCTGGCCGCCGAGGGCTCGATCGCGATCATCGCCCCGGACGAGCGGGTGGACGCCGTGCTCGCCGACCTCGTCGCGGCCGGGATCACCGCCGCGTCGCTGGCCGACGAGGTGGCCCGGGACGAGGACTACCGGGTCACCGTGGTGCCGGCCACAGCGGCCAAGGGCCTGGAGTTCGACTCGGTGGTACTGCTCGAACCGGCCGAGATCGTGGCCGCCGAGCCGGACCGGGTGGCGGGCCTGCGCCGGCTCTACGTCTGCTGGACCAGGGCGGTGTCCCGGCTGGCGGTCGTGCATTCCGAGCCGCTGCCGGCCGAACTCGCCGGCTGAACCGGCCGGTTCGGCTGAACTCGGCTCAGCCTCGGGTGATGTAGGACTCCAGCTGGCCGCGGGTCTGCTCGAGGTCGGCGATCCGGGCGGCCACCACGTCGCCGATGGTCACGATGCCAGCCAGCTCGCCGCCGGACAGCACCGGCATGTGCCGGATCCGCCGCTCGGTCATGGCGGCACCGATCTCGTCCACGCTGTCGGTGGGCGCGCAGCTGATCACGTCGGCGGTCATCAGCTCCGACACCGGCAGTTCGAGCACCCCGGCGCCGGCCCGGTGCAGTCGGCGTACCACGTCCCGCTCGGAGACGATCCCGACTGTCCGGCGGTCCTCGACCACCACCAGCGCGCCCACCTTGTGCTCGGCGAGCTTGGCGATCAGTTCCGGAACGGTCGCGTCGGACGGAATGGTGATGACGTCCGAGCCCTTGCGCCGCAAGATGTCCGAGATCAGCATCAGGCCTCCTGGAATCGGAAGGTGTCGGATGGTGGCGGCCCCGTGGGATCAGACGCTAGTGGAGTACCGGCAGCCCCGAAAGAGCCTGCTTGCCCGGTCCGGGCCACTGCGCTGCCGGTTGTGAGCAGAATTACCACTACCGGACGACCCCGTTAGTGCCAAGTAACGCCAGCTGTCATCGGGCAGCGATCAACTCATGCGACTATGGGTGCCGAGTCGCCGCCCTCGCTCGCCACCCCTGAGCCGAGGCGCCGCTCGTCGAGGAGTTCGTCCAGAAGAAGTTCATTCGTCGGACTGGCAGAGCCACACCGGCCAGCACAGCAAGCCTGACGGCACCCGCACGGTGATCCCGGATCGGTGCTCGGAACGCGAGGAGACCTGATGTCGCTGCACGGACACGTCCCCCCGGAGCCGGATCTCATCCAGCTCCTGACCCCGGAGGGCACCCGGGTGTCGCATCCGGACTTCCCGCTGGAGATCAGCGACGACGAGATCAAGTCCCTGTATCGCGACCTGGTGTTGGTCCGCCGCTTCGACGGCGAGGCGACCGCGCTGCAGCGGCAGGGTGAGCTGGGACTGTGGGCGTCCTGCCTGGGCCAGGAGGCCGCCCAGGTCGGCGTCGGCCGGGCGCTGCGCCAGCAGGACATGTCCTTTCCGACCTACCGCGAGCACGGAGTGGCCTGGTGCCACGACGTCGATCCGGTGACCCTGCTGGGCATGTTCCGCGGGGTCAGCCTGGGCGGCTGGAACCCGAACGAGAACAACTTCAACCTGTACACCATCGTGCTCGGCGCCCAGACCCTGCACGCGGTCGGCTACGCCATGGGCGTGGTGCGCGACGGCGCGGTGGGGTCCGGCGACGCCGACCGCGACACCGCGGTGCTGGCCTTCTTCGGTGACGGCGCCTCCAGCCAGGGCGACGTCAACGAGTCCTTCATCTGGGCGGCCGCGGCGAACCTGCCGGTGGTCTTCTACTGCCAGAACAACCAGTGGGCGATCTCGGAGGCGGTCGAGCGGCAGAGCCGGGTGCCGCTGTTCCAGCGGGCGTCCGGCTTCGGCTTCCCGGGCATCCGGGTGGACGGCAACGACGTGCTGGCGTGCCTGGCGGTCAGCCGGCTGGCCCTGGACGAGGCTCGCTCCGGGCAGGGCCCGACGCTGATCGAGGCCTACACCTACCGGATGGGTGCGCACACCACCTCTGACGACCCGACCCGCTACCGGCTCTCGGACGAGTTGGAGACCTGGCGGCTGCGCGACCCGATCGAGCGGGTGCGGGCCTACCTGGTGCGCGAGGCCGGGGTGGACCAGGACTTCTTCGACGCCCTCGACGCCGAGTCCGAGGCGCTGGCCGAGCGGATCCGCGATGCCTGCCGCAACCTCGAGGATCCGGGGCCGCTGTCACCGTTCGACCACGTCTACGTCGAGACCACCGACGAGCTCGCCGAGCAGCGTGCCGGCTACGCCGAGTACTTGAACTCCTTCGAGGGGGCGGGTCACTGATGAGCGAGCACCGCAGCGCAGCGAGGAGCGGAACGAATCTGGCGATGAGCGCTTGCGCCAGGAGCGGAGCGGATGCCGCGATGAGCGCTTGCGCGAAGAGCCGGGTTGCGAAGAGTGAGGAAGCCTGATGACGACCATGTCGATGGCGGGGGCGCTGAACGCGGCGCTGCGCAACCGGATGGAAGCCGACCCCAAGGTGCTCGTGATGGGCCTGGACGTGGGCAAGCTGGGCGGCGTCTTCCGGATCACCGACGGCCTGCAGAAGGACTTCGGCGAGGACCGGGTGATCGACACCCCGCTGGGTGAGTCCGGCATCATCGGCTCGGCGGTCGGGTTGGCGATCCGGGGCTACCGGCCGGTGTGCGAGATCCAGTTCGACGGCTTCGTCTACCCGGCCTTCGACCAGATCGTCTGCCAGCTCGCCAAGTTCCACAACCGCTCGCTCGGCCAGGTCCGGATGCCGATCACCATCCGGATCCCGTACGGCGGCGGCATCGGCGCGGTCGAGCACCATTCCGAATCCCCGGAGGCCTACTTCGCCCACACCGCCGGTTTGAAGGTGGTGACCTGCTCCAACCCGTCCGACGCCTACTGGATGCTGCGGCAGGCCATCGAATCCGACGACCCGGTGATCTTCTTCGAGCCCAAGCGCCGGTACTGGGCCAAGGGCGACGTGGACACCGACGCCACCCCGGCGCCGCTGCACAAGGCGCACGTGGTGCGTCCGGGCCGGGACGCCACCGTGGTCGCCTACGGCCCGATGGTCGCCACCGCGCTGGATGCGGCACGGGCCGCCGCCGAGGACGGCTCGGAGCTGGAGGTGCTCGACCTGCGCTCGCTGTCGCCGATCGACACCGACACCGTGGTTCAGTCCGTGCAGAAGACCGGCCGGCTGGTGGTGGTGCACGAGGCGTCGGTCACGCTGGGCATGGGCGCCGAGATCGCGGCCCGGGTGCAGGAGCGCGCCTTCTACTCCCTGGAGGCCCCGATCCTGCGGGTCGGCGGCTTCGACACCCCGTACCCGCCCAGCCGGGTCGAGGAGGAATGGCTGCCCGACGTCGACCGGATCCTCGACGCCGTGGACCGGGTTCTGGCCCACTAGCCCGCTTCCCTACCATGGCGAGCGAGTGCTGCCGGCCGGTGTGCGGCGCGCTCGCGAGCCCGAATTTCTCAGGAGAACAGCACCGTGGCTGAGCTGAAGCAGTTCAAACTTCCCGACGTGGGCGAGGGCCTGACCGAGGCGGACATCCTGCGCTGGGACGTCAAGATCGGCGACTCGGTGGTCGTCAACCAGGTGCTGGTCGAGGTGGAGACCGCCAAGGCCGCCGTGGAGTTGCCCTCGCCGTACGCCGGGGTGGTGCACGAGATCCACTACGACGAAGGCGCCACGGTCGACGTCGGGCAGCCGATCATCACCCTCAAGGTGGGCAGTGGCGAACTGGCCAGCGGCCCCGCCGGCAGCCCGGCCTCCCTTCCGACCGCTCCCCAGACGCCGGTCGGCAGCGCCACCGAGGACCTGGTCCCGACCCCGGAGCTGCCACCCTCGGAGGAGGAGCAGGAGCGACGGGGCGCCGAGCGGCAGGCGGTGCTGGTGGGTTACGGCGTCTCCGGCGAGCGGGGTCGGCGCCGCAAGCGGGCGCACCCGTCCACCGACGTCCCCGCACCGACCGCGAACGAGGCGTTCAACCTGACCACGCCCGCTGCCGGAGCCGCGACCGCGGTGGTCAGCCCCGAGCGCACGGTGCTGGCCAAGCCACCGGTCCGCAAGCTGGCCAAGACCCTCGGCGTCGACCTGAGCACGGTGGTGGCGACCGGCCCGAACGGCACCATCTCCCGGGAGGACGTCCAGCAGGCGGTCAGCACCCCGGCCGCCGCCGTCGCAGCGCCGGCCCGGGGCGCCGAGACCCGGATCCCGATCAAGGGCGTGCGCAAGCACACCGCCGCGGCGATGGTGGCCTCGGCGTTCACCGCCGTCCACGTCACCGAGTTCATCACCGTCGACGTGACCGAGATGATGGAGCTGCGCAAGCGGATCGGCGCCCGGCGCGAGTTCGCCGGCGTGAAGGTCTCGCCGCTGCTGTTCGTCGCCCGCGCGGTGCTGTGGGCGGCCAGGCGAACCCCGATCATCAACTCCAGCTGGGACGAGGCGGCCGGCGAGATCGTGGTCAAGCACTACGTCAACCTGGGTATCGCGGCGGCCACTGACCGGGGCCTGATCGTGCCCAACATCAAGGGCGCGGAGTCGCTGTCGCTGCTGGAGCTGGCCCAGGCCATCGGCACCCTCACCGACACCGCGCGGTCGGGCAAGACGCCGCCGGCCGACATGAGCGGCGGCACCTTCACCATCACCAACGTCGGGGTGTTCGGGGTGGACACCGGCACGCCGATCCTGAACCCGGGCGAGGCCGGGATCCTGGCCTTCGGCGCGATCCGCCGGCAGCCGTGGGTGGTCGGCACCGGTGACGACGAGCGCATCGAGCCGCGCTGGGTCACCCAGCTGGCGGTGTCTTTCGATCACCGCTCGGTGGACGGCCAGCAGGGTTCGGAGTTTCTGGCCGACGTGGCGGCGGTGCTGCGCGACCCCGGCCTGGCCCTGCTCTGACGGTTACCCGTCCCGCTCAGTCGGGTAGTACGGCCTCGATCGCCGAGACGACCTTGCCGGACTCCGGCTCGGTCTGCGGGTCGAACCGGGCGACCACGGTGCCCGCCGGGCCGATCAGGAACTTCTCGAAGTTCCACCGGATGTCGCCGGTGTAGCCGTCGGCATCGGGAACCTCGACCAGCTCGGTGTACAGCGGGTGCCGGCCGGGCCCGTTGACCTCGACCTTCTCGGTGAGCGGAAAGCTCACGCCGTAGTTCGCCGAGCAGAACTGCGCGATCTCGGCGCTGCTGCCCGGCTCCTGGCCGCCGAACTGGTTGCACGGCACGCCGAGCACGGTGAAGCCGCGGTCGGCGTAGCGCTGCTGCAGCCGCTCCAGCCCCTCGTACTGCGGGGTGAGCCCGCATTCGGAGGCGACGTTGACCACCAGGGTGGTCACGCCCGGCCGCGGGGCGAGGCTGGCCTGCTCCGAACCGGGGCCATCAGCGGTGAGCGGGGCGATCTGCACATCCGAGAGTGACATGCCCCCAAGCCTAGCCATATCCGGCTACTGCCCCGCGGTCTGGACCTCGACGGCGTGGAATACAGCTGAGGGGTGCAATGTTAGGCCAGATGTGGTTATCGAACTTGCTTTATTAAGGAAGTCGAGTAAGATAACTAACAGATCGAGGCAGCAAGACCAAGCTGAACGAACGAAGCGGGGAAATCCGAGTCGCCCGGGCAGCCAGGCCCCAGCCCCGATGAAAGACACCACGTCACTCATCAGGCCGTAAGGCAGTTAGGGAGCTCGAAATGGACATCAAGCGCAAGATCCGCGCCCGGCGGGCTTACAAGCAGTACGAGCGCGCGCTGCTGAGCGCCTCCCCGGCGATGCGCAGCGAGCTGCTCGCGATGGCAGCCCACCAGAACTACCACTCGGCGCCGCAGTTCAACCGCTGACGCCGCACGGGCACCGCTGGCGACCGGCGCGCGACCACGACGCGCCGGGCCAGCAGGAAGCCCGGAGTACCACAACGACAACGGCCCGCCCGGCCTAGCAGTATGGCCCGGGCGGGCCGTTTCGTTCGTCCAGGCGTTGCGTCAGCCGTTGCTCAGACCAGCACTGCCGGATCGCCGAGCCGCACGATGCCCGGCCGCACCACCTCGACCATGGCACCCAGCAGCAGGTCGTGCTCGGCCGCCAGCAGTTTGAGGATCCGGCCGTCCGGGCCGAGCGCGCCCTGGGCCATGTCCACCATCACGCACCGCGGCATACCGGCACCGATCCGCAGCACCACCTCCTCGCCCAGCCGCAGCTCCCGGCCGGCCCAGCCGTCCTCGACGAAGCCGGTGCCCGGCACCTCCAGCAGCAGGTTCGCGCGGAACCGGGCGACGTCCACCGGCTCGCCGAGCAGCCGGCCAAGGGCCCGCAGCGCCGCAGTGCTGACCAGGTGCAGCGGCGAGGCATCCTTGTGCGGCACCGCAGCCTCGCTGTCCAGCCGCAGTGGCCGTCCCAGCTGTGCGCTGAGCTGCTCGGCGGCCCGCGGGTCGTCGGCCGGCCAACGGTCACCGTGCGGGGTTTCGATAACCGGGACCACGCCGGCGTCGTCGACAGCATCGACCAGGGTGGCCCGGTAGCCGAGCAGCCCCTGCACCCGGCGGAACCGGCGACTGGACTTGCCGCTGCCGATCCCGCCGTCGGTGGTGTAGACCGCCCACTGCCGATCGCCGGCGACGCCGTGGGAATTCAGCTCGGCCTGGTCCAGCCGCTCGCCGCGCATCGACTTCACCGGATACCGGGCCAGCATCGCCACGGTGCCGATCTGTCCGGTCGGTCGGGCCATGGCGCAAGCCTGCCGCACCGGCGCACCACCAATCGCGGCAGGGTGTGAGCCGCGGCTCCGGGAACAAGGACAGGTGCCGTCCAGGTTCGGCATGCTGTGCGCATGACGACGGCAAGGCAGGCCCGGGTACGGGCTCCGGAGTTCCCCCAAGGCAGCTGGTTCAACGTGGCGGCTCCGCTGAGCCTGCGCGAGCTGCGCGGCAAGATCGTGCTGCTGGACTTCTGGACGTTCTGCTGCGTCAACTGCCTGCACGTCATCGACGAGCTGCGGGCGCTGGAGCACGAGTTCGCCGACGAGCTGGTGATCATCGGCGTCCACTCGCCGAAGTTCGAGCACGAGAAGTCCGACCGGGCGGTGGCAGCGGCCACCGAGCGGTACGGGGTGGCACATCCGGTGTTCAACGACCCGGAGCTGCACCTGTGGCAGCAGTACGCCGTCCGGGCCTGGCCGACCCTGGTGCTGATCGACCCGGACGGTTACGTGGTCGCCCAGGCCGCCGGTGAGGGCCAGGCCAGCGCGCTGGCCCGGCTGATCTCGGAACTGATCGCCCAGCACGACGCGAACGGCTCGCTGCGCCGGGGCGATAACCCCTACCGGGCGACGAAGCCGGAGCCGGGCGAGCTGAACTTTCCGGCCAAGGCGATCCGGCTGGGGGACGGCCTGCTGATCGCCGACAGCGGCCACCACCAGCTGGTCGAGACCGAGCTGGACGGGATCACGGTGCGGCGCCGGGTCGGCTCCGGTGAGCGCGGGGCAGACGGTCAGCGGCTGGCCGAGCCGAACGGCCTCACCCAGCTGCCGGCCGACCTCGCCGCCGAACTGGGGTTCGACATCGTGGTCGCCGACACCGCCAACCACCAGCTGCGCGGTGTCCGGTCGGCCGACGGCCGGCTGGTGCACACCGTGGACCTGGCCGCCGGACTGGCCGGCACCAGCACGGTGACCGGCCCGGTTCCCGCGGTGCTCTCGCCCTGGGACGTGGCCTGGTGGCCAGCCCTCGACCAGGTGGTGGTCGCCGCCGCGGGTGTGCACCTGCTGCTGGGTTGGCAGCCGCGCACCGGAGCCGTGACCATCCTGGCCGGGACCACCGTGGAGGGACTGAAGGACGGGCCGGCGGCCGACGGCTGGCTGGCCCAGCCGTCCGGGCTCGCGGTGGCCGGTGACCGGGTGTGGTTCGCCGATTCGGAGAACTCCGCGCTGCGCTACCTCGACGCCGAGGGCCGGCTGCACACCGTGGTCGGGGCCGGCCTGTTCGACTTCGGCCACCGGGACGGCCCGGCGCGCGAGGCCCGGTTGCAGCACCCGCTCGGCCTGGCGGTGCTGGACGACGGCTCGATCGCGATCGCCGACACCTACAACGGCGCGATCCGCCGCTACGACCCGGTCACCGACGAGGTCGGCACGCTGGCCGTCGAGCTGGCCGAGCCGTCCGGGCTGCTGGTGGCCGACGGCGAGTTGCTGGTGGTGGAGTCGGCCGCGCACCGGGTCGTCCGGCCGGTCACCGCCGGGCAGCTGCGCCAGGTGCTGGGTTCGGCGCTGCAGACCCGCCGGCCGGTCACCGAGCTGGCGACGGGCGAGGTACGGCTGAGCGTGCCGTTCGTGCCGCCGCCGGGACGCAAGCTGGACGACCGGTACGGGCCCTCGACCCAGCTGACGGTGAGCGCCTCGCCGCCGCAGCTG
>Ga0070700_100000188_pt1 | contig 35296 bp, 52 predicted proteins | sample KBSK5101metaG_FD_65456 | JGI IMG/M metagenome (GOLD analysis project Ga0070700, IMG submission 65456) | Corn, switchgrass and miscanthus rhizosphere microbial communities from Kellogg Biological Station, Michigan, USA - KBS K5-10-1 metaG | ecosystem: Host-associated > Plants > Roots >...
AGCAGGGGCAGGTCGTTCGGATCGTGCTGGATTCATTCTCGACCATCAAGCACAACGCCAACATCAAGTTGAGCCTGGGGGGTGCCGATCTCGTAGGCACGGGTGGTGGCTCCGTGACGATCCTGATCCTCCAGTACCTCCCGATCACGCCGGGAAGCTCAACGCTGGTGTGGCGCTATCTACTCCACACCGTCAACGCCGCCTGATCCAGATGCAGGGTTCATCGCGCCAGCGGCTGCCGAGGCAGCCGAGCACGCCGTCGAGTGATCCGGACATCCTCCTGATCCTCGACAATCTCTTCTACCACGGCTACGTTCCGGAGGAGCTGCCGCAGCTTCCGGTACCTCCGCGGGTGGGCGAGATGTGGCTGGTGGATGCGGGGGTGGATGGGGGCACGCTCAGAATCCAGCTTCCAGGTGGCCCCGCATCTCTCCTGGAAGTGCTCGGGTCCGACGTTCCGCTCGCGGCCATCGCTGACGCCGACGGTACCCTGGCCGACCTGACGGCCAAGTTCAATTCCTTGCTGGCTGAGTTGAGGGCTGGCGGCCTGTTGGCAACGTAGTGCCCGGAAAGGGTGGCGGAGATGCCGTACAGGATGGCCGCTGGCCAGGCCAAGTTCGCAGCCGTTGCTGCTCTGGCGGCTGTGACGGCGGATTGGAAGTTCCGGTTCGTGGTTGCGCCGCTCGTACTGTTGGGCGCCCTCCTGCTGTCTTCCGTAGCAGAGGCCTACACGGCGCATCGCTGCTGCCATGAGGAGGAGGGCTTCGATTTCAAGAAGACCACGTGGGAGAAGCTTGAAATCGTCGCGCTGTTCCTGGCGGCTGCGGCAATGGATGTGTGCATGTGGGTTCTCAGCAAGGTGGGGGCGGACCTGTTCCCCATCATGGGCCAGGTGAACATTCCGATAATCACCATCGTCTGGACGATCTGGCTGATCTACGCGGAGGGAAACCGCACGCGCAAGAACGTGATGAAGTCGCGCGGCAAGGATTACGGGGCGCCTTTCCCGGTTACCGCCAGAGAGCTGGCCGCGGCGCTCATCAAGGTAGATACGTCGGGTGGCAAGCGCGCTCACCCACGGCGGCGCAAGGCCGATCGGCTCGTGGAGAGGGCGGCGCAGGGTGCGCCTCCGCTGTTGGCTCCCTCGGAGGAGGAGGGGTGATGAGCAACACAGCCCGGATGCGTGAAGCGTGGGGGCCGCCGTGCGACACGTCGTTGATGGTGGTCCGGTGGCTGGTGAATGGCGTCAGGCTGCAGTACAGGCGGGAGTGCCAGCAGGCATTCTCGGCTCTGGCGTACTGTCTCCTGGCGTACGAATACATGCTCCGCCCAGCCGAATGCGGCGCCTTCAACTGTCGCAGGATCACGGGAGGCAGCGGTTATTCGCTGCACGCCTATGGGGTGGCCCTGGATCTGAACTGGAACACCAACCCGTACACCAACAAGCTGGTCACCGACATGCCTCCGGGCTTGCGCCGGGAGATCCTGCGCATCCGCACCCTGCAGGGCAGGCCGGTCTTCGTCTGGGGTGGAGACTGGGACAACGTGGCGAGCACTCCGCACGGACACTACGACGCGATGCACTGGGAGATCGCGGCCACGCCAGAAGAGCTGCGTGCCGGGATCGACTGGGACACGGTCATCCTGCCCAGCATGACGGCCAATCGCCCAGCGCTCTGGCCGGTGTGCCAGCTGGGTGACCGGCATCCGGTGGTAGGGGTGGCGCAGCGGAAGTTGGGGCTCGTCGGTACGCAGGCGGACGGCATCTTTGGGCCAGCAACCGAGGCCGCGGTGAGGGCGCACCAGGAGCGGATGAAGCTGAAGCCTGACGGCGTCGTGGCTGCAGGGACGTGGACCAGCCTGCTCCACCTTCTGCCTGGTGACCCGCGGGTCTCTCCGGTCAAGCTAGGGGTGTAGGAACGTGCCCCGACAGCAGCTCCGCCTGGTATTCGGTGGGGGTCTCGACCGTGGGTCTGGGGCCCTTGCCGCGTCTCCGGAGATGATGCAGGAGCTGACCAACGTGCTTCTGCGCCCCGGCCGCGTCGTGCCACGACCGGGGATGGAGCTCCGCAGCACGGTGGCGGGCGCGGCCTATGTCGCCTGCGTTCAGGCGGTGCGTATCACCGAGCAGGGACTGTTGGTGGTGGGCGAGGGGGTGGTGGGGGAGGCGAGCCACAAAGTGAGGGTGTACTACACCGACGGGTTTGGCGCCACGCCGGTCGCGGTGGTGGACGACTGGATGGACCCGGCGCTCTCCACCGAGAAGGTCGTGGCCCTGGCCGCCGAGAGCGGGGAGCTGGTGTATGTGGCCCACGACGAGGCCACGCTCTCGCGCCGGGCGCCGACCATCGCCTTCGATCCCGCTACCGTGCCGCCCTCGATCTCCGAGCTGTCGGCGGCGTGGGCGGGTGGGGACCTGAAGCTGCGCTTCCGTGGGGTGGCGGCCTGGAACGACGGGCTGGTGGGGTGGGGCTTCGGTCTCAACACGGACGACGAGCCCGCGTACGTGCGGATCTCGGACCCCGGTGAGCCCTCGGTGTTCACGGACACCTCGTGGCAGTTCGCGGGCGTGCGGGGGGACCCTGTGGTGGCCTGTGTCGGCGTGAGCGCCGGGCTCCTGATGTACAAGGCCACCGAGACCCACATCCTGCTGGGGCGGGACGCCAACAATTTCCAGACCCGGGAGGTGGAGAAGGGGTTCGGGTTGGCGGGTTCGCGCCTGGTGCTGGAGCGGGGTGGCATCCTGTACACCTGGAGTCTGGAGGGTCCGCGCGAGGGAGAGGGTGGACCGAGCCGGGACATCTCCTGGCCGCTCGGCCTGCCGTGGCCGCGCGCGGAGGACGTAGCCGCCTCGGGGCGGCTGGCCCGCGGCTTCAGTGTGTGGCTGCCGGTCTCGGCCGTGGCGCTCTTCGTTTTCGGTGACTGGGTGTACGTGTACAGTCCGGTGGAGAAGAAGTGGGCCTGGTGGCAGCTCGGCTTCGAGCTACACGCCGGAGGCCTCCTGTACGGTCCCACAGGTTGGCTCGGCGCCAGCCGGGGGGCGCCGCTGTTCGCGGCGGCCCTGCGCACCGGGGACGTGGAGTTCACCATCTCCTGGGCCCACTCCCTGGCGGAAGGCGACGAGCTGACGGAGGTGTGGTACCGCAAGGCTGGGGCTGCGTGGCCAGGAGCTGCCAGCTTCACGCAGGCGCTGGCCGACACGGACGTGGCCATCGGGGCGCTGGAGGCTGGGGCTACCTACGAGGTGGCGCTGCGCTACAACCGTGGCGGGCTCTTCTCGGCCGGGTACACGGGCGCGCCCGACACCTGGCCAGTCGTCTCGCGTGGCGGTTTCACCGTTCCGGCTGAGCCGGTGGCGCCGGAGATGTCGGCTCCCACGGGGCTGGCGGGGACCGTGGAGCGCAGCTGCGAGCCCGTGGACCCCCCGGCACCGTCGCCGTGCATCCCCACGGTCCTGTACGAGCTGGGCTGGACCAACACCATGCCGGCCGCCCTCGTGGTGGTGGAGTCCCAGCCGTTCGGTGGAGCGTGGGCGGAAGAGGACGAGCTGGTGGCGGGGACCGTGGCGTACACCACCGGCAGCGAGAGCGAGGAGGGAGGATCTCCCCCTGATCCCGGCGGTCGCTCCTTCCGGGTGAGGCATCGGGTCATGGTGGGACTGGTGGCTCACGACAGCGACCCCTCCAACGTGGTGGCTCTGGGATGAGCAGGGCAGACCTGTTCGTGGGGGCCTACGAGGACGGCCGCGTGCTGGCGCTGGGCGTGGGCACCACCGACGACGGCGACCCGGTGGAGTACGTGGCCGAGAGCGATCCGGCCTACCCTGCCGGCGGCGGCGGGGAGTGCTCGTTCCCAGCCCTGTTCCTGAGCCTGTCTCACCGCCCCGAGGCTGCTCCCGGTGATCCGTTCGAGGACGTACAGGTGCTGGTGACCCCGGTGGTAGACGGCGCCCGTGGCAATCCTGTAGCTTTGGCGCTGCAGCTGCAGCCCGAGGCGGACCGCGCCAGCCCTCTCAAGCTGGTGAACCGGACCTATGAGTTCGCCTTCTACGTGGAGGAGGGCGCGGTGAGGCTCGCTCCCCGTGGTGAGCATTTCGCGGTGCGTGTGACGTGGACCGGATACGCGATGGTCCTGGGCGCCAGTCTGGAGTACGAGGTGGTCACCGAAGGGCTCCAGCCCAACTGAGGCAGAGGATGAGCCGTAGGCACGCAAGACTGCGTTCTCGTTTGGGGCGCGCAGGAATACTGGATGGGACTTGGAAGATCAGACGACTTCCTGGTGTCAGCCGGAGGCGGCGCAGCAAAGCGGCCAAGATGACCATGCGTCGAGCGAGGGCGCTGGCCCGCGTTTTTATCGACCGTGGCGAAGAGTTTGCCTGGCTCGATAGGCTCTGCCTTACCGCCCCCGAGCTTGTGATAAAGCTCGTGACTCCGAGCCTGCCTGATTCCCGATTTCAGGGCTGTTGGTCACTGGTTATTCCTTGAAACGAGGTGTTTCGACATGCTTCCATTCCTCGCTCCTCTTGCGCTCGGCGCGGGCCAGGCCATCCTGAAGCGTGTCGCGGGCGGTGGTCGCCGCAAGCCCCAGGCGCCCAACCCTCTGCGCCAGCGCTTCGACAGCGCGGTCGGCGCGCTGGGCACCCAGGGCCAGCAGGTGACGGATGACTACCTGGCCAGGATGCGCGGGTTCGATCCGCGCAAGGGCTGGGAGGACGCCACGCGGGCGCGGCTGGACGCGCACGATGAAGGGTTCGCCCGCACCTACGCCGACCGGGTGGGCAGCCTGGTCGGCGCCGGGCGCAGCCCGTACCGCTCCGGCTACGGCGTGCGGGACGTGCAGGACACCATCGCCCAGGGTCAACGCACTCGCGCCAACATCGAGCAGCAGGGCGCCGGAGAGGCGTCCAATGCGTATGGTTCATACCTGAACAGTTACGGGGCCTTCGGGGCGGACGCGCGCAACCGTTACCTGGATGCGGTGGGTGGCAGGCTGGACACCGAAGAGGGTCAGCGGCTGCAGGACGCCGCCTCGAAGCGCGGCATGTGGGGCGCCATTGGCGGTGGCATCCTGGGCAGCCTGCCGGAGTACCTGCGGTACCTGCCGCGCGGTTCCCAGTACGACTTCGGGGGATAACGGGATATGTACCGCCAGCCCATCGACCCCGGCTACGGGGCCATCGGCGCGGCCCTGGCTATGGGTCTCGGCAACGCCGCGCAGGCCATGCGCCAGAACCGTGGGGAGGAGGAGGAGAAGCGCCGCTTCCGCATGGAGCAGGAACGGCTCGACCGGGCCGAGGCGCTGCGTGCCCAGGAGCTTCAGCACCAGCGGGAGCGCGAGGCGCTGGACGACCGGCTGCGTGGCATCGGCACGCGGGAGGTCGTCCAGCAGGACGATCCCATCACAGCGGCTGTGAACACCACGCCCGCCACGTTGGGTCTGGCCCCCGCTCGGGCTGTTGTCCCACAGGCAGCTCCAGCTCTGGGCGGAGATCCCATCCTGGCGGCAGTGCGAGGTGGGGGCGCAGTGGTACCGCGGCGCCTGGCGCTCCCCACCTCGGCTCCAGCTCCGCTCGGAGAGGGTGACCTGGACCTGGGGGGTGGCAGGGTGTTCAGGCCCACGCGCTCGGCGGACTTCGTGACCCGACGCGCCGAGGCGGGCGCCACCCAGCAGCAGGAAGCCGGGCTCAGGGCCCAGGCGGCAGCCCGCATCAGGGCCGCCAACCCCAACCTAACCCCGCAGCAGGCGGAGGTGATGGCCTCGGGGATCAAGCTGGACGACCTGATGACTCCGGGCGAACAGGAAGACCGGGCGGCTCGCATGCTGCTTCGTGAGCTGCAAATCAAACAGCCGTTCGAGCTGGCCCAGCGCGCCGCCAGTCGTGCGGGTGCAGGTGGCGGTGGGGGGAGGCGAAGTGGAGGGGTGGAGGGGGAGGGTGAGGTTGATACCACCCGGCTCACCCTGCCGCAGCAGCGTCAGGCGGCGGTCGCGGAGATCCAGAACGGGGTGGCGAACTGGGCGGGTGGCTTCATCAGTGGTGAGAACCGGGCTCCCGCTCCATTCTCCCCGGCCGATCTCGCCGCCCTGCGGGCACGCTATCCCAGGGTCCCCCCGGCGCAGCTGGATCAGGCGGTCCGGATGGCGTGGGACAGGACGATGGGTGAGTTCTTCGACGACATGGGATTCCCCAAGGCCGGTGGGGATACGAACGTGACCTACGACCGCGCCGGACGCGTGTTGCACACGGCGGAGGAGGGGAGGCGCGTACCTGCCAGCGTGGCGCGCGCGCGTGCTGGTGGCACTGCTTCCCGGCCACGGGCGGTTGCCGGGGGAGACACGGCCGATAGCGGGCTTGCCCAGGCACGTCGTGATTACGACGCGCTGGTGGCGAGGCTGGGGGCCGACACCGTACGAGCAAGGCTGGGGCCGAGGCCATGAGCGATCCGTTCGAGGAGTACCGCCGCAAGCACGGCCAGTACCTGCAGGCGCCCCAGGCCGCTCCCGCTTCCGCCGGAGAGCGGCCTCGCCGCACGCCCGGGCGCGGCGCTGGTTCCGCCATCTGGGACGCGCTGAAGGAGGCAAACGCCGCCATTGACCGGACTGTACGTCGGGACATTCGCGGCTACCGCGAAAACCCTGGCCAGCAGGCGCGCGACGACGCGGAGCGTTCGCTCCGGCTGGCGCGCGGCGCAGCGCACGGCGTGATCGACGCCCCGCTGATGCTGGCCGAGAGCGCGGGCAAGCTGGGCAGCCGGATCGACCGGTCGCTCGGAATCGAATCCACGGGAGGGGCTACCCGCGCAATCCACGGGGCACGGGAGCGGATCGGAGACTTCTTCGGCCAGGGCGGGACCACGGGCTGGGACGTGGGCGGTGAAGTCGCTGGCAGCTTCCTCGGTCTCGGCGGGGCCTACTCGCGCGTCGAGAACGTGGTGGCCCGCGGAGCGATGGCGAGTCCGCGCATCGCGGCGGCGGCCGAGGGGACCGGACGCGTGGCTCGGCTCGCCCGCCTGGCGCGCAGCACCGGTCGCGCGGGAAGGTTTGCGCGCGGTCTGGCCGGCAATGCGCCTGTCACGCTGGCCCTGGAAACGCCTGAGCGGGAGGCGTCGACGGCGCACCTGGTGGGGTCGATGCTCCAGGGGCAGGACAGTCCGCTCGCCCAGAAAGTGGGCGGTGCACTGGAGGGTGCGAGCGAGAGCGTGGGGGGGCGGGCACTCACGGGGTTGGGCATGGACGCCCTGTTCGGCGGACTGAGCACTCTGGGCCGCTACCACGGTCCCATGCCGGTTGAGGGTCGCGGTGGGCGCCGGGTGCGCCGTGCTGCCGGGCCCCGTCTCGCCAATCAGGCTGCCGAGGCGCACGCGTCTGCCGCTTCGGCTGCCGGCGCGGTCGCGGACGCTGCCGAGGAGCCCCTGGTCGCACGCGCAGCCGACGCACAGCGCCGCCTGTCCGAGCTGGAGGCGGAGCGCGAGGCGCTGCGCGGTTCTCCTGAGCGCACGCCGGAAACGCGGGCACGAGCCAGGGAGCTGGAGACCCAGATCGACCGCGCGCGCCAGGATGCGCAACAGCTGGCCACCACCGCGGAGACCGCGGGATCATCCTCGCCCATCGACAGGGCGCTGGGCACCGAAAATTGGGGCGCTTCGGAGGGGCTGGACCCGGCGCGTTTCCCCGACCATGTGGACGAGTCGGACACCAACTGGTTGCTGAAGCTGGGAGAGCAGGATAGGGGCGATCCGCTGGCGGAGGCGCGCGCGTTGGGCGAGACGACGCGGGTTCGCCCTCACGCCGCGCCCTACCGCAACGACCTGGCGGAGCTGGAGCGGTCGCTGCCTGGAGAAGCTCGCGACCCCATCGCGGAGGCCGTGGAGGGATACGTTCCCCCGGAGATCGACCGGGGAGGTACGCCAGCATGGGCCGACCTGCCCGCCAATCAGGAGCTGGAAGTGCTTCGTCGTGACGCCGAGATCGCTGACCAGCGTCGGATGCTGGAGCAGGTGGACGCTTCGAGCCAGATGCGTCCGGTGGACGACGTGCGGGTGAGCCCGGAGGAGCAGGCTGCCGTGCAGGCCGCCGGGGGTCCGCCCGCATCCGTGGAACCCTACACTGCGCCCGCGTTGTCGCTCTCGCGCGAGCGTCGTCTGCTGCCCCCCTCGTCCAACGTGACCAGGGTGGAGCCGGGTACCACCGTCTTTCCGAGGACGCGCAGGCTGACGGACCCGGTTCCGCTGCCGGAGCCCGTCGAGACCACGGCGGTCAGTCTGGGCCAAGAGGGCAGGCAGCTCGCGCCTGTTGCCGACAACCCCGAGGGGGTGATTCCCGAAGAAGCGGCCGCAATCGACGCAGGAGACACGCGAGTAGTCGGGGAAGGGTCTGGGCAGGGGGAGGGTATTCTCGAAGCTCCTGCGCAGGCTGGCGCAGCGGAGGATGTGCCTGCGGCGATCTCAGCGGCGAACGGCGCGGTCGACACCGGCTTGCCCGGCAACCTCACCGACGAGGCGTACAACGCCCTGCACGCCGAAGTGTCCGCCGAGATGGGCGAGCCGCCGAGGCTGAAGTGGAAGCGGCTGCCGGACGGGACTCACGAGGCTACGCTGCCGGACGGTGGGCTCGTCACGCTCACCAACAAGGGGGACCGGGGAGATCCCCAGTGGGTCTTCGACGTGGACGGGGCGAGTGATCCCAACATCTCGGACACGGTGTCCGAGGCCAAGCAGCTGGCTCGCGAGACGGTGCATGGGCGCCTGACTGACGCCGAGGTGGAGCGACGGGCCGTGGCTGGCCCTGTGGAGCCGGAGACTGTGCCGGCGGAGGTCGCCCCAGAGCAGGCGCTGGCGGAGCGCGTGCCCGACACGCCCGAAAACGAGCTGCCCGTCGAGAGTGCCGGTGATCTGGAGGAGGAAATTGCTCGCCGCACCGAACGCGGCCAGATCTGGGAGTTGGACGGAGCGCGCTACCAGCGTACGCCCACGGGCTGGAAGAAGCTGTCGCGGGGCGGCAAGCCAACTGGTACCGTGATCCCGCACCGCCGGATGGCGGGTGCGGTGAGGGTGGAGCCGGAGGTTATGTCGCCCGGTGAGCGGACTGCAGCCGTGGCTGCGATCTCCCCCGTGGAGGAGGCGCGCCCCGCCGGAGCGGGCGAGTCGGGGCTGGTTCTGCCGTCCGACCCCCTGTACATCCACCATCGCACGACGGCCAGGGGGATCACCGACGACAAGCTGCTGGTCGAACGCGCCCTGTCCCTGGCTCGCCAGGCCGAGAAGGCGCGGGCGAGCGGGACCGGGAGCATTCTGCAGATCACGGAATCTCAGGCTCGTGCGTACGCGGACGAAGCAGCTCTGCGCGGCGTAGGGACCGACAGCTCCGGCGCAGCAGAGCCCGGCCTCTTGCGGTCCATCGCCGGAGGAGGTGTGGGGGGTGCGGCGGGCGCTGCCCTGGATGAAGACGACCCACTTCGCGGAGCTACGCTGGGCGCGCTGGCGGGAGGCGCGCTCGGCGCCTCCGGTCCGGCAATCGCCCGGTTCGCGCGCCAGGAAGCGCAGCGCGCCGTGCAGGCGTTTGGCTCCGAAGGCGCGGCCGAGCAGGTCGCGGACGCGGTCCTGAGAACGTCCGCCAGGTTCGCGTCGGTTTCCGCCGACAACCTTCCCACCTCGGCCGAGCGCCTGGCGAGCACCCAGGTGGCTCGCCAGAAGCGGGCGTGGATCGACATCCGCGGCCAGCAGGTGACGGAACCCGCCGACCTGCATGGCCTGCTGGCTCCGTTCAGGGATCCCCGTGCGGAGCGGCTGCACGTCGTCCTCCTGGACGAGGGGGGGCGCGTGGTGTCGCATTCCATGGAGACCAGCGGGGCGATCAACTATGTGGACGTTCGGCCAGAGGGCCTGCTGGGGCGCATCCGTAAGCGTGCCGAGCGGGTGGGGGCACGGCGGTTTCTGCTCGCGCACAACCATCCGTCGGGCGACCCCACCCCTTCGGGCATGGACCACGATTTCGTCCGGGTGCTGACGGAGCTTTCCAGGGAGCCGGGTTCGCCTGGCGGGTTGTCCGCGCACCGCTATCCCGACTCGACCCTGCAGTTCGAGGGCATGTATGTGATCGACCACGACCACGGGGTCCTGATTCCGCGGGGCAACGGCAGGGTGAAGGTGCGCGTGCCGGAGGGAGCCGAAACGCATCCGGACTGGACGGCGGGCGTAGTGGCCCAGGCGGTCGAGACTCCTGAAGACCTTGGCGTCATCTTTCGCTTCACCCAGCGGCCAGACCGGCTGGACGTGGCCTATTTCGATACCAACAACCGGATCGTGGCCTACGCGCCCCACCAGGCTTCTGCGCTGGACACCATCCACGAGTGGCTTCCCCAGCACATCAAGGCGCACGGGGCCTACTCTGCCGCGATCATCACCGACCCGGAAACGTTCGCCCGTGCGAGCGAGGTGGTGGAGCGAGTGCGTCTCTCGACGCTGGATTCCGGCGGTCTGCCGAGTGTTACCGGGGACACCAACCTGCCCCTTGAGCGCCGCCCCAGGGTGCTGGACGTGGTGGCTATTCATGGAGACGAGAACCAGAGCAGCTTCACCAGCCTCGCGCAGCTGAAGAATCCTGAAGCTCACACGCCATATGTTCCTACCACCAGGGTGTATGGCGGTAGCGGTCCGGTTCCCACGTGGTCCGATGCTCCCGACAGGCGTTGGAAGTGGCTCGACAGTCCGCATGAGTACGAGGAGAACTTCCCGCGTCCAGGTGTGAGGCGTCTCTTCGACTCGGGCTACCGCGCCGAAGCAAAGGCCTACGCCGACGAGGTGGTTGCCCGTGGGTTGGTCGCCAAGTCGCGCCGGGACATGCAGGCTGTTTCGGCGGGCGGTGCCGCGCTGGCGGCGTTGGTGACGCACCCCGCGGCCCTGAAGGCGCAGGTGGGTGCCGTGGCTGGAGGGCTTGCGGGTGACGACAGCCACAAGCTGCGCGATGCATTGGTGGGCGCGGCCGTGCTGGGTGGGGGCGTGGCGGCGCTCAAAGGCTTGCGCCAGGCGGGTCGCGTGGTGGATGCGATCAGCTTCCTGCTCCCGCGCAGCTGGGAGGGTGCCGGCCGCAAGACCGAGAGCCTGGTCAGGATCGCGACCACGGCGCGGGGCGACCTGCCCGCGGCCACCTTCCATGCCCGGATCGAGGGCAGCGGGCGGACGGAAAGCCTGATCCGCGGGGGGAAGTATGTCCTGCGTGATTTCGACCGTGCCGTCAAGGAGGTGTATGGGGGGATCAAGTACATGACGGACGCCGAGATCGAGCAGATCGACCTGGCGTTCAAGGGGGCCGTTCCGATCTCGGAACTGCCCGAGGCGATCCAGCCGCACGTCACCAACTTCCGCAACTACGTCGACAACCTCTCGCAGGTGATGATCAATGAGGGTGTGGTGGCGGGCCCGATGGCGGCCACTTTCGATGCCAACCGTGGCTTCTACGCCCGCAGGAGCTACCAGATCTTCGACGACCCCACCTGGGCGAAGACCATCGACCCGGCTGTCCGGAACCGGGCGGAGGGCTACCTGCGTGCCGAGTTCCCGAGCTACACGGACGAAGAGATCCAGGGGGCGCTGAACGAGCTGCTGTACAGGAACGAGGGTGGGCCGATGGCCTTCCTGGCGCAGCGGCCGGGGCTGTCGAAGAGCCTGGGCATCGTGACCGAGCGCAAGGACATCGCGCCCGAGATCCGGGCGCTCTGGGGGGAGTACGGGGACGCGCGGGTCAACTTCATGCGCTCGGTCGCGGACATGAGCGACATGATCGGCAAGCACCAGGTGCTCTCCGAGACCAGGGCGGCGGGGCTCGGGACATGGCTGCACGAACAGCCGTTGGTGCGGGGGGAGGAGAGCTTTCACGTGCAGATCGTGGGCGAGGGAAGCGAGGCCCTGGCTCCGCTGAACGGGCTCTACACCACCCCCGAGATCAAGGCGGCGCTTACCCAGGCGTTCGGGGCCAGGGAGAGCAACCCGTGGCTGCGTGGCTACATGAGCGTGGTGGGGGCGGTGAAGGTGGCGAAGACCGTGGGCAGCGTGCAGGCCACGCTCAGGAACTTCGTCTCGAACACCGGCTTCGCCATGGCGCAGGGCCTTTTGAACAAGGAGGCGGTTGGTGCGGTGCTGGGCGGGGCGGTGGGTGCCGAGACCGGGGGTGACACCGGCTCCATGGTCGCTGGAGCGCTGACGGGTGCCACCGTCGTCTCCGGCGCCCGCCGCCTGGTGGGGAAGAGCCCGCGGATCACCGACGCATTCCGGACCGTGGCCGCCGACCTGGCGGGTGCGGGGCCGAAGGCCGTGCCGTTCCAGCAGCGCTACCAGCGGTACCTGGAGCTCGGCGTGGTCTCGGCGGGAACGCAGCAGGGGGAGCTGCAGGCGGTGCTCCGGGACGCGAGCGAGCGCGGCTACGCCGCTCTCTACAGTCCCGTGCAGGGAGCCACCCAGCGGGGACTTCGGGCGGCATCGACCGTGTACCGGCTGGGCGACGACGTGTGGAAAATCTTCCACTTCGAGCAGGAGATGGCGCGCTACCGGCGGGCCATGCCCGACCTGGCCCAGCCGGAGCTGGAGAAGCGCGTGGCCGACGTGGTGCGCAGGACCCACACCTACTACGAGATGGTCCCCGGGGTGGTGCGCGGGCTCCGCCGTGCCCCGATGGTCGGGACCTTCGTGTCCTTCCCGGCCGAGGTGGTGCGGATCGGGAAGAACACGATGCAGCTGATCGCGGAGGAGATGAAGGACCCCGCCACCAGGGCCATCGCCATGCAGCGGGCCTTCGGCGTGCTCGCCGCGGCTTCGATTCCGGTGGCGGCCGGGGTGGCGAGCCGGAACCTGGCGGGTGTGACGCCCAAGCAGGAGGAGGCCATGCGCCACTTCCTGCCGCCCTGGGACGAGAACGCGCAGCTGATCCACCTGGGGAGGGACAACAAGGGGAGGCTCCGCTACGTCAACGTCGGTTTCACCAACCCGTGGTCCTACTGGACCGAGCCGGTGCTGGCGGTGCTGAGGGACGACGAGACCTGGGAGCAGAAGACGGAGGACGTGGGCAGGAGCATGCTGCAGCCGTTCGTGGGGGAGGACATCCTGACGGGGACGGTGCTGGACGTGGCGAGGAACAAGAACTCGGACACCGGCAAGGAGGTGTTCAACCCCCAGGCCCCCACCGGGAGGCGCCTCGGCCAGATCGGCGGGCACGTCTGGAAGGCGCTGGAGCCAGGCACCCTGACCAGTGCCAAGCGGATCTACAAGGCGGCCACGGGGCAGGAGAGCGCCAGCGGCAGGAGCTACAACCTGAACGACGAGCTGGTGTCGGTCTCCACCGGCCAGCGCCGGCAGATGCTGGACCCGCAGCAGTCGCTCGGGTTCCAGGTCTCGCGGTGGCAAGAGGACATGCAGCACGCCGAGAAAATCCTGAACAGCGCGCTGCGCGACCGTGGCCGCCTGGGCCCGGAGGACATTGTGAGTGCCTACGAGGACACGGAAGCCTCGCGGCAGGCGCTCTTTACCCGGATGCACCAGTCGGTGGTGGCGGCCCAGCTCCTGGGGATGAGCCGGGCACAGGTCTACCAGATGCTTCGCGGAGCGCAGGTGAACCAGCAGATGGCCAACGCTCTCCTGCTGGGGCGCTACCAGCCGTACCGGCCCAGCGGCGAGCTGGTGCAGAATGTTCAGAAGAGCTTCCAGCTTTCCGGCCGAGGCGGGGAGCTGCGTGAGCGGGTGGGGGCGGTGCGGCAAGCCTACATGGACCGCACGCGGAGGCTGCGGCTGACTCCCTGAAATCGCTCCAGAAACACAAAGAGCCCCGGCAGGGCACCCCGTGGGTACCTGCCGGGGCTCTCGTGCGTCCGGGAGTCAGCCGGACGGGCTAGAGGATCACCTCCTCTCAGAGGATGGGGGTGGTCGCGCCTTCGTCGGCTGCCGCGCTGTCGCTGTAGTGCTCCGGGCCGCCCGTGTGGGCCAGCTCGGTGTCGGTCAGGGCGTGCATCACGACCGGGTCCTTTGCGGGTTCCGTGACCAGCCCGAATCCCACGTACGTCACGTCGTGCCCGAGCATGCGCAGGTGGTCGCGGAACCGTACCGCCTGGTTGTCGGCGTCGTCCGCCCGCCCGTTGTCGTGAACGCCGTGGCCTTCCACGACGATTCGGTAGTGGCCCATCACTCCTCCTGGTTGCGGGGGTACAGCTTCAGGGTGCCATCCCAACACCCTGTCATTGGTAGCGCATTGAGGTTGATCGCGATAGAGCCGTCGTCCACCTCGAACGCCTTGCCCACCTTCACCCACACCGCCTTGCTGGTCTGCCTGCTGTCGAGCGGGTGCGGCTTCTTCAGGTAGCTCACGTCGAACTGTTTGCCGCTGTACTTTGCCACTGTGCCTCCTATCCGTGGTGCCGGTTGATGATGGGGATGGGAGTGCCGACCCCACTGTCCGCCGCGGCCGCGAACGGCTGCCAGGTGACGACCGCCAGACCGGATGTCCAGTGCGCGTGGTACTGTGCATGCTCCGGCCCCCCTACTCCGCCGCACCACGAGCACCACCATGCACCTCCCAGCTCGGCCGCGATCTCGTCGCTGCATGCCGCGCACAGGTAGCCGTGGCGGAAGCGGATGGCGAACTTGCCGTCGGTCGAGCGAACGTGCCGCACGGCCCCGATGGGTTGCTCCCGCTTCAGCTCCTTCAGGCAGCGGGTGCAGTCCCCCTCGAAGTACCCCTGTGCTCCGAGCTGCAGGGACCGGGGGTTGGCCAGCGGCACGCCCAGAGCCGGGCGCTCGCCGTAGATCGCGTCCCGGCGGCGCTCGGCCTTGGTGCGGGTGTCAGGTGGCCGGTGAGGCATCGACGTACCTCAGGTACTGACCCTTGAACGAGCAGCATGTGCCTCCGCAGTGAACCCTCCAGGTTTCGACAGGAGCGCTCAGGTCGTCCTCGTCGTCGGGTCCAGTAACGTCGAAGTCGTGACCGCCACACGCAGGGCAGGTGAAGTGGATGATGTCACCCTCGGGCGGAGCGAACGGTGCAGCTGCCAGTTCCTGCCGGATGATCTCGCGCCACGTATCCAGCAGCTCCTCCATCACGTCGGGCTCGATCTTGTCCCACTCCCACTTCAACCCCCTCCGGTCTGCGATGTCGTGGTGGAGGGTATCCACGATGCGGTCCTCCACTGTGTGGCGGGGATGAGACCCGACTCTGGCGGCGATCTCCCGCACCCTGCGCGCCTGCTCGGCTGCCGAATTCATGTTCATCCTCTTTCCGTTTTTTCGCATGTCGCTCGGCGCCAAGCCCTCGCCTTCGCTTGGAACAGCATAGCGCCAGTGGGTGATTCCCAGGATGCGTCGGTCACTGTGCTCATCGAAGGCGAGAGGGTACGACCAGTCCCCGGGGTCTCCGTTTCCGTAGTGCAGCATGTTCGTGAGCCATACGTGGCTCATGCACCCATAGCGGTTGCTGGCATTGATGTTGTTGGTGACCAGCAGGAGGGGCGAGGGGTACGGTGGACGCTGGTCTGCGAGTGCGATCCAGCCGGCACGCGGACGGGGCGGCGCGTTGCCATTCTCGGGGAAACTGAGCTGCCCGGTTCCTGTGTTCGCTCCCATGTTCACCATCCTTCCGTTTTGCGGAGCATGTCGCGCATACGCTCCTGTTCGGGGTAGGGAATGTCCTTTATGTTCTCGCATACCTGCTCGACCAGCCTGCGCACCATCGACCTGAACTTCACGGCGCGCTCCAGCTCCAGGAACGCCGAGCCCTCCTCCGCGAGGCGGTCGATGAAGTTGGGCCGTTCCGGTTCCCGCCTCGGCAGCTTGCCGTAGCCGTGGCGGAAGAGGATCACCGCCTGCTTCGTGGCGGCGTCCCACCCCACCCCGCCGTGCTCGCTCCCGAAATGGAGAGGAACGGCGAACCAGATGGTCGGCCGGATCTCCACGGTGTCGAACATCGGGGACGACAGCGAAGGCAGGTCGCCGCTGATCGCTATGCACGAGCCCTCATACGGTTTCGGCAGCCTGACCGCAGAGCTGTAGGGCAGCCACCACTAGTCGAAGAACTCGATCCCCTCCGGTGCATCGGGGTGGGTCTCGGCTTCCCGGCGCAGCTCTTCGAGTAGGCGCAGTGTGCGCTCATCCATTCGGTCCCTCCGAGACTTGATAGGGTTCGTCGTCCGGCCTGCGCTCGACCGGTCCAAAGGCCGCTCCTTCCAGGAGGCGCAGGGCCCAGGTCATCTGCCGGACGAAGGCGGTGTCGGTCAGCTGGCCCAGCAGGAAGGACTTCACGTACACCCGGTATTCAGCCGGGATACCGCCTGTCGCCAGGATGTAATGGCGGAGTGCGCGCACCGAGAGCCTGACCGCGCGCCTGCTCCACCGGACGTTGTCGGTACCGGGGGCGAGACCCGTGCCCCCCGGTACCTGTCGGCTGGCGGTGACTGCCGTGCTGACGATCCGGGCCAGCATGCGCTCGGCCCGGCCGGTCAGCGGTGGAGGCTGGAGCGAGTGCCGGAACATCTTGTAGTACTCAGCGCTGTGTCGCGTCTTCAGCTGATTGTCAGCCTCTCGCCACGCAGTATGCTCGGCCTCCCAGCTGATCCGTTCCATCAGCCGAGCACTTCCACCGTTTCGTGGGGAAGGACGTTCCACCCCGCGTTCTCGAACGCCTTCACCTCGTTGCGACCGCAGCAGAAGTTGAACTTGTCGCCTTGCTGCAGCAAAAAGAGCTTGGACCCGACAGGGGTGGCTGGGTCCATTGCCATTACCATCAGCGCCGTCAGTGCTTCATCGCGTGTCATTGTCCTCCGCCGGCTTCTCCCGAAGGGACCCGATGGGCCACACGGGCGCTCATCTTCGCCTTCAGATTGTCGATGGCCTGTTGCATTTGGCCGATGTACCCACCGTCCCCTGGCGGTGATTCCGGGGGAATCTGGAAGCGCACCTGGCCGATGTACCTGAAGTTGCTCACCCCCTTCGGCACCCGGTGCCTGTCCAGCGGATCGGGCTCCACGTAGGGCTCGTCCAGCTCGGCCGCGATGTAGCGCCGGGTCTCTTCGGCGGTGGGGAAGGGCCGGGATCGCACGCCACCGCTCGGGTGGGTGGGATCGTTCTCCGGCGTGAGGGCCGCACCGCCGAGGAAGGCCAGGTCGCCTTCCACTTCGGGGTCGGCATCCATCATGTCACGCCAAAAGCGGTCCTCTCGATCCGCTTCGACCATTTCCGGATCTGCAAAACCTTCGTCTTGCATGCTCATCGGTTCCTCCTGGTTGTTTCAGTACAGCTGCTTGATGGTTCCGTCGTGACCAATTAGCCACTTGTGAGGGGCACGCATCTGGTATTCCATGCGTGCGCGGGCCACCCACGACCCCACCCTTATCACCCGCTCCAGCTCCAGCCGCAACGCGACGGTCTCTGGAGTGAGCGGCACATGCCGGGCGCGCTGGGCCAGCACCTCCATCGCCATGTTATCCGACGACTCACGCCAGCCCAGGCGGAAGCGCTCTCGGGCGAGGGCGGCAGCCAGGGTCTTGCCCACGCGGTTGGTGGGCAGGTGGATGGTTTGCATGCTCACACCTTGCGGTACTCGGTGGTGTACTCGGGGATGCCGCGGACCATCTCGCACTGATAGTCCTCGAAGTAGAGCGGCGCCTCGGCAGAGAGCGCCTGGAACAGGTGGTGCGCGAGGCGCCGCACCTCGTCCTCCGCATGGCGACTGGAGCGCTGCTCGATCACCCACCGCCATGCCCGCAGGTTCGCCGTGTAGCCGACACGGGTCTCCAGCGCATGCGGCAGGATGTTACGGGCCTGGCCGCGGGCCCACTTCCGGAGCGCCTTCCTGTCGGTGATCCCCTCCGGGTTGCGGGCCGTCAGCCACTCTACTTCCAGCGCGTAGCGCCGCAGGGCCTCACGAGCGGACCGGACGTGACCTTCGATGAAGTTGCCCTCGTCCCAGTCCTCGCGAGCGAGATGAAGCCGGGCGTAGTACGGCGAGAGTACGATGGCGGCCCCGCTCTCCTCGGTGTAGCGGGTCGAGCGCTGGCTGATCGCAAGCGGCCGGTGCCGGTTCACCTCCAGCGAGCAGGCTCTGGTGATGCCGGTCACGTAGACGGGGATCACCAGGTGCTCCAGCACGGAGCCGTGGCGCTGGGCGATCACCTCCCGCTGGTTCTCCGCGCAGGGCCGCCCCTGCGCGCCGTAGGAATCGTAGCACCCCTTGGCGAAGAAGGCGCCCAGGGCCTCGTAGTCCCCGCCCCTGTGCTTCTTCCAGTCGTCGGGGATCTGCAGGGCGAGGTCCGGATGGGGGCGGAACTTGAGCTCGCCCATCACGGTGACGGTGGGCTCGGTGATAATGTGCATCAGAACGCTACCTCGGTTGGTGGTGATAGAGAGCGTAACCCCACTCAGAGCGCCCGTGCCACCGTCGCCTAATGCACACGCGCAGAACTCGCACGAGCTGACCATTGGCGCGCAGCGCGCGAGCCTCCCTGTCGGCGTCGGACCGATCTCCGCGCAGTACCTTGTGGAGGTAGTAGGGTCGGCCACCGAAGATTTTGGATCTGGCTCGGTGCATCAGAACGGCCTCTCTGCGGTGGAGGGCGGAAAGACGTGGGGGTACACCCACCGGATCAGCTCCATCTCGGCGAATCTGTCGCGGTTGGTGTTGTCCAGGATGAATTCGAAGTCCAGGGAGTCGTAGTGGCTCTCCGAGCTGTGCTGGTTGCCGGGGTCGTCGGGGGTGGTGCCGCCCAGCAGATGTACCAGCAGGCCGCCGTTCTGCTTCACGTAGGCGGCCTCGTTGGGGAAGCGAACGTCGGTGAAGACGAACCGGCTGAAGCCGAAGGTGGCGTAGTAGCGGATGAAGGCGTCGGCGTGGTTCACCCACCAGTCCTCCCCGAACACGTCGCGCCCTTCCTCCGTACCCTTGCGCTGCAGGTAGCGCCTGACCTTCGGGCTCTTTGGTTCGTTGCCCAGCACCTGGTCGAACGGCCAGCCCTTGGCCACCGCCTCCAGCTTGAACGGCAGCGCCAGGGTGACGGGCAGGAAGCCGTAGTGGACCCTCAGCACCGCGGCCATGTGGTTCTTGCCGCTCCCCGGATAGCCGGAGAGTCCCACGATCAGCGCCTTCATTCTTCCTCCTCGTCCATGTTGTCGTCGGTGTCGCAGCCACAGATCTCTGGCGCCGCTGTCCATGGCGGGTCGTCGTAGTCGTCACATCCGTCGTTGTAGTTGCAGGTGTAGTCGCTCGGGTAGTATCCGCTTACCATCACGGGTCCGGTGGTGAACGATTCCACCTGCAGGCTGAGTAGCTTCATCACAGCTCCAGTGCGGCAGCCCGCCGCTCTTCCGATTCGGTAAGAGGCGCCTCGCCCCATGCGCGGCGCACGAACGACTGGGCCCGACGCAGGGCCTCGCCCGGTGATTCCTCGGGTTCCACGATCACCTCCAGCTCGATGTGCTCCATCACGAACGGGGCGAGCTGGCGGTTGCGGCGGTAGGTGACGGACGCGACCCTCATTTCCCCTCCAGCCGCTGTAGGCGCTCGATGTCCGCCACGATCAGGGCAGCCGCGATCACCAGTTTGCGAATCTTCTGGTCCGGGTATTTCCGGCAGGCGTGGTGGTAGGCGTCCCATACCCACGCCGGCGTTTCTTCCGCCAGTGCGTAATGGTTGAGTGGGGCGCTCCCTTCCACGGTGGCATCGAACGTAAGCAGGGCGGCGAGCATCGACAGGGAGCCGTCGGTATACTGGTCGTCGTGTGCGGCATCGTACCCCTTTTCCGTGATCTGCCGGCCGCGCTCGCGAACCACCAGGCTTAGAGCTTCTGCGTGTTTGCGTGCTGCTGTGGCGATCTCGCTCATGCGTGCCTCCGTGAATATTTCAGAGCCGCCACGCGGTCGCGGTGACGGTGGGGGATGGGCGCCTGGATCTGCCGCGGCGTCTTCGCGCCGTCGTCACCGGGGTCGTCCCAGATGCGGCCCTCGGTGATGTAGCGAATCGCTCGCTTCATCCGCTTCTTCAGCCAACCGTGCAGCTTCATTCCACCGGGGCCGAGGATCAGCTCGAAGTCCTCCAGCGTGAGCGCATCGATCATCGCGCTGGTTACCGCATCGGGGCGATGGGCGGTGGGGGCATGGGGGGTGGAAGACACCCGCTTAGCAACCACCCGCTTCCCCAGCTCCGTCAGTTTCCACTTCACCTGCCGGGCTCCGCTGTAGCCTCCGAACTTCTCCCCGCTGTCCTCGATCAGGCCGCGAAGACGGAGCGGCTTCAGCCGGGGCGACACGGTCTGTGGCTTCAGACCCGTGTGTCTGGCCAACTCGTCCCAGGCCAGGCAGCCATGCAGGTGCAGCGCCCACAGAACCAGTCCCTCCGCCCGCGTCACCGCGGGCAGCTCATCCTCCTGCGGCAGGGCCCCGCCGAACAGGTCCGTCACTTCGCACTCTCCTTCCTGGTGGGGCCTGGCCGGTCGGGTCCACCGAACAGGTCGATGACGTTGCCGCTCATCTCGGGCGGCGGCTTCGATCCTTCGCACCTCGGGTCCTTACAGCGGAACAACACGGGTGGCTGCTTACCCGTCAGGAGCTTGTCGGCCGCCTCGCTCAAGTTGTCCCAGGTGGGGCCGCCGCAGACGTGGCACCGCTGGGGGATGGGCCTGGGGTTTCGCATCCCTACCAGGGGGGAGACAGGTGGATGGGATGGGCCACGTCTTTGCCGCACAGACCGCAGGTGAGCTTGAGGATTCGCCAGTCGATACTCACGGCTTGCGGTGCGTGGGCTGGTGGTCCAACGCGCAACGCATCTCCGTGGGGCGGGCATCTCTGGCCCGAGTCAAGCTGTAGCACGGGGCAGCTCTCCTTTCTTGAACCGGCGAATCAGGTTGCGCCACCCCAGCAGGACTGCCAAGGCGGCCTCGTCCGCCACGCGTTTGTCTCCACCCTGCTCCACGAAGCGCGACCAGTCCTTCCTGGCTTGCGCCTCCAGGGGGCCTAGATCGTCCCAGGACGCGTGTCCGAACCCGGGGGGTACCTCCGACAGCACCACCTTGGCCACGCGGTCCTGGAGACGATCTACGTAGGCCCGTCGCTCCTCCGGCGTGTTCATGTATCCGGTGTCACCCGCGAGGGGTGGTCCACCTGTGGTTCGGTAGCGCATCCCCTCAGCACCTGCATCAGGCAGGTGGTCCACCACCGCAGGTGCCGCTCGTTGTTGATGGTCCCGACCAGCAACTCCCTCTCTCCGAGTTTGTGGAAGGTGATCCGCAACTCACCGTCTCCGCGAACAGCGCGAATGATGAGCTGCATCCGCTCCAATGCGTGCGATGATTTCACCGGTTCTCCTCCGCGCAGTCCCGCTCGCAGCACTCGCGGGAACAGTAGTCGCTCCATCCCGGACGCCAGTCGAACCACGGGATGCCCGCCCAGTACCCCCGTCCGCACACGATGCAGAACTGAACCGGTACCCAGGTGAGGTACCGGCCCCAGTAGTAGCGCCAGCCGGCGACGAAGAAGGTCATTCCCCGTCATCCTCGTCCAGCTCATCCTCCTGCGACTCGACCGCGTCAATCATGACCAGGTGGTCCACCACGTCCTGCCAGTTCTCCGACGTGGCGCGGAGCAGCGCGCGCTCCTTCTCCTCGCGCCGCTCGCGAGCCCGGTAGCGCTCCACGTCGCGGTACTGCAGCACCTGCTCCTCGATCAGCGCCAGCATCACCTCCGGCTCCAGCGCGTCCAGCTCGTAGGAGTCCTTCCCGTGTTCGGCATAGTACGCCGCGTATCGGGAGTCGGTGGTCTTGGCCGGGTTGGGCGGCGGGTTGTACCGGTCGATCTGGTCCATGTTGAGCGCCATCCGCACCACCTCCACCTCCTGGCCCACGAACAGCTCCAGGCGGGCGGTGATGTCGCGCGTGATGTCGAGCCCGGTGGGATCGTGGTCGCCCATGTAGAGAACCACCGGCTCGCGGCCCTTGCGGACGTAGCCCTTGATCCGCTGGCCCGCCTGCCACATGGCGGTCTGGCTGGGGCTGCCGCGGCAGACGAAGTGCGGCACGTCGAGACGGGGGCACACCGCCGCCAGCAGGCCCTCGACCGCGTCCTTCTCCGCCCACACCTCCACCGCGCGCGGCTGGTCCGCCCACTTGTCGGTCCGGTACTGGTCGGCCACGATGTCGATGATGCTCTCCGGGCTGCTCCAGTGATTGGGAACCTCCACGTCGCGGAGCGTGTCGCGCAGGTAGTCCCAGTCGATCACCCCGGCGAGGCGCGCGTCGTTCAGGATGGAGAGCAGGCGCTTGTAGTTCTTCTGCGTGTTCTTCGTGGTGGGTGGCAGTCCGTGCTTCAGGTTGTACGCCGGGTCGATCCAGCTCTCCGGCAGCAGGTCCATCGCGATGAACCGGTAGTAGATCGACCGACCGGTCACCTCCACGCCGATGCTCACGTAGTGCTGCAAGAGCCGGATGGCGTGTGCGATGATCGCCGTGTGTTCAGCGTTGAACTTCTTCGGGATGTAGCAGATCCGGGGCATGTACCGGAATCTCCGTGGTTGGGGGAGTAGGCCTGCCGCCCTACCGGCGGCTTACCCTGACGATCCGGCCGCGGCCGATTCCCGTCGCCTGGCTGGTGGCGAGCGCCCGGCGCGAGAGGAAGTCCCGCGCCTGTGGATGCTCGATCATCACATGGTTGCCGTACTGCACCTTCAGGTCGGTGAGGAAGTCCCGCAGCGCCTCGACGGGATCGTTTGTCTCCACCCGCTTGCTGACCTGCACGGTGATCGTGGCCGAGACCAGCACGTCCTGCTTCACGATGCCTCCTTTCGTTCGTCACGCCAGCTCCGGTCCGTCCAGGTGTCCTCGCGCCCATCGCGGTGCTCCGCGATCCAGTCGACCATGTACTGGCGGAAGTGACTGTACCAGGCCCGGATCTCCAGTGCGGTCGGTGGGCTGCTGTGCTCCAATCCATTGCGCCGCTTCCAGTTATTGACGTACTCGACCACCTCGCCCGAAGCGATCACGCGTGGCAGATACAGCCAGGATGGCTCCAACACTGGAGCGTACTTGTCTGCGATGCAGAGCGCGGACGGGCGCGCCCCCCACTTCTTAGCGAGGTAGCGCGAGTGGAACAACACGAAGTCACCCCAGGGCCAGATAGGGTTTCCGGTATCGCCTTCCAGCGGCCTGGGGTCGAAGAGCACGTGCATGATCCTGGCGCCGAGCTGAGGGTGCTCCTCTCCCTCCGCACCATCCATGTTCGGCTTGCCCAGGTAGCCGATGTCGTGAACGAAGAACGCCACCCACAGGCGCGGGTCGAGCAGGCTGGTGGTGACGTAGCGGTCCTGCACCTTGCGGAAGCCGTGGAGCTTGTGCCACCCCAATGCTACGAACAGTGGATGGAGGAAAAAACAGTGAGCCCCGAAGAGAACTGACTTAGTCCCGATCCGCATGCTCCCTCCCTCGAAGATAGTTGGTCCACTCCTCTTCCGAGGGAAGAACGGCCGGCATGTCACCTGTCTCGGCCGCCTTCCGCATGATGTCTTCGAGGCTGGGCGGAGGCTTCTCGCCGGCTACGTCGTCACTCATGTTCGTTCCTTTCGCTAGTGGTGAAGGGAGTCAGCCGGTACCCGTCAGCTCACCGGGGGCTTCGCGGGTGCTCGACACCTGATAGATGAAGCCGCTCGGGGCTTCGATCTGGAAGATGAGGGTGGGACCCTCGCCGCCCGTTCGCCGCTTGGGGACCTTCACGTACACGTGCTCGTCGTCTACCTTGCCGTCCTCCGCCTCCGGCTTGCACGGCTTCGGATGGCCGCTCACGAGCATGCAGCGTGGTGTTCCCCAGGGTGTGCGCAGCAACGGATTGTGCCGCCATCCCGGCTCCACCAGCACCCAGCGCCGGAACGGCGAAAGAATGATGTCCAGCTCGTGCGCCACATCCCCGCTGATCTGGTAACCCATCACGGCCTGGTAGACCTTGACGTTGATCGGGGGCTTCTTGGGCTGGTAGATGAGGATCAGGATGACGCCGTGCTCCTTGGCCCAGTTGCGCAGCAGGCGCGTGGCTGCACGAACGGCCAGCGCCGGCTCCACCCCCGGCCCGTAGTTCAGCCGGTGCATGTGGTCGATCACCACCACTGCCGGACGCGGCAGACCAGTCACCGGATCGACGCCCACCCGCTTCAGCCACTGGGTGGCATCCGCGATGATCTCCTCGGGACTGATGTCGTTGTTGGGGTTGAGCTCCCACGGCATCGTCTCCAGGTCCGCCAGCGCGAAGTCGTATGCTTCCTTCTCCTCCGCCGTGGCCAGGTGCCACAGGTCGCGCTCCGCGTAGCGCTGGTCCACGCGGGCGTGCGCCGAGGCCACGCGCGAGAAGAAGCGCTCGGCCGACTCCGTGGGGTACCACCGGCAGGGGATGCCCGTGATAGCCCAGTGCCGCACAAGCGCGGATGTAAACAAAGTCTTCCCAGAATTCATGTACCCGGCGATACCGACCGTATCGCCGGGAATCAGCAGCCCCACGTGCTCGTTCAGCTTGGCGAAGGGGAAGCTGACTCGGGTGCTGGGGTCGAAGGGTGCGTGCATCCGCGTCCGCTCGCCGGCCACGATCTGCTGGCGGGTGAGCACCTTCCGGTCATGGCCAGGTAGCGCGATCTCCCCCAGCCTAAGCTGTGCGGCCTCCAGGATCTTGGGGGCCGGCCACTTGGCCCCCTCCACCGAGTCGATGATCTTTGTCGCCACCTGAAGCAGCGCCCGCTTGGCGTAGCGGTCCTTCACCACGGAGATGTGGTAGGCGACGTTGGCCGCTGTGGGCACAGCGTCCAGCAGCGCAGCCAGGAAGCCGACGCCACCCACCGCGTCGAAATCCCCTGACTCTCTCAGCTGGGCCGAGACCGTGATCTCGTCCAGCGCCTCGCCGCGCTCGACCATCAGCTTCAGGTTCTTGAAGAGCAGGCGGTGCGGGCTAACGTAGAACTCCTCGGGCTGCAGCCCGGCCGCGGCGGTGAGCGCCGCGTCGTGGTCGATCAGCATACCGCCCAGCACGGCCATTTCGGCTTCGGGTGAACAGGGAGGGGCCTTGTCGATCACGGCACCTCCCTGTTCGGCTGCTGCGGTTCGATCCTTCGCATGGCACCTGTTGTCAGGTCTGCTTCAACTCCCGACCCGTCCCGGTTGAGCAGGCGAACTACGTTAGGGGACAGCGTTGGATCTACGCGAATCTGCGTGCCCCCCAGAACTGAAACAGGAATCGAGCTTGGGTGCATGTTCTGTAAGGTCCCCTCCGTCTCGCACAGTGCCGCTGGTCGCAGGCGGACCTCCTTGCGTTCTTGGTAGAGATATGCGCCCGGCTTGCGGTCGCCGTCCACGAGGGTCACGTACCCCGCGATCCAGAGTATCCAACCCTCGGACTCGGCTGCACTCACCGCATCCGCCAGCTCCGGCTTGGTATCCGCCTCGATCGAGAGCGATTCGTACCGCCCCGGCTCGCACCCTGGATGGGTGGTATTCGGATTGACAGTTCGCTCGACCATCTCAAACCACCTCCTCGTTCTCGTTCCACGCGGCCACCTCGTCGGCGGGCGTGGGCCTACCACCGTTGGCAGCAACGCCTGCGGCCACGGCGTAGTCGGAAAGGAAGTGGAGTGCGGGTCCGAAGAAGGTGCTCGCCATCTTCACGTACTGGGGCTGGATGCCGGTGGCTTCGATCAGCGTGGCGTACGCCTGGACCCCCGTTAGCATGTCCACGCCCGCGTGCCCTTCGGTCCGCCTCTTCTTCCACTGCTCCTCGGCCAGCTTGCGGTTGTTGCCCGGCCGCGCAGGGTACCGTTCCCACGCCTGCTCGAACAGCTCCAACTCGAAGTCGATGGAGGGCTCCATCTTGCTGGCGGGTCGCTTGCGCTTGGCCGGGGCTGGAGCTGAGGCTTCCGCCGAAGCCGGCAGGGCCGAGAGGCGGTACACGCTGCTGCCGCGGTTGGGACCGCCCTTGCGGCTGCGGCCCAGGAGGTGGAGCAGGATCAGCCTGCGAAGCGAAGCCTTCACCATGGTGCGGCTCACGCCCGACAGCTTCTCCAATTCGCTGGTTGAGGGGAACGCCCGGCCGCGGTCGTCGGAGAGGCGGATCAGGACGGTGTAGATCGTCCAGGCGTACACGCCGAGGCGTACCACCCATCCATCGTCCACCAGCCTGTTCTCCAGCCAGAACCAGTCGCGTCCCCGTGCGTCCTGCAGGGTCTTGGCGATCATGGTGTCAGGCGAGGGCGGAGGGGACCTGCTGCTGCTGCTCCACGAAAGGATTGAGGGGCACGGCACTCACGTAGCCGAGGCGCACGAGCTCATCGGCCGCCGTCTCCAGCTCGTTCAGGCTGGGGCTGAACCGCTGTGCGTCGATGACACGGCGCGTGCCGGCAGGCTGGCTGTGAAGCCACGTCAGGAGGCCCTTGCCGGCCCAGCTGAGCCGCGTGTCCTGCAGGTAGGTGATGTCGACTACGTCTTCGCTGGCGGCCATGTTGCGTTCTCCGGGGTGGGAGGTAAGGGGACACTAAGGAAAGTTGAGCCGAGCAAACGCGCCGAAGTGCTCTACTGCAGCGCGGTCATACGCTCGGGCTGCTTCTTCGGGCGTGACGAAAGACCCGAGGCGAATCTGATTGCCGTTGACGCGAATGCCCGCGCGCCACTTCCGACGGTGGTGCTCAACGCCCTTGAAGGGAGAACGAGTGGACCACCCCCTGCGGTTGCGAACACTTTCTTGAGGAGTGGCGTGGCGCAGGTTGCACCGTCGGTTGTCCAGACCATTGCCGTTGGCGTGGTCAACAAACCGGAACGGTCTGTCTCCTGCAATCAGGCGGTGTAGCCACACTATGTTTGTGTCACGACCCGCCACAACGTAGACCATACCGCGACTTCCGCGGCGAGCCCGCCAGGAGTAGCTGGTCGCAAGCTCCAGGTCCGCCTCGTCAATCAGAACGGTCTCACCGCTGGGCAAACAAAACTCGGCCATCTTTTCCCTCATGGGCGCGAGAATCCCCCGTGGGATGCTCTGAGCGGGGTCGCGTCCCCCATCACCAGGGGCCACGCTCGGAGCATCCCACCGGGGGACGGCTCTCACGGTGAATTCAGCGGGGCGCGACTCCCGTCACCCGCTGTCTCGCGGGTGAGTCGAGAAGGTAGCGGCGGGTGACGGAAGCGCGCAACACCCCCCCCTAGCAGGTGCAGGTGCGGTTGGGCTCCAGGGTGTCCGGCACCGTGCAGCCCGGCCCGGTCGGGCAGATGGGCGGGTCGGTGGCCAGCGCGCCGTAGTTGCAGCAGCGCTCGTTGCGGTTGGTGTGCTGACCGCTCGCGAACGCCTCCACCGTACCGGCGCAGGCGGTGTCCGCACCCTGGCTGGCCGCGTGGTGACAGCTGTAGCGGTCGCCCGTGTCGCAGCCCTCGCGCAGGTTGGCCGCGGCGCTGGTCTCGAACGACTGCACGGCGAGACAGTCCAGGTCCAGCTTCAGCTTCCTCATCGTCCGATCTCCTTCACGTTGTGATGGGGTACAGCAAGGTGAAGAGCGTTCGCGTTCTCATGCGTCACCTGCCTTCCTGGCCCGGCGCTCTGCCAGCCTGCGCATCTGGCGGCTCTTGCCGGGCACGGTCGGCCGCGTGAACTGGTGGGCGAGGCGGGCTGCGTGGTCGAGCCGCCACGGCAGCACGCCGTTGGGGTCCAGCTTCCCGTTGGGGGCGACACGACCGTTGTGTGCTCGCCTGACCTTGCTCCGCTCCTTCGCCTCCCGGCGAGCCTTCGCTCCACTCCGCGCCTGGAACGCGTGATCCTCTCTGGTTGCGAGCTTCATTTCCAGTCTCCTTCCCAGTTGAAGAAACCGACCTCGAACTCCGGCCTGCCGGCCGGGATCGGCAGGTTGGGGAACACCGCGCACGCCTTGTAGACCAGCGTGTCGTACTTCACCGGCCAGCGCGCCACCGCCCAGTCCGGCACGAACAGGCTGGGGTGAAGGTAGAGCGAGCGCTTCAGGTGCTGCCACCAGCTGGCGGGCACATCGACTTCGAGCACGCCCTCGCTGGTGATGCAAGCCACCTGACGCACCAGCTCCACCACGAACCGCGCGTGATCCTCGGCCCTCCATGTGCGGAGCTGTACGTTCTGCTCGGGGATCTGGTAGCGCGCCACGTACTGGCGCACCACGAACCGCATCGTCGTCATGTCGATGTAGGGGTCCTCCGGACCAGGCTCGAACGGGGGCAGAGGGGGCAGCGATTGAGCCATCATTCCCTCACCGGGTAGCGCTCTCCACAGAAGGGGCAGAACGAGGCGATGGCGCTCATCTTCTTGCTCACCAGCTTGTTGCCACCGCCTTTCGCCTTGGGCACCTGGTAGGTGACATGCACCGGCAGGGCAGGACGCTCCCCACCGGTCAGCAGGAACACGTACCCACCGACTACCGCTCCGACTCCAGTTGCTTCGGGATGCTTCTTCTTCACCTGCTCTTCGACCGCCTCCTCGAACTTGCGCTTGCAGTCACAGGGCGGTACGGCAACTACGGCTTCCATCATCGCTGCAACCCCATCTCGCCGCGGGCGAAGCCGATCACCGCCTCGTTGGCCCGGCACAGCTTGTCGAAGTAGGCCACCACCCCCAGCGCCGTCTCCAGCTCGCCCTGGATCTCCGCCAGCTCCTTCTGCTTCTGCTTCAGTAGCAGCATGTCCTTCTCGGCGTCGTCCAGAATGCGGCCGTACTGCGGGTGGGCGTACGCGAACACCTCCAGCCGCGCCTCGGAGGGGGCCTTGCCGTCCCCGGTCTCCCGCGCCCGCGCCCGTTCGTCTTCGATCAGCTGGGCCCAGCGCTTCTTGCGCTGCTGGTTGTAGATGCTGCTGTCGAACCCCTCGTAGCGAGCGCGCAGCTGCACCATCTCCGCCTCCTTTGCGGCGATCCGCGACCGGATTTTGCCGGCCGTCTCCTGTGCGCCGCGGTACTTCTCCAGGCCGTCGATCAGGTCCACCCCCGTCACCACTCCCATGCGGGCGAGCGTCGTGTCCGCCTGCTCGCCGCGCTCGTGCGCCTTGGACATCACCATCAGGTCAGCTCCGTGATCTGGGAAGAATGCCTCTGGAGAATCTGTTCCTCAGTCAGCGGGTTTATTACCGGAAGCTCCGGCAAACTCACCTGCGTCCAGGTTCCCTCGAACTTCGTGTGACCGTCGTGAGGTTCGTCCAGCGACGGGGTGGCCCGCCACCGGATCGACCCCTCGAAGAGATGGATACCCGGCTCCTCCGGATAGTCCAGCCCCTCCACGCTCTCGCCCAGCCTGCCCACCCCATCGATCTCGTCGCTCGCCCAGTCGTGGATGGACAGCATGCCCGGCCCCCGGTCCTGCTGGTCTCCCTGCCAATCGAGCACGTAGGCCCTGGGCGTCCCGTACTCCTCCCACACTAGCACCAGCATGCGCAGTGTTGTGGCCATTTGGATCACCCTCCTCAGAACGCGTAGCCGCCGGAGCGGTGGTCCTCCAGCGCGAACCGCAGCTCGTCGCTGACGGCCTTTCTCTGCACGAGTGCGCGGAAGCGCCACAGGAAGGTGGCGTTGTCGGGGAACAGGGGTCGCCAGATCAGCGGTACGTCACCCCCACACCAGAGGTCGTTGGTGATGATCCGGCGCCCGCTGAAGAACTGGATCTCCCAGCGTGCACCCGCGAATCCCAGGAAGGACGGCTGCCCACCGTACGCCTTGCGCTCCTGCACATACGGCCGTGAGGCGTCGAAGGCGTACTGCCTGCCGCCCTCCACCACGAAGCCGAGATCGTTCCGGCGTGCGAGCTTGTCGTGCCAGAGCTGGCAACTGAAGCAGAAGCGTACGGTGGCCGGATCGCGGTTCTCGTATCCTGAGTACGTCATGTGCTGGATCACGCCGCATTTCTCGCAGGCCACCCACGGGTACTTCCCCAGCCGCGAATCGGGCTCGGCGTGTGGGTGCGCCCGCGTACCCACACCGCAGTTGCAGGCTCCGTCCCACTTCCGGCCATCTCCCCACTTCTGGCACAAGCACCACATGGCGTGGCCTGGCGTGAGGATGAGACCGCCCGGTGCATTCAGCGTCCCGTCCATTCGATCTCTCCCCTCACGTTGCTCCTCACTGCCACCATGTTCCCGTTCGTGCGGATCACGGCGTACACGCTGGTGCGCACGGGATGGTAGCTCGGGGGACAGCCGATCCCCGACCACACCTTGCCGCCCGGCCAGCGCACCACCAGGAACTGTTTGTTGCGAGCGAGCACACGGCCCGTGCTCGGCACGACACCGGCACGGTGCGCGAACTCCTGGCCGTTCTCGGTGCGGATCTCGAAGGTGGTCATCAGTCGTGCAGGTCGTCGGGGTGAATCCTGAAGGCAGCCACAGCCGCCTCTCGCAGGCCGGACCGCACTTCGTCCAGGGTGGCCTGCAGCGAGGCGATGCGAGCCTGGTCCTCGGACAGGCCGCTCTCACGCATGGCCTCGGCGGCACAGTACGTTTCCGTGCGTACGTAGGAGAGATCCCCGAAGCCACTCAGGCTGTACCCGATCAGCTGCGCGAACTGCTCGCGGTCCTCCACGGAGAAATCCATGCGAGCCAGCTTGTTCATGTCGAGCGCCCCCGTGTCCAGCAGGGCGCGCACGATGGCGTTCTCCTTGAAGCGGACCACGCCGTCCGGGTAAACTACCAGGGGTTGAAGCGGGTGCCGCGGAGCCTGTTCCATTACCACCTCCAGAATCGACGTGTGAGCCACGAGAGCGCCCCCACCCCTCCGTGGGTGGGGGCAGGCGTCCTCTCGCGTGTTCTGCGCTACGCTAGGCCCTTCCCCGCCGGTACCTAAAAGGGCAGGTCCGAATCGATGTCGTCCTCCTCCTGCCCGCCCTGCGGCGCCGAGCCGCCCGCCAGCTGCGGGTTGCGCTTCGCCCACTCCTCGCTGCCGAAGGGCGGTTCGTAACCAGGCCGGTCCTTGACCCGCACGAACTCGGGAGTGGCCTTCAGCTTCGTCGCGCCCTTCCGGGCGGGGGTGATGGTCTTGATGTTGGCGAAGGTCTTGCCGCCCTTGTTCTGGCGGTGGACCACCACGACCTGCGCGTTGCGGCCGAGCATGGCGTCCAGGTCGAACCCCTTCTCGCGCACGTCGTCGGGGATGGTCTTTCCGGTCCAGTTCTCCAGGAAGTCCAGCAGGTTGCTGCGCTTGCTGCCGCCGCCGAGGGTGTTGTTGTAGCGGGAGCGGATGTAGAAGGGCTGGCCGTTGGCCTGGGTCAGCGGCTTGTCGTTCTCATCCACCACCGCGACCTGGAAGCCGAAGGCCACCATCGGCTTCTCCTCGTCGTTGCCGGCCTTGTCCTTGAAGCCGGTCTTCGTGATCCCCAGGTCGATCACGTCGACGCAGACCGCGTCCCACATCCCCTCCGGGCAGTTCTCGAAGTCCCCGCCCGCGTTGGGATTGCTGCGTGCCATCACCATCGGTGTGCTCCTCGCGTTTATGGTTGCGCCTGTCCGGCGCCGGGTTGCCCCTGTGGGGGGCCAGTGCTACGCGTCGTTGTTGTCGGGCCCTTCCCGCCTTGCCTTCGCTGCCAGCTCTGCCGGAATCCACAGGACGACACCGACGTTGCGGGCGTTGCCGTGTCCCACCTCGTTCGCCGTCAGGGTTTCTTCTCCCTCCGACTCGAAGGTGATCCGGGTGACGCCCCGCTTGTTGGTGGAGATGTTCGTCATGGCCACAGAGAGGAGCTGGGCCTTCACGTTCCTCTCCCCCACCCGCTGCAGCAGCTCGATGATGCCCATCAGAAGTTGCCCCGCCCCGGCTCGGGGTGCTCGGGTCCCTCGTACTCGCGCTCGCCGTCTTCCAGGCCGCAGCGCTCCGTGAGCCACGGCAGCAGATGCTCGACCAGCGCATCCACGTGGTGCGGCAGCAGGCCCTTGCGGGACCCCTTGCCATCTCCGACCACGTACTTCGATCCCGCGTAGGAAAAGTCCTGCAGATGAGCGCGCAGATCCTCTTGCAGGGTACTCATTCGTCTTCGTCTCCGTTCTCGTCTTCGGGGCACTCCTCGTCGTCCTCGTCCTCCCAGCCGTCCCACTCCCGGCCATCTTCGTCCCAGTCCTCGTCGTCCTCCTCTTCGTACTGGCTGGGATCGGGGACGTATGTGCCGGCGACGGTGGCACGCAGCCTGTCGGCGCACCTGCTCAGCACCGTGCCTTCGGTGTGCAGGTTCTCCGACTCCCCTGCCTGTGCCTCGGCATCCCATTCGTCAGCCAACAGCTGCAACCTGGGGAACAGGTCTTGTAGTCCCAACACCTTGCCCATCACTCCTCCACCTGTAGAAGGGGAATGCCGCGGGCCTTCACCCGCCGCACCATGTCCGCCGTTCCCTACCTGTCTACCACCAACCATCGCCCCGCCCCTTCTGCCCGCCTGGCGTTACCGTGTGCGATCCTGTCAGCGTAGTTTTCCGTGGGTGTGGCCCAACGCAGATTCTCCAGACGATTGTCAGAGGGGTTGCCGTTGTTGTGGGCGCCCTGAAGTCCGGCCGGACGCGGGTTCACGAACGCAGTGAGTACCAAGCCGTGCACTGCGAACCGCGTATTCCGTCCCGCAACGAAAAGAGTGACATGTTTGTACCCTTCCGCGTCTGTCCAAGGAGACAGGATCAAACCCACATTTCCCGGAACGAGGCTCATGATCCGCCCCTTGTCTGATGCTGCATACCGCGACCCGGGAATAGCCCGCCAGCGCTCGTTCGGTGTATCGAACTCATGCGGGCCAACCGAGCTGACCTCCGAACGAGTCCACCCGAAGGTGCTGGCGGCTCGCTTGATCGCGATTGGCGTTCGACCTACGGCCAGGGCAATGGCGTGTCGCGTGTAGCCTGCGTCGTACATTCGCGCTGCTGTTGCCAGGTCTTTGGTCGACCACGGCGGTGGACGCCGCAGCGAGCGTACTGGCCGATGAATGTGCCGTGCCTGCCGAAGATTGGAGACCGAGCCCTCCGATCTGCCCAAAGCAAGCGCAATCTCTTCGTCAGTCTCGCCGTCGCGGTACCTGCGCTCCACCTCCTCCACCTCCGCCTCGGTCCACGACTTCTTCATGATTCTGCGATGTTCCCCTGGTTTGGCTGCGCGCCTGTTGCTGCCCTCCCCACCTCCACTTGTTAAGGTACAGTAGAAATCGTCCTCCACGCAAGCCTACTCCTCTACCACCAGCAGAGGGATGCCCCGCGCTTTAACACGCCGCACACAATCCGCAGTGCCCCTGCCCCCGGGGAAGGCGATGCACACGTGAGGCTCGTGGTCCACCAGCATGGCCTCGTTCCTGAGCACCCCGGCAGCCTTGCCGAACCGCTTCCAGTCGGCCGGTGCCGCGATCAGCGGGACGCCGCGCTGCTGGGCCCAGCGGGCGCTCATGCTGTCGAGACCCGGCGCCATGCCGCACACCAGCGCCTTGATCCTGCGCAGCCGGTGGACCCGGTCGAGCACGCGGTAGGTCAGCTCCCAGTTGTGGAAGTTCCTGCCGCCCGTCACGACCGCCACCACGTCGTACAGCTTGTCGGGCTGCTGGCCCTCCAGTCCCAGGGGCAGCAGCGGCTCCAGCTCCGGCGGTGTGGACCGGTTGCGGTTGCGGGCATCGACGTAGCGGCGAATCGTCTCCTGCTCGGGCTCACGCCGCACCCACTCACCCATCAGGCGCCACCATCCTGTTCCACGCCTCCCTCGCCTTCCCGATGCTGGGGCAGCACTACGCAGTCGTCGCACCACGCATACCCTATCTTGTTAAAGTGCGCGGCATCCCCTTGACGCAGGGAGTTGCCGCAACCTGAACAGAGTATGTGGCTGGTGACGGCGCGAGATGTGAGCCCTGTGAAATCACCGGCACCTTCCTCCACGGGATCGCCCATCCCTTCGCTCGGAGCGGTAGTGGCGATTCCCATCTCCTCCGCCGTGGCTGGCTCGTCATCGACGAAGAGGCTGGCGGGAAGATCGAACACGTAGGCCAGGGCGCGCCTCGCCCTGGGGGTGGGCTGGGTACGGCGCGGGTTGCCCACCTCCGCCTCCCAGTTGCTGATCGTGTTGCGCTTGACGTTCAGTGCGTCCGCCATGTCCTCCTGCGAAAGGTTGAAGATGGAGCGCAGCGTGAGGATACGCTGAGGCAGGGGATAGGGGCGCAGCGCATCGCGCACCGCGTCCGGGTTGTACGCCGCTCGTGCCAGCTTCTTCAGCGGCAGCCGCTGAGGCTTGGGCCTGCGAATGGGCATGTCGCTTTCTGGGTTCAGGGTTTCCCTCCCGGCAGGCTGGAAGGTAAGGAGAGATGGCGGGGTGCAACAAGTGGTTGCACCCCCACCAGTCAGGGAACGAAGGTCCCGCCGTTCTCCAGCACGTTGCGCCAGATGGCGCGCATGCGCGCGGCATCGGTCTTGTGGCGCAGACCGAACTCGACGGCCTTCTTCACTCCCAGTGTCATGAAGGGGGCCAGGCCGCAGATGTCCGACATCTCGAAGGCCGCTTCCATCAGGGCCTGCTGTCCCCTGGAGAAGAAGCGGCTCAGGTACTCGTCTCGCATGCCGGTGCAGGAGAGAGAGGGAAGCGAAGTCTTTTGCGGTGCCCTGTCGAACAGGCGCACCGCGGAGGTGACGGCCGAGCCGATGGCGCACACCGTGCACTTCAGGTAGGGGTCGTCCGCCACCACCTGGGCGTCCGCGTCCACGTCGGTGTCACCGCCTTCTCTCTCGCCCACGTAGATGCCCCTCTTCGCCTGCATTCGTCCGGTGCAGAGCTGGTCCAGCACGTCGCGAGCGATTGCCATGCGGCGCTCGGCGGGGGAGAGCGCATCAAACCGCGCGTTGCGGTCTTCGATCAGTTCCTCCAGCTGGCGCCGGGTCAAGCTTCGAGGCGGAGCGTCTGCCCGCCCCTCGGCGCCGTCGTCTCCGTCGCTGTCGCGGGTCGGCGAAAGATGCATTGAACGCTGCTCCTGTTAGACGTTGACCGGGATCTGCCGCCAGCTGGGCGTCAGCAGGTTCTTCAGCACCAGCACCTTCATCTGGGCCAGCCGCCCGAAGCTGGCTGCCGCGGTGCGCTCGCCCCCGCGCACCCGCCAGAGCTTCACGTCGTGGTCGAGGCTCTGCGTGAGCGCATTGTAGGCCTCCCAGGCAGACCCGTCGCCGGTGTGCCCGTCGCCCGCGCTGCGCAGCTCGACCAGCCGGGCACGGCGCGCCTCCGTGCGCTCGAACGATCCCAGCTGGCGCGCAGTCGGCTTCTCGGGCAGCTTCGGGAGCGGCGCCACCGCGTTCAGCACCAGCTTCTCGAACATCTGCTCGTCCAGGAACC